>Ga0209634_1001337_pt1 | contig 18064 bp, 31 predicted proteins | sample LinPmetageLP40_FD_184043 | JGI IMG/M metagenome (GOLD analysis project Ga0209634, IMG submission 184043) | Marine viral communities from the Pacific Ocean - LP-40 (SPAdes) (version 2) | ecosystem: Environmental > Aquatic > Marine > Oceanic | place: Pacific Ocean | collected 2010-08-26 | reverse complement strand
TTAGCACCATCTTTTGTTAAGTTGGCAATATCCACATCGGGATGACTACGCTTAGCTACTCCAAAATTAGTCTCTCCGCCTGGATCGTCAGGATCGTTTACATATCCACCTTCGTGGTGTAATACTACTTCTATAATATCATCAAATTCAACTAACATTATTATTTCTCCTTCTTTTTAGAATGCCTAAACCAAAAGTCTATTGTCTTACCAAAGGTAGCAATAAATGTACCTAATAGTATGTTCAATAGATCTCTATGTACTTCATCTAATGCCAATGTAGGGTGGAATAATAAATGTAAAACCCAATATAGTATAGCAAACATACCAATTGTAATGCTAAACTGCATCCAATCTGGTAAACCATCTCCGCCCAAATATAAATCTGGACCAGTTGGTAAATCTGGCTTCTTTTTAACTTCCTTTACTTTGCAATTACAATCACAAGCGTCTAAGGTTTTTTTACTTTCCATAAAAATTCTCCTATATAGTAATAAATATATAAGGAGCTAAATATTATTATTTTATTTTAAGTTCTCTTTATCGACATACCAAATTCTACCCATAGTGTCTTTAACTCTATAATCGCCGTTCTCTTCTATGTTCTCAATAAAAACAGCTTCTTTTGCATATAGAGTTCCGTTTACAGTAGTTATTGTCTTTACAACTTTAAATCTCTTACGTTCTTTTTTCATTGTTCTTCTTCGTGATAGTCTAAAGTTGTTGTTACATTAGGTAAATCTAAAACCAATTGATTTGAGTTACTTACCTTTTCAGTAACTACGTTTAATTGAGATTTAATATCAGAAACCACATTAGCTAATTCAGCTATAGCTTCTTTTATGTTTGTAAGATCTTGGCTGTATGTTCCAATAGCATCATCTGAATCTCTCATTGAATTAAAGTGCTCCATCGACAACCTTTAATTTTTTAAGTGAACCTAAATGCCCCATCATCTTTAGATAAGATTCAGCATCAGCTTTGTCTTTAGCTAAAAATGAATATCCCATATCAGATGTCCACTTTTTATAGTGGCGCCACTGACCTTTACTTTCTTTCTTACTCATATAACCTCCTGAGTTATGTTATTCTTGATTTTCTTCAGCTGGCTTATCAACTAAATCTTCTTTCCTAGCTGCTTTCTCTTTTGCTATCTCAGCTTTAAAGTCTTTCTTCTTACCACCTGTATATTCATAAGCATGACCTTCTTCAATTAGAATATCATTTATACTTACCAGTCCATCAGAACTTCTATCTATAGCTTCTGATATTTCGTGACCTACTGCTTCCGGTGATACAAATATTTCGCCTAATACTCTACCGAATTTACCTGTGCCGTGGGATACAATCTTAAATACGCCAGCTTCTAATAATTCTTTATTGCGAGCTTTAGCTAATAAACCTTTAGCTTTCTCATCTAAGTCTCTGGTTCTACTTTCCCAAGTATCAATACCCATATATCTAATTCGTTTTTTAATCTTTAAATCAAAACCCAAATCAATATAACAATCGATTGTATCTCCATCTAAAACTTTTACTAGAGTACCATTGTACTCAAATGATGCTGGTTTTTTAGCCATTAGCTTTCTCCCTTATCGTAATCTTAAATTTAGTTGCGTAGCTAATAACTTTAATCTACTATCAAAAACATTTCTATCTAATTTAGTTAAGATATTATTAGCATCCGCAGATGTAATCTTCTTATTATAAATAGTTTTCTCATACAAAAAAGTGTCATTGTCGGGCGTAGACGCTATTTTCTTTAAAAATGTTCTTACTGTTTTATAATCTAAAAATGTACTATAACTTGTGGATAGTCCTGATGTTTTAGTTGCCATAATTATAAAGTTTTCAAAATCACCTATTTTACTTTGTTCCATATTTACTCCTGTTTATTTTTATTTACAAAAATTTTCAAACCTTTCAGATACAAAAATTGGGTGGCCGGAGAAAGGAATTAAAACCAGCCACCCGTTTGATGTCCGCCCCTCTTAGTAGGAGCAGACATTCACAGAGAGAAACTTAGTTAGCGTTCTCAACCTCTTCTTCATTGAACAAGTCATCAGAAGAACCATCAGAAACATACTTTTGAACAAGCTGCTTTACGAATGTTCTTTCAGACTCAAGCCCACCATCATCAGAAAACTGAGGATAGACAGTTACTTCAGCCGCCTCATCTAATCCGAATCCATCAAAGAGAAGTCCAGCTATCTCAACAGAAGTTCTGGTTGAGATTCCAGCAGACAACCTACCAGCCTCAGACTTTGACTCACTACGAGTTAGAGAAGCAATCTCAGCAACAGACTTTAATAAGTCTGAATCAACATGCGGAAACATATAGTTAAGTAAGCCATGCTCTTCATCAGAGTTTAAAACATCCATCTCAACAATAATGAATCTATCCATCAAAGCCTTATCCATAACTCTGGTAGAAGTATACTCATTACCGACATTCGCTGTGGCAACGAAAGTAACACCATCAGCCACATTAATGGTTTCTTGACCTTCACCCTCATCAAGTCTCAAATATCTCTGACCACTATCTAAGACAGTCATCAAAATATTCCAAGCATCAGGATGAGCCCGACTCAACTCATCCAGCAGAATAACTGCGTTTGGAGTTTGAATCGCTTTTACAAAAAGTGCCTCAGAAAAGTAAGTACCCTTCTTTTTATCAAAGTGAGTATTACCAATCAAAGTGGCACGAGGATCTTGTGTCGCTCCTAAATTGAAATAGAAGTCAGCCCTATCGAGCGAATTAACCAATGACTTAGCCGCCATAGTTTTTCCACAACCAGCAGGACCAGTCATCAAAATGTTCTTACCTCTAACGGCTGAACGAATCAGATACTTCCACTTTAATTCTTTCATAACCAAACCTTCAGGCTTTAAGTTATAAGAATTGTGAATGAAGTTCAAAACTTCTGCGTGTTCTGTAGGAATATCAATTGATGAAACATCAATCACAGGAGCCGTAGTAGACTCAAATTCCGACATTGGAACTTTCCACCAGAAATTTCTACCATTCTTATCAACCCTACGTTCCAAAGCCATACCAGCCATATAAGCTCTCTTACGAGTGCCCGTTCCCATTTCTGATGTATATTTTACACCATCTTTGTCAAAGGCATTATAACGATTGCCTGACATTTCTACTTTTACGATTACAGATTTATTCATATCTTTTTTTCCTTTTATTTGATTTGAATTGTTAGTGAATCTCTCATTTCTCATACCTTAATATACTCTATAAATGCCATACGAGTCAAGCCTTTTCTTCAATTATTTTCATTATTTTTTTAACCACATCTTCGTTTTCGCCTAACCACCAATAACTTCTTCGCATATTTTTTACATGCTCTCTTATTAGGTTTTTGATTTTTTCTTTCATTAGTTCTTCTCCAAAAATAATTTGTTCATTGTCTTAGCCACAGCCAATACTGAAGTTACATCAACAAAAGCAGCGCCCTTACCATACATTTTTTTGAAAGTAGAAGTGCTTCTATCCATATCATAAGAATCTCCAATAAAGTAACTAAGAACCTTAACACCACGACTACGAATTTCTTTAACCATTTTAGCGGTATGTTCAATAGCAGTATCATAGTGGTAGTCAATTTCATCATTACTAAACATAGGCATTCCATCTGAAAAATTAAGGAAGTAAGATTCTTTATCATTAGAAGCCGGTTCAATTTCTTTCAGAATTGATTCAAAACACAAACCTTCTGGTGTAGTACCTGATGGGCGAAGTAGATAGAATAGATTTCTAATCTTTGAAATCTTATCAACTCTGGAATCATAAGCAATCAACATTAATGGATTTGAGTTTGAATTTCTGTATCTGTGATTACCACCAACATTTTGAGTACTTCTATAAGAAATAACCAAATCAACATTTTGAATCATTGAACAAGCCTTAGCGATGGCGGCAACAGAAGTCTGAGTATTTGTCCACTTAGCTCCACCCATCGAACCACTAGCGTCAATGGAAATATGAAGAAAAGCATCTGAATAAGATTCAATAAAAGTAGTTTTGAAAACTCTCTCATTACCAAACCCAAGTTCAGCAACCAATCTCTTATCAATACGACCACTATCTAAACGAGACCACTTAGTCTCACGAGACTCACCACGCACCTGAAGTTTTTTACCTAACATAGTTCCCATCACTAAGCCTTTGTTGATAGCTTCTTTATTTTCATCATTACCCCACTTATAAGATGGAGATTGAATCATTGAAATTGTATCAGACTCAGCCAGAGTTTTGTTGAATTTCTTTACCATTAAAACTTTAGTAGGTGTATTTTTACCATTATATCTGTCAGCAGGACCTGAAATATCAACATAACTCATTCCAGCAGATTCTACTGATTTCATCTGAGCTTTGTCTTTTTTAGTAAGTTGCTTTTTCTGAATATCACCACTCATAAACTTATCTTGCTTTTTAATGGCGTTTTGAAGTTGTCTTTTCTGAGCATCTGATAGTTCTACTTTTTTAGAATCTTTAGTTGAATCACCAACACCATTTTCTAAAGACTCATTAAACTCTTCATCTGAGATTGTTTCAGAACCTTCATCACCACCAGCACCACCAGAACCCTCACCACCTTCAACATTTTCACCATTTTCAGACTCTTCACCATCACCATTTTCTGATTGATTAGAAGCCGGTACATCTAAATTATCTAATAGAATGTGAAATACTTTAAGTGCGACACCAAAAGCATCTGAAGTAGATTCTAAACTTTTTACATTTCTGAAGATAAGATTTTTGATTTCTCTTAAACCTGGAAGAGCATCTAAGTTAGAATTCTTATTAGTGAGATTTATAATTCTGAAGATGTATGAATCCCAATCTTTATCTGTATATTCATCAGTAGCTAAAGCCTTATCAATAATCTTTGAATGAAAATACTTATCATACATTGAATGATAATAACCTTTATAACCAGGTGAATTTGAAAAGACAAAATAATCAATTCTTCTATCTTCTACATAGTTCAATAAGTTTTTAAGTTTTTCTTTTACATCATACTCATCCCAACCAAAAACCTCAGCCCTCTTAATATATTCCTGTGGAATGTTATTGGAGAGTTGTTTTAGGAAATCGAAGTCTGATAGTTTAATATGACTACCTTCGTGAAGTGCCAAACCAACAGTTGAATCAAATAATTTGTCATCTAATTTAGAAGAGATAGTAACTGCTTTACCATCAGTATAACTATCTCCGCTTGATTTGAAAGTTACTTTGATGTCTGATTCGCCTGTAACAATGGAAACAAAGTTACTGATAGCTCTTCGGTAAGAAGCCAAAGCAATTAAATCAACACCCTTCTTTACAGGTTCGTCATCAAAGATTGAAGAGTTATTATCCCAATTATTATCTAACCAAAAAGAAGAGTAGTTAGTTTTACTACTTACAGACTTAGCAGAGTATTTCTCTCTCAAAGCCATCGGATTGAAGTTTTTAAGTTTTGTATCTTTCATTATTTCCCTTTTTCTCATACCTTAATATAGTGTAAAATGCACATACAAGTCAAGTCTTTTCTTTATTTATTTTTTGGATCGAATTCTGGATTCATTTCAAGCAACTTTTCCATCTGCTCATCCTCGTCATCATCATCTTCGTAGACATCACAATGTTCTAAACACTCTGAACATATATCGTAATCATCATAAACTATTTCTGAACAACACTCTGAATACATCATATTAACTCCTTTTGTTATACTTAAATATACAAAAGAATTGCAATACGAGTCAAGGGATTTCTTTAAATAAAAAAGGGTTCTGTAGTTTTTTAAGCTTTAAGAAAGTGGAAGCTAAAAATCGGTTGAACCCTTTTTATATAATATTGAAAATTAGGGGGATGTAGGATTATTGAATACCTACAACTTTCAGCTCAGATTTTTATTACCCTTTACCTATCACCCAGAAGTTATACTGGTTCTCCTAATAGATGGTTAATTCTACGTTAGAGCGACTACAATGTCTGTGATATTGCCTTATCTCTCTGAGACTAAATTATTCAGCCACAAGATGGGATTTCGGTTTTACCCTTACCCATAAAAAGGTCAACGAATCAACGTTTAGTTTCTGAAAGTACATTATGTGTCATATGTCTATGAGGACCGTTACACCTCTACTACATTTAGCAGAGTTCCAAGTCACCACAACTCACATTAGATTGTCATATGAGCTTCATCAGCTACTCATTATTCGACCAATCCCATACAGAGTTAATTACTCTCTGCACTTTTCAAATTTTCAAATTGTCAAAAAACATTTGTATCGTATTTGATACATTAATATATATATGTATATATTCTCAAATACAATTTTTTTTTAAATTATTTAAATTTAATTGGTAAACTATATTTTACTTTTACTGGTACACCATTTTGCGTTGCTGGATAATATTTACTTTGTCTAACTTTGTCTAACACAACATCGTTTAAAGAAACATTAAAAGTATCTATTATAATTGGATTAATAACATTTCCTTCTTCATCAATATCAAATTCCACATTTATTGTACCACCAACATATGATATATAAATCTTATCTCTAAAATCTTTATATGATAATTCAAATGGTACAATCGCTTCAGGTTGCCGGCTTAAATCTACTGCATTAAAAGTAGAAGAATCTTGGGCGGCCAGTACGCCCACTAACATCAAAGTAATTAATCTCACTTCTATCTCCATTTTAATTAGAATTTAATTATCCTAACTCGTACAATATATAGTTAGAAAATAAAAAATATTAAGGAAAATATTGTTAGAATTTGATTAGTTTAAGTGTTTTTTATTTTAATTCTTAATTGTGAAAGTAAATCGTTGATTTTCTTTAGTTTTGGATGTTTGGGATTTGATTTCTCTAACCTATCCTTTGTATTCATTAACTTACCATATGCTTTCTGTAAGTCTATCATAGCAATACCACGCATACTTCTTCTATAATATAGATGATTCAATGCTTCATCTTCTGCTTCTGCACCACGAACACCAGCAACTGAAGTTACTTGTTCTACTTCACCATATATAGTTTCACCGACTTCTTCTATCTCTTGCCATATCGTATTATCCCACATAGCATCCATATCTAATTCAGCGTCTATATCCATACTTGCTATTTCTATTTGTTCAAGGCTATCTTGTATTGCTTTTTCTTTTCGTCTTTCTTTATCTCTTAAAGCAAACACAGCATCATAATGCACTGTCTGCATTGAGTCACATTCACTTAACCAAGCACCATAATTTTTCCAATTGGGTGAACCATTGGAATTTCTGTATTCAGTATCATCACATTCTTTACCGAGGAATGTAGATGATTTTATTTCAGATACTCGAGTGACATCCTGCGCCCTTATCACTATCATCATTAATACAAAAGTCAAGACTTTTTTCATAATATATCTACTTTTAGTGATAAGTTTGATTTGGATGGTCTCCTATCGTGGTCTGTTCCTACTATAATAAGATATTCGCCAGGTGATATTTTATCTGTCCATTCTGTACGATATAGTTTCCACACATAAACTTCTATCCTATCTTCACCCTTTCGTGGGCTCAATGAGATTGGTTGCATATGTACTCTGCTTCCTGCGGCGTTTATCATAATCAAACGAGTTTTTGGTTTATCAACCATATATCTAATCTTTATACAATCACCACCTTTTAAATCCGTAGTTTGCCATGCTTGTAGTGGGAAGTCATAAAATGAATCAATACCTGGTTCTTTTTGTACTTTAGTGGGTTCGTCACTATTAAAAAATACGAACCCTAAAGTAACAATTATTAATCCACCCAGTACAAGTTCTAAAATATCATCTGTGAGTTTAAATCTCATAATACCTCTTTATAATAAATAGGGGAAATTGTTGTTAATTCCCCCATTAATTATTCGTTTGTGTAAAGTGTAGGTAATTCGTCTAATTCAAAAGTCAGCGAATCGTATTTGTAGTAGTAGATTTCATCATTTCTTCTATGATGAAAGATTGCTGGTGTTCCAACTGCATCTACACTAAATTGCCATTCATTATCTTCATCGGGTATACCTTCAAACAATGTAACTGATATGTTACGGCTTCTACCAATAACTTTTAGTGGATTATAAGGCCATGCCTCAAGTCCAAACTCAGTTAATCTCTCAGTAGATTCTTGTTCTACTCCTGCCCATACCATATCTACAAATGTTTTTTCTGCTGTCTCTTCTGCATTATCAACAGTTTGTTGATAGCGAGGTATAGCAACAGCGGCTAGGATTCCCAATATGATTGTGACCATTACAAGTTCAATCAGAGTGAAACCTTTATTTGTGTTTTTGAGTACATTCTTCATTTTCTTTTCCTTCCGGTTATTGTTTCTATTATTAAATTAAGGTACTAAAGTTTTAAATAACATTCCTGGATTCTCTGTGTCTATTACAACAAGAGCAGGTGCTTGAGCATCTGTTCCACTACCACTTCCTGGTATTACTAAGTAAGCATACGAACCATCCTGAAAAGGTGATTTAATACCCTTATTACCAAAGTCTTTTTTGAAATCAAGTGCTCCACCTGAATTAAAAGCAACAGATGTTTCTAAGTTCATCCATTCATCTTGTAAAGCGTCATCATCATCAGCTGATGTTGAAAATACATAAACAAACTCACCTAATTCAGATTCATATGATTGTTTCTGTTCAAGTATAGTTTCAATATATGCTTCAAGAGTTTCATCAGTATATGCTCCGTCTGATAAGTCAATCCCACCTACTGGTTGGTCATACTTTGATTGTCCAGGAAATCTTCCCTTACCTTCTTCAGATACTTGTTGGTTGTAGTAGTTATTAGCTACGGTTAAAATCTTATCTATATTAGCAATAGATTTTTTCTCTTTAGCAGCAGCACCGACATTACCAAACTTAGGTGCAGCGGTTGTAGCCAATGTAGCCATCATAGCAGTAGTAACAGCAAATTCAGCTAATGAATTACCTGTGTTACTCTTCATTTTCTTATTTAGTTTTTTGAAAAATCTTTTTATTATATCGAACATTTCAGTTCTCCTTTACTTTGCATTTGTGTGATACTCTCCGAATGATTGTATCTACACTTATATGTAACAAAAAGCGTACCAAAGTACCTGTTTTTAGAAAAATAAATTAAATTATTTTTATCCTCAATTATTGTGTAAGATAGGGGCTAAAAAAAAACTTCACATTTGTGAAGCTTTTATATTATGCGATATAATAGTGAGAGTGTATCATTATGTTAGTAACAATTTAATACATATGTAACAATTTGTTATTAGTTGTTACTATCAACCAATGCGCTAGAAACTTGCGCACTTAATAAAGACTGAATAGTAAAGTATAGGGATGGATTTCTTTTTAATAACTCCTTAAATGTTTTCTGTTCCCAAACCAAGCATTCAGTATCGTGTTTTACTTTACAGGTTGCTGTTGCTGGTTTCTCTGTAAGGAAAGACATCTCTCCTACAAACTGACCATCTTTTAGTTCGGCTACAGATTTACCTTCGACTACAACATCGACAGTACCATTAAAAATTAAATTTAAAGTTGGTACACTATGTCCTTTTTGTGTTATTAACTCATCTTTTTTAAAATGTACCCAATCAGCTATCTTAGTAATTTTTAAGAATTCTACTGGTGTCATATTTTTAAACATAGTTTCATATAACTCTTTGTGTTTGGGTGACATATCAACAGGTCGTTTTTCATATATAATAACTGCTATGTGATAAACATTGACTGCGGCGAATACCATATTCCAACCGATTGGAATCCACATAGGTTCAGGTGGAATTACATAATTATAAAATACAGAAAATAAACTAGCTAGTGTAGATATTACCCTTAGCCATAAAATGTCTTTTACTAAAAAAGAAAATGCTATTAAACCAAATGCAAAGTGACCAGCAACTATTCCTATGTTCATTAGAATACATCTTCGGCCAATACATCATCTATAGCATCTTTTATATCAGATGGTGAAACATCAATCTCTCCATCCATATCAGCTTTCCATACATCTTTTTTAGAACCATCGTGAAATAAAGCAATTGATGGAAAGTTTCTGATTCTTAGCTTTTTACAAATCTTTTTTACATCCTCAGACTTTACAGTAATAACTGTAGCATCTTCGTGCCCTTTAACTTTTTCGAGCAAAGATTTATCTAATTCCTTTTCTTGCCATTCGGAAGTAAATTCTATAACTACAAAACCACTTCCTGCTTTATCCTTAAAATTTTTATCTGTAACCTGTCCAGTTAAAGATGATAAGAATAAAATTAATCCAATAATATATCTCATTATTTAACTCCCTACCTTAACTCTTAGATTAGTAACTTGCTTTTTTAAATCTTTTATTTCTTCTTCATACTCATCTAACATATCATAAACCGCATCCATATCTTCTTGAAGCGAACCAACCTGGTCTTTGTATTGTTCATAGGAACGAGGCCAGTTATACCCCTCTGGTCTCGATGGATATTCTGCTTTGTAAAGCATATCTAAACTTGGCAGTTCTTTTGCTTCTTGTATTTCACCTTGTAAAGTATACCACATTCCTATCAATGAAGCTAATCCCATTCCAGCCCCTACCATTGTTTGAACTGATAATGTGAATTTAGTATCTAATACTTTATCTTCGCTTAGCTCTATAGGTTCGTTTTTAGGTTCTATTTTTTCTGAAATCTCTTCTTGCTTTTCATCGTGAGAATGTTCTTCTGTTGTGCTCATTAATACAGTTGTAATATCATCTAATGAACAAAAACCTTTATCGACAAGTATCTCTCCGAGAGTACGTTTGTCTCCCTTAACTTGTGATTGTAGTGCTTGATTTAGTTGTCTCTTCGTGATTATATCTTCTTCACAAAGTAGCTTACCTATTTTTATATCACCATTCATTAATAGTACTCCGAGTAAAATGTATTTTCTGGATTTGTTTCAATTTCTAAATTATCAAATACAATTAGTCCGTTTTGAAATTCTTCTCTATATGGATTCCAAAAAGTTCCTTCAGCTATACCACTAACTATATTTTTGTGATTTACATTTATAACACCTTGTGCATTTGTAGTGTAATCAGATACACCTGTAATTTCTAATGTAATGCCCTTATTATCATCTGATGTTGGGTTTGTATAAACACCCAAATCTATTAAGTCATTATCGCTATCTGCTTTATTATCATAGAATATTAATGCATAATGTTCTTTCTCAGGACTTATACGGCCTAAGTCTTTTTGAAAATGAATTACAAATACTTTTTTAACATCACCGCTATCTGTAATAGTTTTTACTCCATATGTAGTTATACTTTCGTAATACTCATACACATCTATAATATCACCATTAACCCACATTTGAATAAAAGATCCATCAACTGGTGCTCCATCGATTAATGCATCATCTTCACAACTAAAAAATGTAAATAAAGATACTATACCTATTAAACAAAAAAGTTTCAAATTATTATATATTTCATTATGTTTCATTTTACCATCCTATAAATTGATAATTCATTCCAAATTTAAAATCATATGCTGGTTTTTCCCAATAGAATAAATATTTACCTTCAGCAAATACTCCAAGATTATCTTTAAGCTTTACTCCAAATATCCCACCAAAATCGTAATCATTCCAACTCATCCACATTGAATCCATATAATCAAAATCTTCCGGGTCTTTATTACTTTCTAAATGATTTTTATAAGCATCAGCATTATGATAAGAATATTTATCGTGACCATAATGGAAAGGTAAGTAATTACCCCAACCATGTACCCACCAATTCTCACCATAGTAGTACCAATCTAATCCAAACACCAATGATGTTTCTCTTTGAAAACCAAGACTACGCTTCTTATTATCGATATATTCTTCTAACATATCTGGAAAGTGATATAGAAAATACTCTCTATCTGTATAAGCGAATACTCTACCATTCTCATCTCTCCATAACCAATCATACCCTCTTGCTTCAGCATCACCATTCCAAAACGGACCTGGTCCTTCAACAGGAACCCATTCACCATTTCTATATTCTAATAGTTCAGTTGATGTCCAATTTCCATCTTCATCAAAGTGTGCAGGGTCACGCCATTCATTATCATCAACACCAAAAGCATCTTCAGCAAAATCCCACCATTGACCTCTAAACCACGTAGTATCCAATACCATAGCATCAAATCCATATGTAGGATGTTGTCTATGTTTTACACCAACACTTATGTGAATATTATTACTACCTAAATCAGGTGACCATTTAAGTCTTATATCACCTTGCCCATAATTAATATCTTCTAATCCTAATTCTGTCCAGCCTACCTTAGCCATAATCCAATCGCCAGTATATCGTAACCAATATTCCTGATTAAGATATTCATTTCCCCATTGTCTGCCTTCTGACCATTTAATTAGATACTCCCAAGCAGATACAGGCCCAAAGGTTGCCATTTCATTTGCTGATTGTTCTGAACCATCATACCAGGTTCCACCTTTACCAGCAGACTTAACACCACGTTTTGGTTCGTACTTAAAACGACCAATTTTTCTTAATCCAAATGATTTTTGAAAATCAGGTTTCAACTCACCCTCAGTTCTTTCTATTTCTAATTCACCAGTAGATATTCCACCAACAATAGCAAACTTATCATCCTGGTATCTTGGGGCATTTAAACTAAAACTAGCATACGCAGTTGAATATTTAAAAAACTTCCACAACTCATTTTCTGCAAACAAAGATGAAGTTAATAATAAACCTATTATAGTTTTCTTTAACATCTGTTTTCTCCTGATTATATCTCAAATTTACTACTAATAAATATCAGACATATTTAATTATATTCTAATAGCTTATCGTATTCTTGCGGTATTTTCCACGTCATAATCCATTTTTTATCCTCACCTTCATCCCACTCTTCGTATCCAATTAATTCATTACCGCTTTCATAGAATCTTTCGTTTACTGCATCCATATGTTCTTCTTTCTGACAGATTATGTGAATAGTGTCACCATTAGATCTAACATATACCATATTATCCCATTGGTTATATACTGCATCTGATTTCATCTTACTCACTTTTCTCTCCATATAAATCCCACATCTTAGGTGGTTCTTTAGGTGCTTCTTGTCCATCATCAATATATATCAAACCAACTCCAGCATCTACTTCAAAGTAAGTGGCGTTTTCTCTTAAAAATATCTGATTAAGACATTCAGTTAATGTGTCGAATATTTCGTTTCCTATCTGCCACCTATCGCCAGGTGGCAGTCTTTTTGCATATGTAACTTTCATACTAATATATATGCTTAATTGCGTATTTTATAGAAATATCTATTTACTACATCTGGCTCATCATAGTTCTGTCTCTCTATCCACATTGATAAAGTTTTCTCAGCTGACAAGTCACCTAACTGATAATCATCTTGGTAGCGGTTTAATAGTTCAGCTACAATAGGATGTCTAACCACATCTGATAAATCAAATTGACTAAACCCAACTCTCTTTAATCCTGTGAATCTCTTTATAGCATCATCTAATCCGTTTGCTTTTCTTAAATCAGATTGCATTAAATCACCATTCACAATGTACTTACTCCCAGACCCAATACGAGTTAGGAAAGTTTTAATCTGTGCAGGTGTGGCATTCTGCGCCTCATCTAATACAACTACACTATCTGTTAGAGTTAAACCTCTCATATAAGCTAATGGAATAACTTGTACAACACCAGCTCTTTTCAGTACTTCTAATCTTGCTTTTCCGATAATCTGTTCCATATTATAATAAATGGACATCATATATGGCGCTGTCTTTTCGTCAATATCGCCTGGTAAATATCCCATCTTTTCACCATCTACTTCAACTAATGGTTTTGTAATTACCATCTTATCATACTTACCCTGCGCTAAGTTTTTAAGTGCATAATGAGTGGCTAAAAATGTTTTACCACATCCTGCAGGTCCTATCGAAAATGTCACATCATTTCTACCAATAGTTCGATAGAATGTTTTTTGATTTGGTGTTCTAAACTCTAAAGAGCTCCAATCGATTCTTTTGATTTGAGACAGAGCTTGTCTTTTATTTTCGCATGGTTGGTTGGATTTAACTTGTGTAACTGTTCGTATTTTCTTATCGGACATAAGGTTTCTCCTTTATTTCGAGTTGAAAGTAATTCCTTTCTTCTGATAATAAATATTATATATACTACATTAAATCATTTTTATTTAGTATTTCTAACAATGATAATGTCATTAGATTGTGTTCGGGATATTTAGACATAACCTTTAATAATTTTTCCATATACTCTGGTGGCATATGTTCTAAATCATATTCTGCAACTATGCAGGCTTGTTCTATAAATGTTTCTATAGCCAGAGTTAAGTCATTAGGCAAACCTTCTCTGACTTTTAAAGTTTTAATTTTCTTTAGTTTCTCTTTATCTTCAGGTGACATTCTTTGACTCCAATATGTTTCCAAGTTCTATGGCATATCTACCATCATCTACATTCATACCTTTGTATTCCACTATCATCATCGGTGCTACTTTCGCATATCCATTTCTAAATTGTATAACATCATAATGTCTACCCTCTAATCGTTTAGACCAATATGGCGTGATGTCTCTATACTCTATTGTTTTGTCACCTTTAAGAATTGCATCGAAGTACTTACGATACAGATTAAGATGTAATGTTTTCATACAACCTCTATATTAAATTGTCAAATAATCTCTCAGCCAACTTCTTACCAAACTCTTTGTCTGATGGAAAGTGTGCTTTGCCTACAATTCTTGATTCAGCTACAGCCTCACCTAAGTCTGTAAATTCCTTTGTATATTCAGTATGTCTTTTGGAATAAATTTTACCTAATAAATAACCTTGTGTTGCATGTCCGCTTGGATAAGATGGTGTTTTCATAGAATCCATATTAAAATTAGTAACATCCATATGATAGAACTCAGCTATCTGATAAGGTCTTGGTCTGTTATACTTATATTTTAATTCCATAAGATACTTAGCTGATTGTCTAAGTAACTCATCAGCCTCTTCTTTATTGAACTCTAACTCTAACTCTTTAAATAGTTTCTTAAAAACTTTAGTAACATCATCATGCTTTTCTACAAAATTTTTATCAATTGTTTTATTTTCTAAATACTTTAATTCATCTAAGGTCTCTTTACTAGCATTTTCAGGAAAAGGACTTTCTTCCATTACAAAATCATTAAATAAAGTAATAGGATAATTAATTCTACTCTTATGCTTATCAGTAGGTCCTTCGTTATAAGTCATTTTACCTATATGTATTAGATGTTTTAGTTTAATCATACCGAGTACTTCTTTGTGCTTGATTTAAAATTCTTCTTTCTCATTACAGTTTTGGCAATCATATCAAATTCTTTACCATCCCATTTTAAAACTACTGGTACATTTATATCTGTTTCCATATCCTTTAATAATATCTCAACACCATTTTTTAATTGTGATATTGACTTACCATACTTCTTATAAATTTCTCTGTATATTTTAATTAGTTCGGCTGGTGATATTGGTTTACCATTTCTTGCATCATTTACTCTGTCCATAAAGTGTCTTGTAAACTCTACATCAATACCAACTTTAGCCCACAACTTATCTAAATACTTTTCTACCTGACTTAGTTGTGATTGTGAAACATCCTCTAAAATTAAATCTTTTAGTTTTATCACTGTTGATATTTCTTATCTTTGGCCATCTCTAACATAAGTTTTGATTTAGTATGGATGTATTCTATTTCTTCTATAGTAGTCATATCATTCTGATTCTTTATAGCTCTCTGTAAGTTTTTAGCACTGTCTAATAAATACTTTGCTTGCCCACGAATCTGAGAATAAAAGTTTACATTCAAATCTTCCACTACAATATCTTCTGTTAATATTTTTTTTAATTTAATCATCTTGTTTCTACCTTATTCTTTTTTAACCACCATTCAACTTTATTGACTACCATACTTTCTCTGTCACCACCCCTTTGACTACCAAAAGAGTTTAAGTAATCTTTTACCAAATAATAAGCTGGCTCTTCATCTTTTGAACCAGGCATAATATTTGCAACTATTTGAGATGCTTGTATATCTGTAGTGACATGTCCTTTTAAATAATCATAATCAAATAAGCTTGTATAAATACTTGAGTTTTGAATGTTCTTTAAAACTGGTTGGCTTTTATCACTTCTCCAATCCCAATCATTTTTGTATTTAGAATGACCCCAACCCTGCACAAATGCATACGCTTGATACATTAACTTATTTGGTTCTCTTGCCTTACCTGGTTTACCAAGATAATCTAATTTATGAAAACCATCTTTCTTAGCCATCATACAAAGTTTTTTTGTACTTGATGGTATTTTAAATTTCTTACCAGTTTCCTTTTCAGCTCTCTTTATTTCTTTCATAAAATCGTCTGGGAATACAATCGATTCTACTATTAAATCTTTTAACTTAATCACTATTTTGCTCTCTATAAACTATCTTACCGCTTTTGGCTTCTATACCAATACGATGGTTTGAATACCTTGGTCTCAAAGCAGCTAAGTATGCTGGAATCTCTTTCAGATTCTTTACAGATACTTGTGATACTACTTTATTATTTTTACTTATAATAATATTCCAAGGTCCTGCTGTTCCACCTTTACGAACAGCTTTCATCATATCAGAAGTTTTACTTTCAACCATTTTATCTTTCTTTAATTGATTCTTCACTCCTATCATAAAACTATGCATCATAGCAGGAACATTTGCCTTTGATTTATACTGATGACCTAATTTATAAATTTGATTTTGAATCTGTTTTAATTTTTTACCTAAGTCTGCGTCAGGTCCTTCACTAATAGTTTCCTCTTTAACTTGAAATGGTGGTCTATCCTTATCTGTATAAACTTTTCCTAATTCTAAATCTTCTACTAAGTCTTTTAATTTTACCATTTCCTGCAGCTCCAATATCTAGCCTTATGTCTTGGACCTGGTGAATCACAATTATGTCTAGCTCTAAAGTTTGCTCTAGCTTTAGGATTACTCTTACGAATCTTCATAGTTCCACCTTTAGCTTTACCACCTTGTCCGAAGTTTACCTTAACTACATTACCTTTAGGATTCTTAACATATACTTTAAATTTCTTTGCATCTCCCTGTGTTGGTTTACCTAACTTAACTTTCCTACCTTGGTATTCTGCTTCGTTTAGCTTACCATCATTTATATGCTCAAATGTATATCCGTAACCTTTACCATCTACCTCATAATATATTTCTGTGATTTCCCTAACACAGTTAGGCACCATCTTACCACCTTTATCTTTCATACCTTTTTGTTGATAGCCTACCCAACAGGTTCCTCTAGCTTCATCTACAGATTCTTTCTTCTTTAGTTTAGCATACTTCTTCATAGCATCTCTGCTCTTCTGATTCTTCTTATTAAACTTAGATAATTTTTTAGAGAACTTATCACCTAAACCTTCATTGGCCTGTTGAAGAGCAAATTCAACTCTACCATTTTTAGATAATCCCTTTTCCATTTTTTCAATCTTTTTTACAGCAGCTGTCATATTATCACCCATTGACTTAGCCACTTTAATTGCCTTAGCTATTATAGATGAAGAGAATGCTTTTTCATCCACACTTTCTTTTTTAGAGTTTCCCCAATTAGCAGCGCCAACCTTACGACACTTTACGAGAGCACCACTTGCATAAGCTGACGGCCAGACATCATATCTAGCTTTCACCTTACGATAGCAAGCATCTTTCTTACCAGCGGCTTCATCGAACTGAGCCTCTGTCATCATTTTTCCCACCATCTCTTCTAACTTCATTATACTCTCCTACTTCTTAGGTTTAGTGCTTACATTTATAGGTTTCTTACCACCACCACTTAATGATGATGTACCACCTCTACCAGCTTTATTTTGAGCCGACCTCTTCCTACGTGTCGCAGACGCTTTTTGTTTTTTCGACATCCCAGCAGCCTTTGATGCTGGAACACACTTAGCATACCCTCTTTTTTTTCCACTTGATCCACACGGTGG
>Ga0209634_1001336_pt1 | contig 18069 bp, 16 predicted proteins | sample LinPmetageLP40_FD_184043 | JGI IMG/M metagenome (GOLD analysis project Ga0209634, IMG submission 184043) | Marine viral communities from the Pacific Ocean - LP-40 (SPAdes) (version 2) | ecosystem: Environmental > Aquatic > Marine > Oceanic | place: Pacific Ocean | collected 2010-08-26 | reverse complement strand
GGACGAGCGGCTCGACAAGATTGCCGCGATCGCCAAGTCGGCCAAGATCCTGCCGACGCAGTTGGCCTTCGTTGACATCGCCGGACTGGTCAAAGGCGCGAGCCAGGGCGAAGGGCTGGGCAACCAGTTCCTCGGCAATATCCGCGAGGTCGATGCGATCGTGCATGTGCTGCGCTGTTTCGAGGATGACGACATCCAGCATGTCGCCAACAAGGTCGACCCACTGGCCGATGCCGAAGTGGTCGAGACCGAATTGCTACTGGCCGATCTCGAAAGCCTCGAGAAGCGCGTTCCCGCTGCGGCCAAGCGTGCCACCAGCGGCGACAAGGAAGCCAAGCTGATGGCCAGCGTGCTCGGCCAGGCGCTCGAGCTGCTCAAGGACGGCAAGCCTGCGCGGCTGACCGAGCCCAAGGACGAGGAAGAGGCCCGCGTCTTCCGCCAGGCGCAGCTGCTGACCGCCAAGCCCGTGCTCTATGTCTGCAACGTAGCCGAGGAAGACGCTGCCAGCGGCAATGCGCTGTCCGAACTGGTTTTCGCCAAGGCCAAGGCCGAAGGCGCCGAGGCCGTGGTGGTTTCCGCGGCCATCGAAGCCGAACTGGTCGCGATGCCCGTCGAAGATCGCGGCGAATTCCTCGCCGAACTGGGGCTGGAGGAATCGGGACTGAGCCGGGTGATCCGCGCCGGCTACAAGCTGCTCGGCCTGCAGACCTTCTTCACCGCCGGTCCGAAGGAAACGCGCGCCTGGACTTTCCCCACCGGGGCCAAAGCACCACAGGCCGCGGGCGAGATCCACACTGATTTCGAGCGCGGGTTTATTCGCGCTGAAACAATTGCCTACGATGATTACCTTGCACTGGGCGGAGAAAGCGGTGCGCGCGAAGCGGGCAAGCTACGCCAGGAGGGCAAGGAATATCTGGTACAGGACGGGGACGTCCTGCTGTTCAAGTTCAACGTCTGAGGTCACTTCCATGAACCGGATTGCCGCCGCCCTCGCCCTCGGTCTTGCCAGCGTGCTGGGCGGCTGCGCAGCTTATGCCGATGCGCCAGTCGCCAGCATGGCGGTGGCCCAGCAGCGCGAACCGGTAACGATCCTGGTATCGATCGACGGCTTCCACCCGGACTATCTCGAACGCGGGCTGACCCCGACGCTCTCGCAGTTGGCCAGCGACGGTACGCGCGCGGCGATGCGGCCGTCCTTCCCGACCAAAACCTTCCCCAATCACTGGACGCTGGTGACCGGCCTGGTGCCCGATCATCACGGCATCACCGCCAACCGCATGGAAGATGCCGCGCGCCCCGACGATCCCTTCACCATGGCCACGGTCGATCCCTATTGGTGGAGCGAAGCCAAGCCGATCTGGGTCGAGGCCGAGGAAGCGGGCATCCGCAGCGCGGCAATGTTCTGGCCCGGCTCGGCCGTGGCCTGGGGCGGCACGGCAGTGCGCTACGGCCCGGTGACCGATGGGACGATGGCCAGCGACTGGCAGGCCTTCAGCATGCAGGTTTCGAACACCCAGCGCGTCAATTCGGTGCTCGACTGGCTGCGCCGGCCGGCCGAAATCCGCCCCGAATTCGTCACGCTCTATTTCGACACGGTCGACAGCGCGGGCCATGGCGCGGGGCCGGATAGCGAGGAAACCGACGCCGCGCTGCGCGATATCGACCGGCACATCGCCAGTCTCGTCGCCGGGCTCGAGACGCTGGGCCAGCCCGCCAACCTGGTGATCGTTTCGGATCACGGAATGGCTGCGACAGGCTCGGACCGAGTCATTGCGCTGGCCGATATCGTCGATCCGGCGCTCTACCGGCTGGTCGAAGGCGGCGCCTATGCGACCTTCCAGCCCACCGAAGGCAATGCTGCGGCGCTCGAGGCGGCCCTGCTGCGCGATCACGCGCATATGGAATGCTGGCGCAAGGACGAAATCCCGGCGCGCTTCCAGTACGGCACGCATGATCGCATCCCGCCCTATCTGTGCCTGCCCGATACCGGCTGGACGATTTCGGCCACGGCGCCGGGCGCACAGTGGAGCGGCGGCAGTCACGGATACGATCCCTTCGCGCCGGAAATGGCATCGTTGTTCATTGCCCACGGGCCGGCCTTCCGCAACGGCGTGACGCTGGACGGCTTCCAGAACACCGCGGTCGCGCCGCTGCTGCGCCATCTTGTCGGCTTGCCGCAGGCAGCACGCTCGGATGGCGACCTGGCCGATGTCCGCGGTGCTCTCACCCAGCAAAATTAAGCGCCGGGCGGAACGAGACCGCCCCCACCCCGTTGCCAATCAAAGCTCAACGGGGAGACAGATGTGGTCGACAAGTCGGAAAAATTCAGCACTTTGGTGCGCGTCGGATATTTCAGCCGCGCCATCCTCTATTCGGTGCTCGGCCTGATCGCGCTGACCAGCGCAGGCCGGATCAGCGAAGGCACCAACGGTATTTTCCAGGCGATCCGCGATTTCCCGCTCGGCACCGCCATCCTGTGGCTGATGGTGGTGGGATTGCTTGCCTATGCACTTTTCCGCTTCGCCTCGACATTCTTCGATATCGAGAACCACGGGACCGACACCAAGGGTTGGGCGGTAAGGCTTGGCCATGCGGGTAGCGCAATCGGCCACCTCGCACTCGCCTATTCGGCCTACAAATTCGCCAGTTCCGGCAGCGACAGCAGCGGTGGCGGCGCACAGGACGCGGCTTCGGGTGTCCTGTCGATGGAGTTCGGCGGCGTGGTGCTGGGCCTGCTCGGCATCGCCTTCTTCGCAACTGCGATCTTTCAGGCCAAGAAGGGCGCGACCGGCAGCTTCATGAACCGGATCAGCGGCCGCGCACCCTCGCAGACCCGGATCGTTGGCGGCATCGGCTATATCGCCCGCGCCGTCGTCTTCCTCGTCATCGGCTGGTCGCTGTTCAAGGCCGGTTTCCTGTCGGGCGGCTCGGATCAGGTCAAGACACTGGGCGATGCCGTGGCCAGCCTTGCGGGCGAAGGCATCATCTTCACGCTGGTGGCGATCGGCCTGCTGGCCTTCGGGATCTTCAGCCTCGTGCTGGCCCGCTACCGGATCATTCCCGACATGGGTTCCGACGGCCGGGTCCCGCAGTTCCGGGCGTAGTTCCACCACCCATCCAACGCATCAGGCGCGCGGCTTTAAACCCGCGCGCCTTTTCGCGTTACAGGGCCACGGCTGCATTTCCATGTTGCGTCGCTCGCGCGATTGATCCATTGCATTTTGCAATGCAGTTCTACGAAGACATCGCCATCGGGCACAAGCAGGCCTTCGGCCGGTATGAAGTGACGCGTGAAGAGGTGATCGACTTCGCCTCGAAATACGATCCGCAACCCTTCCACCTCGATGACGAAGCCGCGGCGCAAACCCATTTCGGCCGCATCTCCGCCAGCGGCTGGCACACCTGTGCGATGACCATGTCGATGTTGGTCGCCAATCTCACCAAGCACAAGCAGGCGGGGCTCGGGTCACCCGGGGTCGACAAGCTGCGCTGGAAGAAGCCGGTTTATCCGGGCGACACGCTGCGCTGCGAAAGCGAAGTGATCGAGAAACGCCGCAGCGCCTCGCGCCCCGAAATGGGCATCTTCAAGAGCCATCTCACCGTCTTCAACCAGAATGACGAGCCGGTGATGGAAATGGTTTCGAACGGGCTGATCCGCACACGCGATCCCGCAGGGACCGACTAGTTCAGACGCCGCATTGCGCAATGCCCGACTTGCGATAGACCACCTGGTCGTTGGCATTCGAGATCGTCAGCGTGGCGGGAAAATCGCTGACTTCCGCAGCCACTTCCTCGCCCGCATCCTCCTCGATCTCCAGCGTCATGGAATAGGCCGTCCCGTCATACTTGCTGCGCGCAAGATAGGGCAGTTCGGCGCTGCCCTTGTCGGCAGCCAGCGTCTGCATTTCGCCATCGCGCAGAAAATGCCCGGTTTCGGCCATGGCCAGCGCCACCGCCGCCACTCCCCCGCCCGCGGGCGCAAAGCTGCAGCCTGCGCCGTAGAGGTCGTATTCCTCGATCTCGCGATAGCGGATCGCGCCGGGTTCGAGCTGTTCGGGCGGCGGCGTCTGGTGCGCCTCCACTTCCGCCACGGCGGCAGCCCGCTCTTCCTCGGTCGGCTCGTCCGCACAGGCCGCCAGTCCCAGCGCCAACAGGAGCGGTATGGTAATGCGCATCAATGCCTCCCGAACAGTTTCTCGACGTCTTCCATCGATAGTTTGACCCAAGTCGGCCGGCCGTGATTGCACTGGCCTGAACGCGGGGTGCGTTCCATTTCGCGCAGCAGCGCGTTCATTTCGTCGACCCGCAGCACGCGCCCCGCGCGCACCGAACCGTGGCAGGCCATCGTCGCCAGCACCAGGTCGAGCTTTTCGCCGAGCAGCAGCGCCTCGCCATTGAGCGCCAGATCGTCATCGATATCGCGCAGCAGCTTTTCCGGATCGGTCCGCGCAATGGCGTGTGGCAGGCTGCGTACGAGCACTGCCCCGGGCCCGAAACGTTCGATCGCAAGTCCGTGTTCGGCAAGCCGGGGTGCAGCTTCCTCGAGCCGGTCGCAGCTGGTTTCGTCGAGTTCGACCACTTCGGGGATCAGCAGCGCCTGGCTACGCGCGACCGCTTCTTCGGCGCCCGCAGCCCGCAGGCGTTCGAGTACGAGCCGTTCATGCGCGGCATGCTGGTCGACCAGCACCAGCCCGTCCTGCGCTTCGGCGACGATATAGGTGTTGGCGACCTGACCGCGGGCAATGCCCAGGGGATAGTCCGCCGCGGACGTATCCGCCGGTACAGCTTCCTCGGCCCGGCCACGCGGCTCGGCCATGGTGCCGCTCTCGCCCGCGTGCCAAGCCCGGCCCGGCTCGGCCACGCCGGTGGCAGGCGCGGACCAGTCGCGCCCTTCGAAGATCGAGCGCAGCGCGGGCGACGGCTCCTCGCGCACGGGTTCCTGCTGCCAGCGCGCCATGGCACCCGCGTCGGGGCTTTGCGCGCTGCGCTTGTCGCCCGTCGCCAGCGCGCGGCGCAGGCCCGAGACGATGAAGCCGCGCACGCCCTGTGCATCGCGGAACCGCACCTCGGTCTTGGCGGGGTGGACGTTCACGTCGACTTCTTCTGCCGGCAGGTCGAGGAACAGCGCCAGCACCGCGTGGCGATCCCGCGCGAGCATGTCGGCATAGGCGCCGCGGACTGCACCGGTGAGCAGCCGGTCCTTCACCGGGCGGCCGTTGACGAACAGATACTGGTGGTCGGCCACGCCGCGATTGTAGGTCGGCAGGCCCGCGATCCCGGTCAGGCGCATGTCGCCGCGGTCCATGTCGATCGCGACGCCGTTGTCCTTGAGCTCGCGCGCGATCAGCTGCGCGACGCGGGTGGCCAGCCCTTCCCCGCCCTGCAGCGCGAAGATCCGCCGCTCGCCGTGATCGAAGCTGATCGCCACGTCGGGCCGCGCCATGGCAAGCCGCATGATCACGTCCTTGCAGGCGGCGTATTCGCTCCGCGCCGTGCGCAGGAACTTGCGCCGCGCGGGGATCTTGCCGAACAGGTTTTCGACCCGCACCCTCGTGCCGGGCGGCAGCGCGGCGGGGCCTTCGGCGGCGACCTCGCCGTGATCGACCACCCGTTTCCAGCCCTGCTCGGCACCGGCCGGACGGCTCTCGATCGTGAACCGGGCAACGCTGGCGATGCTCGGCAGCGCCTCGCCGCGAAACCCTAGTGTCGCGACCTGTTCGATCGCCTCGTCCGGCAGCTTCGATGTCGCGTGCCGTTCGAGCGCCAACGCCATTTCGTCGGGGTTCATCCCGCAGCCGTCGTCGGTCACCTCGAGACTGGTCAGTCCGCCTTCGACCAGCTTCACCGCGATCCGCGTGGCGCCGGCGTCGATCGCGTTTTCGACAAGCTCCTTGAGCGCCGAAGACGGCCGTTCGACCACCTCGCCCGCAGCGATGCGGTTGACCAGATTCTCGGGCAGGCGGCGGATTTGCGGCATGGGTAAATCGTTCTAGCGGTGAAGCGCCGCGATTCCGAGGCAATGCGTTCACCTATCCCCCACGGGAATAGCGGAAAATTTTGGCATTCGCGCGATAATCTCGCTAAGGCTCGCCCACCATTTCCTGCTGGAGAGGTGCGAGCGGGTCGCTCCCCTTCGCCGGATCACGCGACACAACGGAAAATCGAACGAAAATGGGCTTCTGGAACAATCTCTTCAAATTCGGCGTGCAGAACATGGCGATCGACCTCGGCACTGCCAACACGCTGGTTTACGTGCAGGACCAGGGTATCGTCCTGAACGAACCGAGCGTGGTTGCGCTCGAGACGATCAACGGCATGAAGCGCGTCAAGGCCGTGGGTGACGATGCCAAGATGATGATGGGCAAAACGCCCGACAGCATCGAGGCCATCCGCCCGCTGCGCGACGGCGTGATCGCCGATCTCGACGTGGCCGAAGAGATGATCAAGCACTTCATCCGCAAGGTAAACGGGCGCAAGAGCCTGATGCGCTATCCCGAAATCACCATCTGCGTGCCGTCGGGGTCGACCTCGGTCGAACGCCGCGCGATCCGCGATGCCGCATCGAATGCGGGTGCCAGCCAGGTCTATCTCATCCTCGAACCGATGGCCGCGGCGATCGGTGCCGACATGCCCGTGACCGAACCGGTCGGCAGCATGGTCGTCGACATCGGCGGCGGCACAACCGAAGTCGCCGTGCTGTCGCTGCGTGGCCTCGCCTACACCACCTCGGTCCGCACCGGCGGCGACAAGATGGACGAAGCGATCGTTTCCTATGTCCGCCGACATCACAACCTGCTGATCGGCGACAGCACCGCCGAGCGGATCAAGAAGGATTTCGGCGTCGCACGTCCGCCCGAAGACGGCGTGGGCGAAAGCATCACGCTGAAGGGCCGCGACCTCGTCAACGGCGTGCCCAAGGAAATCACGATCAACCAGGGCCACATCGCCGAAGCGCTGTCCGAACCCATCGGCGCGATCGTCGAAGGCGTGCGCATCGCGCTGGAAAACACCGCGCCCGAGCTGGCGGCCGACATCGTCGACCAGGGCATCGTGCTCACCGGCGGCGGCGCGCTGATCGGCGGGCTGGACGAATATCTGCGCGAGGAAACCGGCCTGCCGGTCACCATCGCGGAAGATCCGCTGTCCTGTGTCGCACTCGGCACGGGCCGCGCAATGGAGGACCCGATCTACCGCGGCGTCCTAATGACGGCTTAGGAAAGGCAGGGGAATGGCGCCGACAGGCTCACGGCGCTCGGGGTATTCTCGCAGGGCGCAGTACAATCTGTTCACCGGATACGTGATCGCGGGCATCGGCGCGCTGATCGGCGCGATCCTGCTTGCGCTTTCGTTCTTCCAGCCGCAGCTGTTCGGCGGAGTGCGCGGCGCGGCGCAGAGCGGCCTGTCGCCGGCCACCGAAACCGCCGCCACGGTGCGCACCGGATCGAAGAGCGTCTGGGAGAACATCAGCGGCTATTACCGCGCGGGTTCGAAGAACGCGCAGCTCAAGCGCGAAATGGAAATCGCGCGTATCCGGCTGCGCGAGGCCGAGGCCGTGAAGCAGGAAAACGTCCGCCTGAAGGGCCTGCTCGACCTGCACGAGGCCGAGACCAAGCCCGTCGCGGTGGCGCGGCTGGTGGGTTCGTCCGCCTCGAGCACGCGGCGGTTCGCCTATCTCGGCGCGGGCAGCGACGATGGCGTCGCGGTCGGAATGCCGGTGCGTTCACCGCGCGGCGTGGTCGGGCGGATCCTCGAAACGGGCAGTTCCAGTTCGCGCGTCCTGCTGCTCACCGATACCGAAAGCGTGCTGCCGGTCCGCCGCGCGGGCGATGAAGTGGTCGCTTTCGCCGAAGGCCGCGGCGATGGCTTGCTGCGCATCAAGCTGATCAACCTCGGCATCAACCCGCTGGAGCCCGGCGACCTGTTCGTCACCAGCGGTGCGGGCGGTTATTACCCGCCGGGTATCGCCGTGGCGATACTGACCGAGACGACCGATGATGGCGGTCTTGCGCGCATTGTCAGCGATCCGGCGGCTGCGGACTACGTCAGCGTGGAACAGATCTACGAACCCGAAGCGGCCCTAGGCGCGGAAACCCCGATCGAACGCGAGCTGACGGATTGATGGAGCGCAACGATCCACGGGCGCGCACCGATGCCTATGGCAGCCGGATAAACCGATCGCATTCGAACATGCTGGCCAATGCGGTGCCCTGGGCATCGATCATGGTCGCGTCCATCCTGCCGGTATTCCCCATCGCCACCGCGCTGCCGGTGGTCCCGCCGCTGGGGCTGCTGATGCTGCTGGGGTGGCGGCTGGTACGGCCGGGCCTGTTGCCCGTCTGGGCCGGACTGCCACTGGGCCTGATCGACGATCTGTTCAGCGGTCAGCCCTTCGGCTTCGCGATGTTCGTCTGGTCGCTGATCATGCTGGCGATCGAAGTGGTCGAGATGCGCTTGCCGTGGCGAGCCTTCTGGCAGGACTGGTTCACGGCGGGTTTATTGATCGTCGGCTACCTGTTCGCAGGCTGGCTCCTGTCGGGCGCGCAGCCCACCATCCATTCGCTCGTCGCCCTGGTTCCACAACTCGTGCTCACCATCCTGCTTTTTCCGATCGCGGCGCGTTTCGTGGCCATGCTCGACCGCTTCCGGCTGACCCGCTGGAGAGCGCTGTAATGCGCCTGCGCCGCCGTGCCCGGCCCCGCGAGGTCGTAACCCAGTCGACGCTGGACAATGCCTTCGACCGGCGAACCTTCGTCATCGGCACCGCCATGGGCGGGCTCGGCGTGCTGCTGGCCGCGCGAATGGGCTATATCGCCATCGCCGAGAACGAGAAATACGAGCTCGAAAGCGAGAGCAACCGCGTCAACCTGTCGCTGATCCCCCCGCGGCGCGGCTGGATGCTCGATCGCAACGGCGCTCCGCTGGCTTCGAACCGGGCCGATTTCCGCGTCGACATCATTCCCGATCGCACCGAAGACCCCGATGCGACGATCGACGCGCTTACGACCATTCTCAATCTCGACGACAACCAGGCCGCCGATATCCGCAAACGGGTCGACGATGGGCCCGGCTACCAGCCCGTCGAGATCGCCTCGGGTATCAGCTATGACGAATTCGCCGCAGTTAGCGTGCGCCTGCCCGACCTACCGGGCGTGGTTCCGCAGCGCGGCTTTTCGCGGTTCTACCCGACCGGGCCCAGCGTCGGCCATTTGCTCGGCTATGTCGGTCCGGCCAATGCCGAGGAATACGAGGAGCAGGACCGCAACCCGCTCTTGATCACGCCCGGGTACAAGATCGGCAAGGATGCGCTGGAAAAGCAGTTCGAGCTCGACCTGCGCGGTGTGCCCGGCGCGCGCCGGGTCGAAGTCACCGCTTCGGGACGGATCATCCGCGATCTCGAGACCCGCGAAGACGTCCAGGGCGATCCCGTTCGGCTAACGATCGACGGCCCGCTGCAGGACTACGCGGCGCGCCGCATCGGCCTCGAAAGCGGCTCGGTCGTCGTCATGGATTGCGAGACGGGCGACCTCTTGTGCATGGCGTCCATGCCCAGTTTCGACCCCAACAGCTTTTCGCAAGGCATCGGGCGCGTCGAATACGCCATGCTGCGCGAAGACGAGCGCGTGCCGCTGCGCAACAAGGTGCTCAAGGGCCTCTATCCCCCCGGCTCGACGGTCAAGCCGATGCATTGCATGGCCTTCCTCGATGCGGGGATCAAACCCGACGAGGCGATTATGTGCGGTGGCGGGCGGCGGATCGGCAACCGCTTCTTCAATTGCTGGAGCAACCACGGCCGGGTCGACATGGCGAAAGCCATCTATCAGAGCTGCGACAGCTATTTCTACCATTTCGCGCAGAAGATCGGTTTCGCCAAAGTCGCCGAATGGGCGCACAAGATGGGTCTGGGCGAGGAATTCCCCCTCCCCGTGACCAGCCAGTTCTACGGCACCGTGCCCTCCCCCGAATGGAAGCAGCGCAAGCACGACAGTGCCTGGCAGCCCTATGACACGGTAAATTCCTCGATCGGCCAGGGTTACTACCTGACCAACCCGCTGCAGCTGGCGGTGATGAGCGCGCGGATGGCGACCGGGAACAGGGTCATGCCGCGCCTGCAGCTGACCGGCGAAACCCCGCAGTTCGAGCATTTCGATTTCAGCCCCGACGAGATCGGCTATGTCCGCCAGGCGATGAGCGACGTGGTCAACGGACCGGGCACCGCCGGGCGTGCGCGCCTGCCGTTCGACGACATCAAGATGGCCGGCAAGACCGGTACCGCGCAGGTCGTCTCGCTCAGCGTGTCCAATGGCCGGACCGGTCCCTGGAAGTATCGCGACCACGGATTGTTCGTGTTCTTCGCACCCTTCGACAAACCGAAATACGCCGGCGCGGTGGTGATCGAGCACGGCGGCGGCTCGGGCGCGGCCTATCCCATCGCCCGCGACGTGATGACCTTCATGTTCGACCCGGCCAAGGGCATGGACGCACTGCGCCCGCTCGAGGAACAGTGGGGCGGCAGCGCGCAGGAACGGCTGGATGCGAAATACCGCGCCTATGCCGCCGCGCAGGGTGAGGCGGTGCCCCCGGCCCCCTCGCGCGACGAGGATATCTTCGACCAGGTCGAGGCCGAAGCCCGCGTCGCGGCCCGCCAGCCCGAAAGCATTGCCGAAGAAGTCGGCCCCTCGCGCGTCGATACCCGTTCGCCCGAGGAAGTGTCGCAAGCCGCAGCCAGCGCGCGGGCGGACGCCGCGCAGGGCGATCCTGCCGCGCCCACGCAGGACACCAGTGAATGAGCTCGATCGTTCCTGCGCCGATCGCGCGGCAGCCCTGGCAGATGCTGTTCCCGCTGTTCGTCCTGATCGCCTTCGGGGCGCTGGTCCTGTTCTCGGCGGCGGGTGGCAGCTGGGATCCCTACGCCTCGTCGCATGTGATCCGCTTCAGCGTGTTCCTGGTCATGGCGTTCGTCCTCAGCCGGTTCTCGCGCGAGCTGGTGCTGTTCTTCGCCTTCCCGATCTATGGCGTCGTCCTAGCAATGCTGCTTGCGGTGGAGGCGATCGGGTTCGTCGGTGGCGGCAGCCAGCGCTGGCTAAATCTCGGCTTCATGCAGCTGCAACCGTCCGAGCTGATGAAGCCCGCCGTCGTGCTGGTTCTCGCACGCTACTATTCCGCATTGCCGGTCGGCATGGTCCCGACGCTCGGCGCGCTTCTCGTGCCCGGCCTGCTGATCCTGACACCCGTGGCGCTGGTGCTGCTGCAACCCGATCTGGGCACGTCGCTGGCGATCGTCTTCGGCGGGTCGATGGTGATGTTCGCCGCCGGCCTGCCGCTGCGCTGGTTCATCGGTGCGGCTGCGGCGGGCGCGGTTCTGGCGCCAGTCGCGTTCTTCTTCGGTCTGCAACCCTATCAGCAGAAGCGCGTGTTCACCTTCCTCGATCCCGAAAGCGACCCGCTGGGTGATGGCTATCACATCACCCAGTCGAAGATCGCCATCGGTTCGGGCGGTTTCTCGGGCAAGGGCTTCAACGAAGGGTCGCAGAGCCATCTCAACTACCTGCCCGAACCGCATACCGATTTCATCTTCGCCACCATGGCGGAAGAATGGGGTTTCCTGGGGGGAATCGTGGTGCTGGGCGCTTTCGCGATGATCCTGCGCTGGGGCCTGTCAGTCGCGCGCGCCAGTAGCGACCGGTTCGGCAAGCTGATCGCGCTGGGCATGACCGCGACGATCTTCTTCTACGTCGCGATCAATTTGATGATGGTCATGGGGCTCGCCCCCGTGGTGGGCATCCCGCTGCCGTTCATGAGCCATGGCGGCAGTTCGATGCTGACCAACATGATCTGCATCGGATCGCTGATGCTGGTCCACCGCTGGAACCGCAAGGCGCCGCGCACCGGGCTGCTGCGCTAAAGCTCGACCAATCCCAGCTTGAGCGCGCGCACCGTCGCGGTGACCCGGTCATTGGTGTCCAGCTTGTCGAAGATTCTTCGGGTATAGGTGCGTACGGTTTCAGGCGAAATGTCGAGGATCGTTCCGATATCGACCGACGACTTGCCCCGCCCCATCCATTCGAGCACCTCGCGTTCGCGCTCCGACAGCGAGACAGACGCCCGGCCGCCGTCCATGATCTTGCAGATCTGGAGATGCGCCGCGAGCAGCAGCGAATGGATCTGCTGCAGTTGCTCGTTCGAGAAACCGGCCGGGTCGCGCTCAAATCGCATCGAGCAATAGGCGTTGCGGTTGCGCGGGCCGAACACGGCGAAACCGACCCAATTGTCGACCCCCGCAGTGACGGTTTCCTCGAAGAACCGCTCGGCCTTCGGGTCGCCGCGGCCGAGCTCGATCGCGTCACGCCAGACCAGCACCGGTCCGTATTGGAACGTCAGTCGAGGAACCGGATCGATCTCGCGCCACGCACCACTGACGTAGCGCCGCTGGAATTCGAGCGGATAGTCACGCGACCAGATGAAGGTCTTCTTGGAAGTCTGCGATTCGAAGATCGGCGTGAAGTGGTAGCTGAACCAGGTGGCACCATTGTCGAGGCAGTTTTCGTAGACGAATTCCAGGATGGCCTCGCAATCGGCCATCTTGGCAATATCTGCCGCAAAATCCCACATCGCCCAATCAGCCCAAGTGCTTGTCCCCAAATTGAGGGACTGCACATGTATCAGATTCGACTGCATAAGGACAACCAACGAACCGAAGGTGACGAAGGTAGGGCTAGTCGCTGGAGAACCAGGACATCTGACAGAATGACGCCCGAAAACCATTTGCAGCAAATACACGACGGCGATTTTGCATCGTGCGGCAGCTGCAGCTTCGACACCTGCTGCCCCAAGATTCGCGACCTCGTCCTGTCCGCCGTGCGGCACGCCCAGGCCCGCGACAAGCCGATGACGGTCTGGGATCTGCCCAACGCGACCGACCTCACGCTGAAGGCCGCCTACGCCGCGGTACGGAATCTGGAATGCGAGCGACTGCTGGTGATCGGCGACTGGTCGGGCCACCCGTTCGATGCGGTCTTGGCAGTGGCGGAGCCGGCGTCGGACACGAACCGGCACCAGCGCGCGGCATGATCCGCATTTAGGGCTTTTCATACGCGAGAAGCCCGCTATATGAGCGCCTCCCGAGTCGGGAACGCCCCTTCCACGGGGCCGCGGTACGTCGCAGTGTGGACGCATAGCTCAGTTGGTAGAGCAGCTGACTCTTAATCAGCGGGTCCTAGGTTCGAGCCCTAGTGCGTCCACCACCTTCCCCATTCCGTCATACCCCACACGCCGATCCCACGACCATGGTTTTGCGGGCGAGGACGGTTCGTCACACTCGATGTGATACGTGCCATTGGCAATCACATTGCGATGTGATACCTCACCCGCCATGGATACGATCGAAAAAGTTCGCACACTCGTCTCGCAGGGCCTGATGACTCGCGCCGGGCTTGCCCGGGCGGCTGGCCTGCACGCCAACACGCTGCGCGACTGCGCCGAGGACAGCTGGAACCCGACCTCCGAAACGCTCGGTAAACTCGAGGCTTTCCTCGAAGCCAATGACGACACGCCGGTTATCGTCGGCGCCGAGGAGATCATCGACGAGGCCCGCAACGGCCGCATGTACATCCTCGTCGACGATGAGGACCGTGAGAACGAGGGCGATCTGATCATCCCCGCGCAGATGGCCACGCCCAGCGCGATCAATTTTATGGCCACGCATGGCCGCGGGCTGATCTGCCTGTCGCTTGACCGCAAGCGCGTCGAGGCGCTGGGGCTCGAACCGATGAGCCGCGACAATCGCGAAAGCATGCAGACCGCCTTTACCACCTCGATCGAGGCCAAGGAAGGCGTCACCACGGGCATCAGCGCGGCCGACCGGGCCCGCACCGTCACCGTGGCGATCGATTCGGCCAAGGGTCCGGACGATATCGTCACCCCGGGTCATGTCTTCCCGCTCGCGGCGCGCGACGGCGGCGTGCTGGTCCGCGCCGGCCATACCGAGGCGGCGGTCGACATCTCGCGCCTTGCCGGGCTCAACCCCTCGGGCGTGATTTGCGAGATCATGAACGAGGACGGGACGATGGCCCGCCTCGATGATCTGATCGGCTTCGCGCGCAAGCACGACATGAAGATCGGCACGATCCGCGACCTGATCGAATACCGCATGCGGCATGACCACCTCGTCGAACGCGTGGCCGAAGACGGCTTCGAATCCGATTACGGCGGCGACTGGCGCCTGATCACCTATCGCAACACGGTCGACGAAAGCGAAAGCTACGTCCTGCAGAAGGGGCATGTCGTCGAAGGCCAGCCCACGCTCGCGCGCGTCCACCCGATCTCGATCTTCGATGATGTCCTCGGCAAGCCCGGCCCGCGCAAGCGTACGCTGCAGCGCGCAATGCAGGCCGTAGGCGATCATGGCTCGGGCGTGATCGTGCTGATCACCGGTCGGCCCGCGGGCAATCGCGGCTACAGTGAAAGCGATTCCCAGCGCAATGTCGGCATCGGCTCGCAGATCCTCGCCGATCTCGGGATCGACGACATGATCCTGCTCAGCAATTCGCAGCCCAATGTCGTCGCGATCGAAGGCTACGGCCTCAACATCGTCGACCACCTGCCCATTCCGGAGTGACCCCCATGGCCCGTTTCCTTATCGTCGAAGCCCGTTTCTACGACCATCTCAACGACATGCTCGTGGCCGGTGCACGCGCCGCGCTCGAAGCGGCGGGACACGACGTCGATGTCCTCACCGTGCCCGGCGCACTGGAAATTCCCGGCGCGATCGCGCTGGCCTCGGAAAGCGGCCAGTATGACGGCTATGTCGGCATCGGCGTGGTCATCCGCGGCGAGACCTACCATTTCGAGATCGTCGCCGGCGAAAGCGCCCGCGGGATCATGGCATTGACGATGGACGGCATGGCCATCGGCAACGGCGTCCTGACGGTCGAGAACGAGGACCAGGCGCTGGTTCGCGCGGACCCCAATCAAAAGGACAAGGGCGGTGAAGCCGCGCACGCCGCCATGGCTCTCCTGAAGCTGCAGGAACGCTTCGCCGGCTAACGCGCGCCGTCGAGGAACTCGTCGAGGCCCAGCGGAGCGAATGGGCCGATGATCAGCTGTTCGAACACGCCGATCCCTTCGGACCCATCGCTTCCCGTAACCAGGACGGGAACCTGGACATGCAGGTTTTCCGGAGCCAGCGGGTCGCAATCGGCCAGCACGATGTCTTCGCGTTCGATCCTGAGCGGGCCGTGGTGCATGCCGTGGCCCCACTCGGGGCTGGTGTAGCCCAGACCGCGCATCTGGAACCGGCCAAGCGGTTCGAAAGTGACCTGTTCGGGCGCACCGCGTAGCGCGAGCGACAGCGTGCCCCCCAGCGGCCAGCGCGTCCCCGGTTCAAGCCGGGTACGCATGCTGCCGTGCCCTTCTGCAACCTCTGCCGCGCCCGCGCCCTCCCCGGCCCATGCGGCGCGGGTGTTCCACGCCTTGCCGTGCTGGTCGTTGTTGACGTGGAAGAACAGGCTGCCGGCGGGGAAATTGATCGGCGTCCACTGCCAGAAAAAGCCGGGAAGCGGCGCACCGGGCATGGGCTGCGGGTCGCGCGCGCCGATCGGGCGGACACCCCAGCTGCGATCGCGCGTCCCCATCGAACCGGCTGCGAGGTCGTGCTTCTCGCCATCGACCTCGATCCATCCGGCATAGCGGCCGTTCTGGGTCATCCGCGTGTAATCCATGAAGGCGCGCGGGCCGATACGGTGCGTGAAGCGCGGCTCCTCGATCGGGAAGGCCCGTCCGGTGAAGGTGATATCCGCGGCGACCCCTTCGAACGGTTCGACGCGCAGGCGGAGCACATTGAGCGCCTCGACGATTTCGATCGAGATTGGCCCCACCGCCATCGCCATCCGCTCCATCCCCAGTTCCGCGCTGGCGTGGACGCAGTGCTGGACCCCGTCGCGAACCACGGTGAAATGCGCGTCGATGATGTCGAGATGTGGATAGACCCCCAGCGCGGCGGCGAAGAACCCGCTCCCGTCGGGGGCATAACCATTGAAGAAATAGCGGTCGTAGAAATTGCGATCGGTGCCCGAATAGGCCACCGGCTCGGCGGTCTGGTGGATCGGATATTCGTCTCCGCGGCTGAGAACCACTAGATCACCTCTTTCAATGCTTCGATACTGCCGCGCGCCTGCGCGAGCGAACAGGCGCCGCGCGCCATGGACAGGAAATTGGCATCCCCGCGTTCGGTCCGTTCCACGAAGGCGGCGCTGAACACTGCGGTCGAAACCCCGTGGAGGATCCCCAGTCGGTAATCGCGCTCGATCTCGTCGTGGGTCAGGGCAACGCCGCGCTCGCGCATTTCCGCGCGCCACAGGTCGAGCAACTCGCGCTCGTGTTCGCGCCATAGTCTTTCGCCCACGCCGCAGCCGATGAAGTAGCCGACATCGGTCATCGGGCGGCCGGCCGCGACGGTCTGCCAATCGAGTATGGCGATCGGTTCTTGCCCGCCGCGAATATCGAACAGCATGTTGTCGAGCCGGAAATCGCCATGCACGAGGCATTGCGGGGGATCCTCGCGCCCGAACCAGGCGGAACTCGCCTCGGCCAGCTGGTCGCATACCGCCATGCAGTCCGGGTCGAGACTGTCGGCGTAGCGCTCGCGGAAGATCGCCTGGGCCTGCGGATACATCGCGCCGAGCCGTTCGCGCAGGTCCGGCGGCGGCGCGATCCAGTCCGCCTCGAGCAATTCGGCACGGGCCCAGCTCGGCGCGTGGATCGCGGCCGCCTGGCGGATTGCCGCACGGGCGTCGGCGATATCGCAGCCGTCAATCTGGTCTCCCTGCCGCGCGGGACCGACATCCTCGAACACCAGCAGGAAATCGGCGCCGGTCTCATCGGCATCCGCGAAGAAGACCCGCGGCGCGCGCACATCGAGCAGCGGCGCAGCCTCCCGGTAGAATGCCACCTCCTTGCGATAGAGGCCGAACATCGCGGCTGTCGTCCGGCTGGCGGTGTCTGCGGCGGGAAACTTGCCCGCCAGCGTCGGCGGCACATCGCCATCGCCCTCGATAAAGAACCGGACGCTGTCCCCGACCTGTCCGGTGCCGATCGGCTCCCAGCGCAGGGCATCGACCCGCACGCCGAGCTGTCCGCCCAGCCACGCGGCCGTGACCTCGTCCGGATGTACCGGAAATCGTTCCAAGCCCCTCTCCCCCAAGAGCAATGAGGGAACGCTAGCGGGCGATATGCGTCCTGACAATCATGCAGGATACAACCCCATGAACGGCCCCCTCGAGTGGATCACCTCCATCGGGACGGTCGCCGCCGCATCGATGATCGCCTTCGACCTCGGACGCCGGGCAACCGCGTGGGGCTTTGTGTTGTTCTGCCTCGTTTCAGCGCTGTGGATCTACATCGGGCTGACCGAAGACGCAGTGCCGCTCGCCGCGATGAACGGCGTGCTGCTGCTGATCAACGCCTGGGGCGTGTGGCAATACTGGTTTCACCCGAAGAACAGCGCCTAGCGCCGCTCCGGACGGAAGCGCCGGTCAGGAACCGATACGGCCGAAGCAGTGATGCCCGGCATAGGCCGCGCTGTCGCCCAGTTCTTCCTCGATCCGGATCAGCTGGTTGTATTTCGCCAGACGGTCCGATCGCGCGAGGCTGCCGGTCTTGATCTGACCGCAATTGGTGGCGACCGCGAGATCGGCAATCGTCGCGTCTTCGGTTTCACCCGAACGGTGCGACATGACTGCGGTGTAACCCGCGCGGTTGGCGATGCTGACTGCTTCGAGCGTTTCCGACAGCGTGCCGATCTGGTTGACCTTGACCAGCAGCGAATTGGCGAGACCCTGGTCGATCCCGTCGCGCAGGCGCTGCGGGTTGGTGACGAACAGGTCGTCTCCCACCAGCTGGACGGTGTTGCCGATCCGATCGGTCAGCGCCTTCCAGCCTTCGAAATCGTCTTCCGCCATCCCGTCTTCGATCGAGCGGATCGGATAGTCGCGGCACAGCTTGTCGAGATATTCGGCCATGCCCGGCCCATCGAGCGACAGGTCCTCGCCCGAAATCCGGTACTTGCCGTCCTTG
>Ga0209634_1001335_pt1 | contig 18082 bp, 15 predicted proteins | sample LinPmetageLP40_FD_184043 | JGI IMG/M metagenome (GOLD analysis project Ga0209634, IMG submission 184043) | Marine viral communities from the Pacific Ocean - LP-40 (SPAdes) (version 2) | ecosystem: Environmental > Aquatic > Marine > Oceanic | place: Pacific Ocean | collected 2010-08-26 | reverse complement strand
ATTTCGGTCCCTTCGTTGTGACCCCGGACGAACTTCCCGCTGGCGCATCAGGTCTCAGGATTGAAAGCCGCGTCGGTACCGAGATTTTGCAATCCTCCAACACGGCCAACATGATCTGGTCCGTTGCCCAGACGATTGCGACGATTTCGGAATACGCGACACTCGATGCGGGCGACCTGATCGCTATGGGCACACCGCCTGGGGTTGGTCATGCCAAGACGCCAAACCCGCGTTGGTTGCTACCCGGTGAGATCATCGAGATCGAGATCGAAGGTATCGGCATTTGCGCCAGCCCGATTGTCGACGAGAAGGATCTCGGGGTGAAAGCTGCTGAATGAAGACATCCAACGGTGTAGAACAGCAGTCAGTGCGGCCCGGTTTCTTTCACCGGCTGGGATGGGCAACTGACGATATATCCCTCCGGCCCTTCGGATCGGCAGGTCTGGTGTCCAACGTCGTTTGAACCGTGCAGCCATCGGACAGACCGAAAGCGGGCCTAAGTCTCGAAGGGGCCGGTAGCCACCGGGAAATTTGTTGTTCAGTGCATATTTGATGTGCAACCCTGTTTCAGGGGGCTTCGATGACAGCGGAGATAGCTGAGCAAAGAAAGAAACTTAGCGCTGCCGAAATCGGCGCGATTGCGCACCTGTATCGTGGCGAGGTCTACAGGTCGACGCTCTGGCGGACGCGGCTCGACACCACGACCAACTGGGCCGTGGTCACTTTGGGCATCGCATTATCCATCGCGTTTTCGTCGCCGGCCGCATCGCCACTGCCCTTGATACTCGTGGGCGTCTTGATCTTCTTCTTTTTGATGCTGGAGGCGCGCCGCTACCGATATTTCAATGTATGGCGCGCGCGATGCAGGTGGATGGAGGTGCATTTTTATGCGCCGATGCTGCACGACGGCGATCTCCATATGGAAGACGGCTGGCAAAAAGTCCTGGCCGAGGATTATTTATATCCTATGCACCATGTTTCCATATGGGTGGCGCTCGGACGGCGCATCCGGCGGAATTATTTATGGATCCTGCTGATTCAAAGCGCGGCCTATATTGGCAAGTTAGTCGTCCACCCCGAACCTTTGACAAGCGCGTCGCAGTTCATAGATCGCGCCGCAATTGGTCCATTGGATGGAAAATATGTCATTGGTCTTGGCGTCGCCTATTGCCTGACGTGGGGCGCGGCTTCGCTGTGGAGTTGGAGGGACGACAAAAACCGAGCCATGAAACGGCCTGTACGCACCAGTATGGGATGAGTGACGTGCCGAGTGGGAGGTGGAGACCGGAATGGCATTTGAAGAGACGCTAGCCGCTGGTTTTCAAGAAACCGCAGGTCCCGGTCTTCAGTATCCGCGCCAGATCCAGCCGCCGCCCAGAACGCGCGTATCGTCCAGGTCATAGAACACGCAGGCCTGTCCGGGTGAGACGCCTTCCTCCGGCGTCAGCAGTTCGACTTCAGCCAGATCGTTTGCCTTGGGCCGCAGGATCGCTTCGCGCGGAGGGCGCGTGGATCGAACCTTCACGCCGATGTGCCATTCCCCTCGAGAGGCCAGCGGCGCGTCGCCCAGCCAGTTGATTTCGCGCAGCGGCACCAGGCGCGTGGCGAGCGCGGATTTCGGGCCGACGACGACGTGGCGCCTGTCGGGGTCCAGTTTCACCACATACAGTGGCTCGGACAGTCCGCCGATCCCGAGACCGCGACGTTGGCCAACAGTATAGTTGATGATGCCGTCGTGACGGGCCAGTTCGCGCCCGTCCATATCGACGATGGCACCGGGTTGCGCGGCATCGGGGCGCAGTTTTTCAATGACGGCGGCATAATCACCGTTCGGCACGAAACAGATGTCCTGACTGTCGGGCTTGTCGGCGACCGGCAGGCCATATTTCGCGGCCAGAGCTCGCGTCGCCGCCTTGTCGTGCAGATGGCCCAGCGGAAAACGCAGATAATCCAACTGTTCTCCGGTGGTGGAGAACAGGAAATAGGACTGGTCGCGCACCGGGTCGGCGGCGCGGTGCAATTCAGGACCCCGCGCGCCCACCTTGCGCTGAATATAATGGCCGGTCGCCATGCAGTCGGCATCCAGATCCCTGGCGGTTTCCAGCAGATCGCGGAACTTGACGCGCTCGTTGCAGCGGATGCAGGGCACCGGTGTCGCGCCACCAAGATAGGCATCCGCGAATTCGTCGATCACCGACTCGCGGAAGGTGTCTTCATAATCGAGGACATAGTGCGGAAAGCCCATGGTCTCCGCCACGCGCCGCGCATCGTGGATGTCCCGGCCCGCGCAACAGGCCCCTTTTTTTGCCAGCGCGGCCCCGTGATCGTAGAGTTGCAGCGTGACGCCCACCACGTCGTAGCCCTCTTCAGCCAGCATCGCGGCCACGACCGAACTATCGACGCCTCCGGACATGGCGACGACGACCCGCGTGTCGGCGGCGGCCTTGGCGATGCCGAGGCTGTTGAGCGTGGGTTGATCCAGGGGCATGTGCTTCTCCGGCAGGAAACGCCGTCAGATATAGGAAAATGCGAGATATTCACAAGGTGGCGCTTCATCTTGGCTTAACGACTGTCGCTCAGGAAGGCGGTAACCTACGGAGGAGCATGCCATGTATCTCAGAAAGGGGCCGGGACCACATGTGGTGACGCTGCCCGACGGCACACAGATGTCTCGGGCCGATCTGCCGCCCGTCGGGACGACGCGATGGGTCGCCCGTCGGAAAGAGGCTGTCGTGCACGGTGTGCAGGCCGGACTGATCACCCGAGACGAGGCGATTGAACGCTATGATCTGTCGGACGAGGAACTCGCAGGCTGGGAGAAGGCAAGGAATGCCTTTGGAGCCAATGGCTTGAAGACGACGCTGATCCAGAAATTCAGACAATCTTAGAGGGTTTGAAGGCTGGTTGGAAAACGTGGTAACGATAAGTTAACCATTTGGGTGAAAGGATGACAGCATCCCTAAGATCTCCCTGGAGAGAGTTAATGCGTATCCTGCTCGTCGAAGACGATCCCACGACCTCCAAGAGCATTGAAATGATGCTCGGCAGTGCGAATCTGAACGTCTATTCCACCGATATGGGGGAAGAGGGGATCGATCTCGCCAAGCTGTACGATTACGATCTGATCCTGCTGGATCTGAACCTGCCCGACATCAACGGCCATGAAGTGCTCAAGCAACTGCGCCTCAGCCGAATCGAAACGCCAATCCTGATCCTGTCCGGTTCCGACGATACCGAGAACAAGATCCGCGGTTTCGGCTTCGGTGCAGACGATTACATGACCAAGCCCTTCCACCGTGACGAATTGATTGCCCGCATCCATGCGATCGTGCGACGCTCCAAGGGGCATTCGCAGTCTGTGATCCGCACCGGGTCTGTCGCGATCAATCTTGATGCCAAATCGGTCGAAGTCGACGGGCGGACGATCCACCTGACCGGCAAGGAATATCAGATGCTGGAGCTTCTGAGCCTGCGGAAGGGGACGACCCTGACCAAAGAAATGTTCCTTAACCATCTTTATGGCGGCATGGACGAACCGGAATTGAAGATCATCGACGTATTTATCTGTAAGCTTCGCAAAAAGCTGTCTGAGGCTACGGGCGGTGAAACCCATATCGAAACCGTATGGGGGCGCGGCTATGTTCTGCGCGACCCTGAAGGAAGCGAAAAGGGAAAACGCCTGGTCAGCGCCTGATCGTGGCCTGCGTCACCCCGGTATCAACGGGAGGGTTAGCCATGACGATCAACTGACTCATATCATGCATTCCGGGCCGAGCGACAGGATCATACGGTCCTGACCCGATGGAATGGATCCGACTGGCAGGTTTTGACACTTCGGCCGCCGGTCATAAACGCCCACCGCTCAAGTATGCGAAGCGATGTGCACCGCCGCTCCCGGATCAACGGGGGCGGCGTTTCGATGTGTCGACAGGCCCGGTTTGATGTCCGCCCAGCCCGAATCGGTGGAAAGCGACGGAGAGGGGTCTTACTACCGTACGGCGAGGCGATCGGTCGAAGGGGGGCAGGGTGGCGCGGGAACGGGACATTGCGGTCGACGATCTGACCGAAGCGCAGGCCAGGTCGGAACTGGCGGCGCTCGGCCCAGTCTTGGCGCAGGCTAATACGGCCTATCACAGCGCGGATGATCCGGTAATGGACGATGCCGCGTTCGACGCGCTCAAACGCCGGATCGCCGCGATAGAGGCGCGATTTCCAGACCTCAAACCTGATGACAGCATCACTGAACAGATCGGTGCCGCGCCGTCCGATGGCTTCGGCAAGATCCGCCATTCCGTTCGCATGCTGTCGCTGGGCAACGCCTTCGACACCTCCGACGTGCAGGACTTCGATGCCCGCATCCGGCGATACCTCGATTTGAAACCGGACGCGCCGCTGGCCTATACCGCCGAGCCAAAGATCGACGGGCTGAGCCTGTCGCTGCGGTATGAGGCAGGCGCGTTGGTCCATGCTGTGACACGCGGCAATGGCGAGGTCGGCGAGGATGTGACGGCGAACGCCCGCACGATTGCGGATATCCCCCAGACGCTGGTCGACGCGCCCGATGTTCTGGAAGTGCGCGGCGAAGTCTATATGACGCATGCCGACTTCGCCGCGCTGAATGCCCGGCAGACAGCGGCGAATTCCAAGGTCTTTGCCAATCCGCGCAATGCCGCCGCGGGCAGTCTGCGACAGTTGGATCCGACGATAACGGCGGCGCGCCCGCTCCGCTTTTTCGCCTATGCCTGGGGCGAGGTCAGCGCGCCTTTGGCCGACACGCAATTCGGGGCATTGGAACGCTTGGCCGACTTGGGGTTTTCGACCAATCCGGTCACGCGCCGGTGCAGCGGACCGGATGACCTGCTGGCGCAATACGCGCAGATCGCGGCCACGCGCGCCGACCTTGGCTATGACATCGACGGCGTCGTCTACAAGGTCGACAACCTGAAGCTGCAGGAAAGGCTGGGTGTCCGCTCGACCACACCGCGCTGGGCCATCGCGCACAAGTTCCCCGCCGAAACCGCATGGACGCATCTGGAGGGCATCGACATCCAGGTTGGTCGCACGGGGGCGCTGTCGCCGGTTGCGCGGCTGACGCCGATCACCGTCGGGGGCGTCGTGGTTTCGAACGCGACGCTGCACAACGAGGATTACATCGCGGGGCGGGACGCCAACGGACATCCGATCCGAAGCGGTGATCTGAGGGTCGGAGATCGGGTCGAGATATACCGCGCCGGTGACGTCATCCCCAAGGTCCGCGATGTTGATGTGTCAGCGCGTCCGGCGGATGCGGTGCCATTCGTATTTCCCAAAATCTGCCCCGAATGCGGCAGCCCGGCACAGCGCGATCCGGGGGAGTCGGTGCGGCGATGCACCGGTGGTCTGATCTGTCCGGCGCAACGGGTGGCGCGACTCAAGCATTTCGTGTCGCGCGGTGCGATGGATATCGACGGTCTGGGTGACAAGGAGATCGAGCGCTTCCACGATCTGGGTTGGGTATGCACTCCGGCCGATATTTTTACCTTGCAGGCGCGGCATGGCAGCGGGCTCAAGACTGTCGCGAACCTTGAAGGCTGGGGCGAAATATCGGCATCGAACCTGTTTGCGGGGATCGAGGCGGCACGAACGCAAGGTCTGGCCCGCGTCCTGTTCGGGTTGGGCATCCGGCATCTGGGCGAAGTTGCAGGCCGCGATCTGGCACGACATTTCGGCGATTGGGCTAGGTTCGCCACCGTCGCTGACGCGGCGATTCCCGCCGCCGAAGCGCACCGTGCGGCGGAAGCCGCCATCATCGACGAACGCGCCGCCGCCGAGGCCGCGGGCCGCCGTGCCAGGCTGTCCGATGTGCGCACCCCGATCTGGTCCGCTGTTTCCGACGCGGCCCGCGCCGCATGGGACGAGCTGACAGGGATTGACGGTGTCGGCGCGGCCCTGGCGCTTGCGATCTGCGACGCCATGGGGGCAGCGCAGGAACGCGCGGCGATTGACGCCCTGATGGCGGAGCTGGACCCCGCAGCACCCGAAACAGTGGCCGACGCCAGTCCGGTCGCAGGCAAGACAGTCGTGTTTTCCGGCACCCTGGAGCGGGTCACTCGGGCCGAGGCTAAGGCGCGCGCGGAGCAGTTGGGGGCCAGGGTCTCGGGCTCGGTCTCGGCCAAGACGGACCTGCTGATCGCCGGGCCGGGTGCCGGATCGAAGCTGCTCAAAGCGGCGGAACTGGGGGTCGAAACACTGGACGAAGCTGGCTGGATCGCCCTGACCGGCGATAGATGACGGGACGTCCTGAACCCCTGTTTCCCCTGTTCGCCAGTCTGGAAACCTTGCCCGGCGTCGGACCGAAGACGGCCAAACTGATGGCCAACATGTCCGTGGCGACGCCCAGGGACCTGATCTTCACATTGCCCACCGGGGGCGTCGACCGCACGCCGGTCGTGTCGATACGGGATGCGATCCTGCCAGGAGTTGTAACCGTACAGGTGACGGTCGGGCGTCACATCGCGCCATCGTCGCGCGGGCGGCCCTATCGTATCGAGGTAGAGGACGCGAAAACGACGTTTCAGGTGGTGTATTTTCGCGGTTCTGCCGACCTCCACGCCAAGACGTTGCCGACCGGGCAAAAGCGGATTTTGTCTGGAAAGGTCGAGCTTTATGACGGCATCGCGCAGATGCCACATCCCGATCATGTGCTGGTCGAAGGCGAACGGCTTCCTGCCTTCGAACCGGTCTATCCGCTGACCGGCGGGATTTCCTCGCGGATCATGGCACGGGCGGTCGAGGCGGCGGTGCAGCGTGTGCCCGAACTGGCCGAATGGATCGATCCGGCACTGGTTGCTGAAAGGGGCTGGCCCGCCTTTGGCGACGCCCTGCGGCAGGCCCATCACCCGGAGGATGCGGGCGATCTGTCGCCCGGCACGGCGGCGCGTCAGCGATTGGCATACGACGAATTGTTTGCGCATCAGCTGACGCTTGCACTGGCCCGGTCGACGGACCGTCGGCGGGCCGGGGTCGTGACTGAAGGCGACGGCCGATTGCGGCGCAAGGTTCTGGCATCACTGCCATTCGAAGCGACCGACGCGCAGAAACGTTGCATCGGAGAGATCGCGACCGACATGGGGCAGCCCCGTCGGATGAACCGCTTGCTGCAAGGCGACGTGGGGTCGGGCAAGACGCTGGTCGCCCTGATGGCGCTGCTGACGGCGGCCGAGGCGGGCGGGCAGGGGGTGTTGATGGCGCCCACGGAAATTCTGGCACGGCAACACGCCGAAGGGTTGCGGCCCATGGCAGATGCGGCGGGCGTGGTGCTGGAACTGCTGACCGGGCGCGACAAGAACCGCGAGCGGCAGGCCAAGCTGGATGCGCTGGCGCGGGGTGACATCGCAATTCTGGTCGGGACCCATGCTGTATTCCAGCGCGACGTGGTCTTTGCCGACCTGCGGCTGGCGGTGATCGACGAACAGCATCGGTTCGGGGTGCGGCAACGCATGTTGCTGGGCGAAAAGAATGCGGCGACGGACGTTCTTGTCATGACGGCCACGCCGATTCCGCGATCGCTGGCGCTGACGCAATACGGCGATATGGACATAAGCGTTCTGGACGAAAAACCACCGGGCCGAACGCCGGTGCAGACGGCGACGGTGCCGGTGTCCCGGATGGACGACGTGATTGCCAAGCTGCGCAGTGCGGTGGCTGAGGGGCGGCAGGCCTATTGGGTCTGTCCTCTGGTCGAGGAATCGGAGGTCGTGGACACGACGTCTGCCGAAGAACGGTTCCGCAGTTTGCGCGCGGCTTTGGGCGAGGGGGTCGTGGGCCTGGTTCACGGTCAGATGCAGCCGTCCGAGAAAGACGCGGCGATGGCCGATTTCGTGTCCGCCAAGACGCAGGTTCTGGTGGCGACGACGGTGATTGAAGTCGGGGTGGACGTGCCGAATGCGTCGATCATGGTTATCGAGCGGGCGGAAACCTTCGGTCTGGCGCAGTTGCACCAGTTGCGCGGCCGGGTCGGGCGCGGGGCGGCGGCCTCGACGTGCCTTTTGATGTACAAAGCGCCGCTGGGTGAAGCGGCAGAAGCTCGATTGCGGATTCTGCGCGAGAGCGAGGATGGATTCCGCATCTCCGAAGAGGACCTGGCTCTGCGTGGTGCCGGCGATGTGATCGGAACGGCGCAATCCGGATTGCCTCGGTTCCGGATTGTCGACCTGGAACGTCATGCCGGACTGATGGAGCTGGCCAGTCGGGATGCGCGATCCCTGCTTGCGAAAGATGCCGATCTGGCGAGCGCGCGGGGGCAGGCTGCCCGGTTGCTTCTATGGTTGACCGAACAGGATCGGGCGCTTCGATTATTGTCTGTCGGGTAGCGACAAAACCAAGAACAAATGCAGTTTGTTCACTAATGTTCTAAAAAAGTTCTTTACTTACTGTTAGGAAAATGAGAACAAATGTGAAACAAAGCAGCACGGAAGGTGACAGAAATGGCCCGCAGAATGAAAACTTCCCTGACCCGTCTCAGCGATGAACCGCTTGGCGATATTCTTGGCGGAATCTGGCTGGTGACTGTGATGCTGGGCCTTCTGAACCTTCCTTCGCTGATCTCCTGATCCTGCCTTTTCCCGGTTACTGCCTGCATCCCCTCGGTTTCGAACCCTGATCCGGACCTCCCCCTCGTCCGGTCGGTCGATCGCCGTCTCTGTCCCCCGGAGACCCCCGATCCGGTCCCGTCGTCCCGCGCCCCGGACATCGGTCCCTCGAACGTAACGGGATGCCACTTCACCGCCGCCTCCGCCCTACGGAGTGCGGCGGTTTTTTTGGCTCATACCCTGTGTGGTGCCTCTTGCACGGTGTTGCGATATCCTATGCGCAGCCCGCCCCAGTGACGGCCCCGCACAGTGATCGGGGCGGAAATATCTTTCATCATGACCATCCCCTGTGCGCCCATATCTCTGCGATAGACTTGCATCAGGAACGGCGCGCGGCTGGCTCCGGCCTGCCGCCCGGTCCGGTCGTCGAACAGACGGCGATTGCGGCAATTCGCTGCATTCCACGCCGGATCGTCCGACTGCAGCGCGGAAAACTTGCGGTTATGGGTGGCGATGTACCCCTGTCGGTCACAGGGGCAGGTAAACAGGATGTTCGGGTCGAACCTCAGCGCATTCTCGATGATCGGCGGGACGACGGTGTCGGTCAGCCGGCTGTGGCGGGCCATGAATTGAGGAGGGACTGAGCCGGGGATCGCGGCAAGCCTGGTATCGAACAAGTCTTCTTCGGTGATCTGACCGGTTTCGAGGGCCGTCTCGAAGGCGGCGGCAATCCTGCCGGCGATGGTCTGGGCGTGGGCGATGAAAGGACGATCCGGGCCGTCGGCTTCGACCTCCGCAACGCGCTGCAACAATGCCTCGCATCTGTCCATCATGTGGCTCGTGCGGTTGCGCGCTTCGTCCACGCCGGTCGCGGTGTGGCGCGTGCCCATGTCGATGATGTCGCAAACCTCTCCGACGTCCCTTTCGGCAGTGGCAAGAATGTTGACAGATGTCTCCAATGCTTCGATCCGTGTACGTGCGGCGGACATCTGATCAGCGATCATGGCAACGGCATCCTGCGTGCTGGCCGCGATTTCCAGACCACGCGCGAACTCCGGTGTCAGGCGGCGGCTGTCTTCGCGCATCGTCCGGGTCCATCCGTCCAGCGAAGTTACCGCAGTCCTGATGCCGCCGGCGGCATCTGCGGTCTTGTGCGACAGGTCCTTGACCGCTTCGGCGACGATTGCAAAGCCGCGACCGGCATCGCCTGCCCGCGCCGCTTCGATCGACGCATTTATGGCCAGAATGTTCACCTGCCGGGCGATCCGCGTGATGTCGTCGTTGGATGCGACGATCCGGGACAGGACGTGTTCGAGGTCTTCGGTGCGCGGCCCGATGCCCGTGCCCCACGCCGAGAGCTCCTGATAACGGCGTCCGTTTTCCGCGATGGCATCGAGACGCTCCGCCGCTGCCGCCTCGGTCTCGAGAGCCGACGTCCCAAGTGATCTGAACCCGTCGTGCAGGGCGGCAATGGCACCACCGAAATCCTGTGTTGCCCGCCGCAACGTATCGATTTGCACAAGGTTGGCCCGCGCGTTGCCGTCGATTCCGTCTACGAAGGCGGCCAGATCGGCCACCAGATATCCCAGAGGAGCTATTTCCTCAGCCAGACTGGTGTCTGCGACGATTGCAGGGTCCGCCGGATTGGTCGGTACAGTCGCTACAGGCAGGGGCTGGGCCGTCATGCATCCTCCTCGGTCTCGACAGAGGGGAATAGAACCTGAAGATTACCTTGCGGTTAATCGCCGGTCATCGAGGCATTCAAGCGCCTCGACCGTCGCATCCAGTGCCAGCAGGATCGAGGCATGTCGATTGCGGAATTCACGCGCGGGCAGCATCACTTCCAACCCGTCGAACGGCGCATCCGGCACCGGCCCGCCGTCTTTCAACATCGCGCGCAACTGATCGCGGGCAGTGCGAACCTGTTCCAGATCGCAACCGATCACCCTGCGCCCGGATACCGACGCGGAAGCCTGGCCCAGCGCGCAGGCCTTCACGTCCTGAGCATATCGGATGATCCGCCCGTCCTCGACATCCAGCGATACAGTCACCGTCGATCCGCAAAGCGGCGACCGCTTGCGCACGCTTACTTGCGGGTCGGTCAAAGGCTCGGTCGCTGGCATGTCGGCGGCCAGGGCGAGGATGCGTCCGGAGTAGAGCTTGACCAGATCAGTTTCGGACATTCACGTGCCTCCGGCTTCTGGCCGACCTCAGGAGACTTCCCTCGGACGGTCCTGACCCTTAGGTAGCCCCCCGAACCCCGGTTGCAAAGGTGTGGCCCCGATGACTTTTGACCCTACTACGCTGAAATACGATGCCAACGGTCTGATCCCGGCCATTGCGCAGGATCATGTCACGAACGAAGTCCTGATGATGGCCTGGATGAATGCAGAAGCAATCGCGAAAACCCTGGCGACGGGGCAGGTGACCTATTGGTCGCGATCACGGCAGGCTTTCTGGGTCAAGGGCGAAACGTCGGGGCACGTTCAGGCGCTGGTCGATCTGCGGGTCGATTGTGACCGGGATTGCCTGCTGCTGATCGTCGAGCAGACCGGGCCTGCCTGTCACACAAATCGGCGGAGCTGCTTCTTCACGGCCGTCCGCGATAAAGATGAGATCGAGCTGATGCGACCGATCGGCTAGGGTAATCGTGCGAAACACCTACCTTATTGGGATCAGGTTCCAGTCAGACGCAAAGACGCCGTAGATATTCATGGTAACAAAGCTGCGGGACCGGATTCGTGCGCGGTATACCGACGCCGAAAAGGGCAGAAGTTGAACACGCCTCTTGAACCGTTAGCGCTAACGGTGCATTTGTTCCCTAAAGGAGGCCCATCATGCCGCTGGACAGCCGAATCGATGAAATTACCGACCGTATCCGCGAACGCTCCCGCTCGACGCGAGACCTCTATCTCGAACGTATGCGGGAACAGGCGCAGAAAGGCCCGCGCCGCGCCCATCTGGAGTGTGGCAACCAGGCCCACGCCTATGCCGCGATGGGCGAAGACAAGGGCGATCTTGTCGCTGACCGGGCACCGAACATAGGCATCGTGACAGCCTACAACGACATGTTGTCGGCGCATCAGCCTTTCAAGGATTATCCCGACCGTATCAAGGCCGCCGCCCGGTCCGTCGGTGCCACGGCACAGGTCGCGGGCGGTGTTCCCGCGATGTGCGATGGCGTCACGCAGGGCCAGAACGGCATGGAGTTGTCGCTGTTTTCGCGCGACGTGATCGCCTTGGCCACGGGCGTTGCACTGTCGCACAACACCTTCGATTCCGCGCTGTATCTGGGCATCTGTGACAAGATCGTGCCGGGCCTGGTGATCGCCGCTGCGACCTTTGGCTATCTGCCGGGGATATTCGTGCCCGCGGGTCCAATGACGTCCGGTCTGGGCAACGAAGAGAAATCGCAGGTTCGTCGCGATTTCGCCGAGGGCAAGATCGACCGGGCTGAGCTGATGAAGGCCGAAATGGCCAGCTACCACGGGCCGGGCACCTGCACATTCTATGGCACCGCGAACTCCAACCAGATGTTGATGGAGTTCATGGGCCTGCACCTGCCCGGCGCGTCTTTCATCAATCCGGGCACGCCGCTGCGCGATGCCCTGACCGATGCCGCGACAGTGCAGGCGACGAAAATCACGGCGCTTGGCAACGCCTATACGCCGGTCTGCGACGTGCTGGACGAACGCGCCTATGTGAACGGTCTGGTGGGCCTGATGGCGACGGGCGGGTCGACCAATCTGGTGCTGCATCTGATCGCCATGGCGCGCGCCTCGGGTGTGCAACTGACCTGTGCTGATTTCGATGCCGTGTCGGACGTCACGCCGCTCATGGCGCGGGTCTATCCGAACGGTCTGGCCGACGTGAATCATTTCCATGCCGCCGGAGGCCTGCCGTTCATGATCGGTCGGTTGTTGGAGGCTGGCTTGCTGCATGAGGATGTGCAGACGGTCGCCGGGCAGGGCCTGTCGGCTTATGCGACCGAACCAAAGCTGACAGGCGACCGCATCGAATGGACGCCCGGCCCGAAGGACAGCCTGAACGATAGGATACTGAAAACTCCGGATGCGCCCTTCGACCATCATGGCGGACTGAAACAGGTGCATGGTAATCTGGGTCTTGGTGTTATTAAAATCAGTGCGGTAGCGCCCGAACTTCATGTGATTGAAGCGCCTGCCCGCATCTTCCACTCGCAGGACGACGTAAAGGTCGCTTTCCGCGCCGGAGAGCTTGACCGCGATGGCGTCATCGTGGTCCGCTATCAGGGGCCGCGCGCCAACGGAATGCCCGAACTGCATGGCCTGACACCTGTTCTGACGGTCCTTTTGCAGCGCGGATACAGGGTCGCGCTGGTGACCGACGGGCGCATGTCCGGTGCATCGGGCAAGGTCCCCGCCGCGATCCACGTCGCGCCCGAGGCACTGGACGGCGGTTTGATCGGCAAGTTGCAGGATGGCGACCTGATCCGCGTCGATGCGGTCAAGGGCACGCTCGACGTGCTGACCGAAGGCGTGGCCGGTCGCGATGTTCCGCGACCCGACCTGAGCCATAATGAGTATGGGCTGGGACGCGAATTGTTCAGCCTCTTCCGGGCCAGTGCAGGGCCATCCGACCGGGGGGCGGGTGTGGTCATCTGACCGCGCCTGCGCCACACCTGATCCAATCCAGCCGCCCACCGAAGGCACCGCAAAGAGGCACCGCCATGACCATGACCCCCGCCGAACAATCCAGGGCCGCCCGCGACATCGCCGCCCGCGCGCCCGTCATCCCCGTGCTTGTGCTGGACGATGTGGCGCATGCCGCGCCGCTGGCCCGCGCGCTGGTCGCCGGTGGGTTGCCCGCATTGGAGGTCACGCTGCGGACGCCGGTCGCGCTCGCGTGCATTCGTGAAATGGCCAAGGTGCAGGGCGGGATCGTCGGGGCAGGCACGCTGTTGACCCCCGCCGACGTGAAAGCGGCAAAAGCGGCGGGCGCGATGTTCGGGGTCTCGCCCGGCGCGACCGATACGCTGATCCAGGCCTGCATCGACGAAGACCTGCCCCTGCTGCCCGGCGCGGCCACGGCGACCGAGGCGATGATCCTGCTGGAAAAGGGCTATGACATGCTCAAGTTCTTCCCCGCAGAGGCCTCCGGCGGCGCGCCCGCGCTCAAGGGTATCGGCGCGCCGATTCCGCAGATTTCGTTCTGCCCGACGGGCGGTGTCAGCCCACAGAACAAAGCCTCCTACCTGAGCCTGCCGAACGTGGTCTGCGTCGGCGGAAGCTGGGTCGCTCCCAAGGACATGATGGACGCGGGCGACTGGGACGGGATCGAAAAACTCGCGCGCGACGCCCAGACCTGACCGTCACACCAGCAGATCGAACCGGGCGCGCAGGCTTCGTTCCAGTTCGGGCGCAAAGGCGGCGATATTTGGCCCGGCCATGATCTCCGCCCGCCGCACGCGCGCCTTGGCGATCAGGTCGGGCCGACCGGCCTCCTGCCATTCCTTCGGGCTGATCCGGCATCCCAGCGTCGGATAGACATATTCGCTCTGCATCACCGACAGGGTCGATTCGGTGCCCAGATAATGCCCCGGCCCCTCCAGGCAGACGGCGCGCATCGCCTCGAGTGCCAGCGTCTCGTCGGTGACTTCGACCCCCCGCACGCAGCGCAGCGCCGCGCCGATCATGTCATCGCCCAGGATCAGACTTTCGGGGCAGAATCCCATCAGCGATCCGTGCATCCCGGCGGCCTCATATACCATGTTCAGCCCGGCCAGACCGGCCATCACATCGCTCATGCCCTGTTCCCATCCGGCCTGCATGTCGGGCAGCTTGGCGTCCGCCATCCCCGCCGCCGCGCCACCCGGCAGGCCATAGAACCGCCCCATCTGCGCACAGGCCGCCGTCAGCACGGCCTGTTCGCCCGATCCGCCCGACATCGCGCCGGTCCGCAGGTCCGACACAAACGGCCAAGTGCCGAAAACCGCCGGATGCCCCGGCGCGATGCTGTTCACATAGACAACGCCCGCCAGACATTCCGCTACCGCCTGCATCACCGCACCCGCCAGCGTCGCGGGGGCCGTCGCTCCGGCCTGACCGGCCGACAGCAGCAGCACCGGCATCCCGCCCCGGATGCAGGCCTCCATCACCTCGCAACTTTCCGTGGCGAAGCGCATCGGCGGCACTACGAAACAGTTGGAGTTCAGCACGAAGGGGCGCGCGCGGAACGCCTCTTCGCCCACCGCGACCGCGTAAAGGTAGTCCAGACACATCGGAACAGTCGCGGCGGTGCAGAAACTCGTACCGACATGTTTGCGCGTCCCCGTCAGACAGGCGTGCAACGTGTTGAGGTTCAATGTCTGGTCGTCTGCCATGTCGCGCGCCACCATGGGCCGCTGCAGGAAGTGGATGTTGTCGAGCGCATCGGCCAACCGCGCCGCCTCGTGCAGGTCGGCGAGCGTGCTGTCGCGGTAATTGCCGGTTATGGCATCCACCACGCTCACCGCGGCCCCCGCGGTGCCATAGTGGACGCGCGCGCCCGTCAGATCCAGATCGAAGGCCGGATCGCGCGCGGGCAGGGTGATGTCGCGCGCGGCGCGCGCCAGCATGTCCTCGACCAGCGCGCGCGGGAACCGCAGACGACCGTCATCCGATTGCACGGCCCCGGCGGCGGTCATTGTGGCCACGCCCGATGGCGGCGCACCGGACAGGCCGATCTCTTCCAGTGCGGTCAGCGCGGTCTCGTGAATGCGCGCGACATCGGCCTCGGTCAGCGGCTTGTACCGACCGCCGGTCAGGCCGGGGCGGACGGGGCGGGAGGCGTCAGGCAGCGGCGCGGCGCGGGCGGCGTGACGGGCGGCGCGACCGCCGGTGCGGATGGGACGTGTCATCGGATCTCCGGGTAAGGAACAGACAGGGACGGGATCAGTGCCCGACAGGTCGTCCCCGCGCCGCACGCCCCCGCCGCGCGCCGATCACACGCAATACCAGAAGATGCATGGTAAAATATCCCATGCAGTCAGGGTCGCGCGTCTCCGCGCCCCTGTCGCGTCCGTTTGCGACATCATCGCAGGTCGCGGATGACCTCCCGGACGGCCATCACATCGTCACGGGTGCAGTCCCATGTGCCGCATGTGAAGCGAATGACGAACCGGCCCGCATGTGTCGTCTGCGTCAGATAGATGCGTCCGTCCGCATTGATGCGCGTCAGCAGGGCTTCGGTCGCGGCACAGCCCCCGGTCAGCGCGAAACTGAAAAGCGACAGACGCGGCTCGGATGTGATCTCGAGGCCCGGCTCGCCCCGCAGAACCTCGCACAGCTCCCGCGTCCAGGCGACGTGGTTGCGGATGCGGATGCGAATGCCGTCCAGCCCGTGCGCGCGCAGCACGAACCACAGCTTCAGCGCCCGCATGCGACGGCCCAGCGGCACGGTCCATTCGTTGAAATTGGTGACGTCCTCGCCTTCCAGCGTCTGGAGGTAATCAGGCCTCAGCCCCAGCGTGCGGATCTGGTCGACCGGGTCGCGGATCAGTTGCACGGCACAGTCGAACTGTGCGCCCATCCACTTGTGCGGATTGAAAACAAGACTGTCGCAGTCTTCCGCACCTTTCAGAAGCGTCCGGAACTCGGGGCAGATCATCGCACTGCCCGCCCATGCGGCATCGACGTGGGTCATCAGGTCGTGCGCCCGTGCGACCGGCAGGCAGGCCGTGATCTCGTCGAAGGCCCCGACCGCCGTGCCGCCCGCGCAGAACACGATACCGGCGGGCATCAGCCCGGCGGCGACATCCGCCTCGATCGCGCGCGTCAGCGCGTCCGGGTCCATCGACAGGTCGTCACGGGTGGGAACCTTGACCAGATTGTCCTGTCCTATGCCCGCCAGCCGCACGGCCTTGTCCACCGATGAATGGGTCTGCGCACTGGCGTAGATGCGCAGCCGCGGCTGGTCCGACAACCCCTCGGTCAGGCCCGCAAAGCCGAGCGCCCGTTCCCGCATCGTCAGCACCGCCGACAGTGTCGCGGTCGTCGCCGAATCGTGGATCGTGCCGGTCCAGTCTTCGGGCATGTCCAGCGCGCGGATCAGCCAGCGGATCATGCCCTGCTCCAGTTCGGTCGCCGCCGGAGAAGTCTGCCAGAGCATTGCCTGCGCCCCGATGCCGGACATCAGCTGTTCGGCCAGCATCGACGCGGGTGCCGCATTGGCCGGGAAATAGGCGAAGAAGCGGGGGTGCTGCCAATGGGTCAGGGCACCGGGGATCAGCGCCTCGAAATCGGCAAGGATGTCTTCGGGCGTCTCGGCCATGTCGGGGGCCGTCGCAGGCAGTCGGGCCAGCACATCGCCGGGCGAGACCGGCGCGCGGACGGGCCGGTCCCGCAGGGTGGCATGATAGTCGGTGATCCAATCGGCGGCGCGCTTGGACCAGTGGTTCAGATCGTCGTGATTCACTTCGACCCTGCCGCCAGATAATCATCGACCTCGCCCGACCCGATGCCGCCCAGACGGGTGAAATCGCCCGCGCCGAACATATCCCTTGCGGCGTCGCGGATCACCTGATGCGTGGCGCGCGCCAGGGCCGACCCGAGCGAGATGCGGACGACCCCGGCGGCGGCGAATTCGTCGCGGCTGGTCTGCGTCCACGGCCCGGCGGCCAGCGCGTTGACCGGGGCGGTGACCGACGCGCAAAGGCGGGTCAGACCTTCGATGGTTTCGGGCATCGGGCAATACAGAACGTCTGCGCCCACGGCTTCGAACGCCTGCAAGCGGCGGATCGCTTCGTCCAGATCATAGGTGCCGTGCATGACGCCGTCGGCGCGCGCGCAGAAGACGAAGTCGTGGTTGGCCCGGCGCGCGGCCTTCACGGCGGCATCCGTGCGCGCGACCGACAGATCGAAGTCATAGGGCGCGCCGTTCGGGGTCACGTCCTCGATGCAGCATCCGGCCAGACCGGCAAGCGCGGCCAGTTCGACGGTTTCCGCACAATCGGCGGGGTCGGGGCCATACCCGTCCTCCAGATCGGCAGAGACCGGGACCGACAGGTGATCGGCCAGATCCCTGGCATGGGCGATGGCCTCGGTCCGCCCCACTTGACCGCCGTCGGGCAAACCGCGGGTGAAGGCGTATCCGGCGGATGACGTGGCGATGGCCCTGGCACCCAGAGCCACCAGCATGCGGGCCGATCCGACGTCCCAGGCATTGCCGAGGATGAAGGGATTGCCGGGTTGGTGCAGGGCGCGGAAGTCGGTCATCGGGTCGTCTCCTTGGCGAAGGTCAGAAACGGGCCCGACGCTGCATATCGCGTACAAGCCTGCCGTGGCCGTTGGGGCGGTGCAGCCTTGGAGCTGGAAAGACGCCACTGTCGGCACCGGACACCGGCGGCACGCCCATGTCAAACCGTTGATCGGCGGCCATACCGCGGCGCTTGGCAGGGCGGCATCGCCATGTTAGGCGCAGGCTATGGGCACGTGCATCTGCATCATCTGCATTTCGACCGCCCGCTGACAGGATCGGCGGGCGCTGGTTGCCCG
>Ga0209634_1001333_pt1 | contig 18092 bp, 18 predicted proteins | sample LinPmetageLP40_FD_184043 | JGI IMG/M metagenome (GOLD analysis project Ga0209634, IMG submission 184043) | Marine viral communities from the Pacific Ocean - LP-40 (SPAdes) (version 2) | ecosystem: Environmental > Aquatic > Marine > Oceanic | place: Pacific Ocean | collected 2010-08-26 | reverse complement strand
CCTACTAATACTCCAACAAGAACTGCTAGCGTAACTGTTACTCCTACTGAAACCCCTACTGAAACACCTACTAATACTCCAACAAGAACTGCTAGCGTAACTGTTACTCCTACTGAAACCCCTACTAATACTCCAACAAATACTCCGACAGGTACTGCTGGTGTAACTCAAACCCCTACTGAAACTCCAACTGAAACACCTACTAATACTCCAACAAGAACTGCTAGCGTAACTCAAACCCCTACTGAAACTCCGACTAATACTCCGACAGGTACTGCTGGTGTAACACAAACTCCAACTGTTACTCCTACTGAAACACCAACTAATACTCCGACAGGTACTGCTGGTGTAACACAAACTCCAACTGTTACTCCAACTGAAACTCCGACTAATACTCCAACAGAAACTGCTAACGTAACTGTTACTCCTACTGAAACTCCTACTAATACTCCAACAAGAACTGCTAGCGTAACTGTTACTCCTACTGAAACACCAACTAATACTCCGACAGGTACTGCTGGTGTAACACAAACTCCAACTGTTACTCCAACTAATACTCCAACAGAAACTGCTAACGTAACTGTTACTCCTACTGAAACTCCTACTAATACTCCAACAAGAACTGCTAGCGTAACTGTTACTCCTACTGAAACTCCTACTGAAACTCCTACTAATACTCCAACAAGAACTGCTAGCGTAACTCAAACCCCTACTGAAACACCTACTCAAACTCCAACTAATACACCTACAGGTACTGCTAGCGTAACTGTTACTCCAACTGAAACTCCTACTAATACACCTACAGGAACTGCTGAAGTAACTCAAACACCAACTGAAACACCTACTCAAACTCCAACTAATACGCCAACAGGCACTCCTTTATCTACTCCTGGTGTAACACAAACTAATACCCCAACAGGGACTGCTGAAGTAACTACTACTCCAACTGAAACCCCAACTAATACGCCTACTCAAACGCCAACAGGAACTGCTGAAGTAACTTTGACTCCCACTCAAACTCCAACTAATACTCCAACAAGAACTGCTAGCGTAACTGTTACTCCTACTGAAACTCCTACTAATACTCCAACAAGAACTGCTAGCGTAACTCAAACCCCTACTGAAACTCCAACAGAAACTCCAACTAATACGCCAACGGGAACGGCTCAAGTAACTTTGACGCCTACTGAAACACCTACTAATACTCCTACTGAAACTGCTAACGTAACTCTTACACCTACTCATACACCAACAGCGACACCAACAGGGACTCCATCAGTAACTACAACTCCAACAGAAACTCCAACTAACACCCCTACTCATACTCCAACAGGTACTCCTTTATCTACTCCTGGTATAACTCCAACTAATACTCCAACGGGAACGGCTCAAGTAACTGTTACTCCTACTGAAACTCCAACTAACACCCCTACTCATACTCCAACAGGTACTGCTGAGGTAACTACTACACCTACTGAAACTCCGACTAATACTCCTACTAATACCCCAACAGGTACTCCTTCAGTAACTCAAACACCAACTGAAACACCAACTAATACTCCGACAGGAACTGCTCAAGTAACTCAAACACCTACCGAAACTCCTACCGAAACTCCTACCGAAACTCCAACAGGTACTCCGGTATCAACACCTAATGTTACACCAACTGAAACTCCAACTAATACTCCGACAGGAACTGCTCAAGTAACTCAAACACCTACTGAAACTCCGACAAATACCCCGACAGGAACTGCTCAAGTAACTTTGACCCCTACAGTTACTTTGACATCTACACCAACAAATACCCCAACTAACACTGTTACACCAACAGGAACACCATCAGTTACACAAACTAATACACCAACTCTTACTATTACACCAACAGGTACTGCTCAAGTTACTCCAACGAATACCCCAACAAACACAATTACTCCCTCAATTACAAGTAGTGTTACACCAACTATTACTCCAACTAATACTGTTACACCAACTGTAACTATAACTCCAACTATTACAGTAACTCCTACTGATACTCCAGGGGCTAGTCCAACCGCTACACCAACTAATACACCAACTAATACTGTAACACCAACATTAACTCCAACTAATACTGTAACACCAACATTAACTCCAACTAATACTGTAACCCCGACACATACTCCTACATTAACACCTACGACTTCAGGTGGAGGATGTTCTGCATCAATAACAACAGGAACTACCGTAACTTCTACTCCTACTGCGACACCAACACCTACACCTACAAGCCAATCAGGAACACCTGTAAATGGAGCGGTTACATTTATAATTGATGATGGGTTTTTTGATTGTGGTGAAGTTGCTAAGTTAACAAATTGTGATACTACAAGTTTATTAGATATATTTTATGTTACATTACCAATAACCTATACTGGTGGTACAATAAATTCAGGAACAACATTTAATGGAACGATAGATGGTATAGATTATTGTTTAACTTTTGTTGAGGAAATCGAAGGTTCCTCTACTCATATTTTAACATCTGTTAATAGTGTAGATGCCGATTGTAAAGAATGTACAACTCCTGACCCAACTCCATTACCTGAAAATTATAGTTTATTTGAAAGATGTGGTGGTGTAGGATGTGTAGAGACTAATATTAATTTTGGTGAACAAACTAACCCTGATGATATTGTTTCTGATTGGTCAAGATTTTCTTTCTTCTCAGGTTGGAAATATGGACAAACATCAATAGAAACAGGTTTACAAGTAGATGGTACTATTATAACCAATGATAGTTCTTATTATTTCTATACAGGTTCTACTAATAATAAATATTTAGGTGTATATAATCTTGCTATGTTAGAAGGTCAAAATATTGGACCTGCAGGTTTACAACAAGGTAATGCGGATAGTGGTAAATTTTATTATAATAGTTATAATGATAAGTTTGTAGTTTTCTTTAATGTTGGTGCTACTGGTACTGGTTGGAGATGGACAACGTTTGACCCAACTAGAGATACAGGATTACAATATGGTAACCCAACGGCAAGTAGATTCCTCACTACTTCAAGTCAATGGACAACTACTAATTTAACTAACAGTCAGTATACTGTTAGTGGAGCATCTAACACAGTTGTGTTAGCATCTACTAAAATAAATGATGCTGGAGGTACTCCAAAAATGATTGAATGTTTACAAAATAGTGGTTTAGTTAATGGTTTTTATTCTACATGTGGATATGAAGAATACACACACGAAGTTACTTTAGGTAGTACGGATACTGACGATGATAACATTGGTATCATGTTAGCGGCAATTAAAGATGACGAAGGGTTATATGGTCCATCAGGACAAACACATACATTACAACTTCATTTTGTTAATAGGCAAGGAGGTAGTTCTTCTATTAGATATAATTCAAATAATAATATACAAGCGTTTACTAATGGTACCGGTTCTTTTAGTACTTCAGTTTGGAGTAGTACTTCTTCACCATTTGGTTCTGGTTATTACAATACAAGAGGGTATGTTAGAGTTAAAACAATAAAAACAGGTACTACCATAGATGTGTATACAACACAAACAATGGGTACTCAAGCGAACGCAAGTGTAGGACCAGGTTCAAACAACCCATATACTTTATTAGTGTCGATAGATTTAACTGATGATAGTACTTGGACAAATGCACCTTCATACGCCACCGGAAATGAATTAGAAAAATTCACAGGTGGTACTAAATTTGGATATTTAACTGCATCACAAAGACAAACTCAATTCTTTGATATTGTTTTCTCAGGTACACAACAAACAAATAACGATGTTGTCTATGGTTTAAATATGACTAATCCTTCAGCTAATAATATTTCTACTTTTAATGAGATACCAGGATGTTGGGAATATATTGAGGATGTAACAGGTTATACAGGTCCTTCATACTCATTATCTCTTGACACAGGATACCCATTATGTACACAATGTCCGACTGATAATCAACCATTACCGTCACCATCACCTAATCCTACATCAACACCTACACCTACTCCAACACCTAGTATTACACCTACCATTACACCTACAAACACACCAAACGGGTCACCAACTTCAACCCCAACTCCAACCCCAACCCCAAATCCTTCTGGTCCTAATCCTATTTTTGTGTCAGGAGTATCTACGATATGTAATATTTTCTGTACATCAAACTTTACTGTAAGTGCTCCGTTAACTTGTGACGGTAATCCGTTACTACCTACATTTATTTATGGAATACAAAATGGAGTAGAAACTGGATTTTATGCATATTGGAATAGTTCTTCAGCCACAGGACCAGGAAATAACGGTTTATATAGAGTAGCACAAGTTGTAACAGCGACTTCAGGACCAAATGCGGGGTTATTTGGACAGATTACTGGTTTGTTTGAATGTGGTAATGTCGGTGGACAAGAAACATGTGTAGGGATTTAATGATATGAATAAAAAAAATAAAATTGAAAGAGAGATAAATACTTATAGTAACATAACATATTCACTTACAAATGTGAGTGTTTATAATAGTATAACATAATATGATGACAGTAACGATAAATACGGCAACAGGTACACCACCATTTAATATTTGGGTGGCTAACAACTGCAATGCTAATTCTCCTTCTATATTTATTGATACAATTCAAAGTGTTCCTTATACATTTACTTTACCACCGTCTTATCAAGATGTACCATTTGTTGTAAAGTTAACTGACGATGATAATTGTGAAGTCTGTGAAACTTTTGGTTTTGGACCAACACCAACACCAACAGTCACTCCTTCAGTTACACCGACAAATACAGTAACACCGACTCCAACCTTAACTCCGACTCCGTCAGAACTATGTCCGACCCCTACCTATTACTACGGTTCATTTACTGGTAATGGGTTTAGCGATACTGCTACATATACCCTTTCCTCTACTTTATATAATGGTAGAGCTCAATGGGTTTCACCGAATAATGGTAGTATACAATGGATAGGTACAAGATGGGAAGTGACAGGTTGGTCATTAGCTGCCGTAACATTTTATAATCTCAATCCAACTCTTACTTCCCCAAATACTACTAATTGGGTATTCCAAGGATGTGCACAAGGATTTAATTGTGCGGTTTCATTTACATTAAGTGGATGTGGATACCCGACTCCCACCCCTACATCAACTCCGACTATTACTCCAACAGTTTCACCTACTGACACACCTGGAGCAAGTCCAACATCTACATCAATAGTTACCCCAACTACTACTGTTACACCAACAGATACACCTTCCGTAAGTCCAACCGTAACACCAACAACAACGGTTACTCCTACTAACACACCAACTAATACTGTAACACCAACAGGTACAATAGCATCAACTCCTGGTGTTACACTAACTAACACCCCAACCAACACTATAACAAATACGGTTACACCTACTGTTACAACAACAGTTACTCCGACTAATACTATAACACCTACTGCTACTGCGGGACCAACTCCTGGAGTTACTCTGACAAATACGCCGACAAATACAATAACTCCTACCAATACACCAACTAATACTGTAACACCAACCGTTACAACTACAGTTACGCCAACTATTACTCCAACTAATACGGTAACTCCAACAGGTACACCAGCATTAACTCCTGGTGTTACACTAACTAACACACCAACCAATACACCAACTAATACTGTAACACCAACTATTACTACTACAGTCACACCAACGAATACACCAACTATTACTACTACAGCTACACCAACAGATACACCAGCGTCGACGCCTCCTGTTACACCAACACCAACACCTAATTATGATTACTTTAGAGGTGTTACTTTATGTTGTAACTCTACTGACAATCCAATCACAGGTTCAATCGGATTACCGGCAGGTCAATTTAGTAGTGGAGATTTTATAGTTATTGAGGATAATGCCTATTCATTACAATTGGGTGATACAAGTGGAGTTATATATAGTGCGTCAGGCCCTTATGAGAATTGTAATGATGCGTTAAGTGAGTCAGGTGTCAACCAATGTAGGTATGATTTAGAACCTTGTTGTGAGTCTGGTATATCTTCTCCTCCCGCCAGATATGTTCAAAGTCCTACAGTATTAACCATTGGTCAGTCTAGATGGACAACAGGATTGGTTCCTAACCACCCTACTGTGGCTACATGTGTACAAATACAAGATTATTCAGGTACGTTACCGTTCAGTAGTACTTATTTAAGTACTTTTTCTACTACTGATACTTCAGGATGTTCATCAGGAAGATGTGAAAGATGTGTTTATACCGCTAAATTATGTGGAGAAGAAACATATTTTACTTGGGTGATAGTACCAGGTGTTAATAATATATCAATAGGTAACGTATATACCGATACAGGACTAACGTCCCAATCATGGAACACCAACAATAAACTATGTTTAGAAATTGTGGCAACACAAAGTCCTGCACCAAGTAATAGTTATAACTCAGCTGCAGGTGGATTTACATACACTGAAGTCAGTAGTTGTGAATCACCTTCATGTTCAACATAAAAAATAAATAAATGGCAACACTATCAGGAAATAATTGTACAATCTTAACCATAATACCGATGGAGGTAGAATGTAAAATAACTAACGCATCTTCACCAACATCAACGGATGGGGTTGCTCAAGTTCAAATATTGGGAGGTACAGCTCCTTACACTATACAATGGACCAATGGACAACAAGGTACAACAATAACTAATTTATTACCTGGTACTTATTCTGCGGTTGTTACTGATTATTATGGGGATTATACGATAACTACATCTTGTGTTGTTGGTTCTTCAACTAACACAGTTTATAAATTTACAACCTGCCCGGGATTATCTTCGAGAACTGTATATGTGTCAGGTGCAACATACGACCCTCCATTTCCAAATTTCAAAAACGCTTTTCTTTTTAATGAAATACCTGGTTGTTATGATTTTATTGGTCCTGTTAGTTCAGCTGGACTTGAAGTATCTGCATTGACAATTTCTAATTCTTATAGTACTTGTTCGGTATGTAATCCTCCAACCCCAACGCCAGTGCCCCAAACTACATTATGTTTAACTAACAATGGACTTCAACTACAATATGAATTTACTGCAAACGGAACAGATAGTAATGGTAACTATCAATGGATTAATAGTGCAAATGGATTAACAATGACATATAACTTAACTAATGGGTCGTGGGAAGTAACTCCATGGTCTAATGTAGGTGTAGGGAATATGGTATTTCCACAGAGCCCACCCCAACCTCAACCTATTGGGGCAGGATGGACTAATAATGGAGGTAACCAGAAATTTCCATGGCAGGTACAAGTAGGTGCGTGTTCAGGATTTCCGTTATCTTTAAATTTAAATCTTACTCAACCACAATGTCAGGGAGAAATCGGAAGTGTTCTTATGAGTGCGACTAATGGGGTTCCCCCATATAACTATCAAATACAAGGTTTCGGAGATTTCCAAAATTCAGGAGTCTTTAGTAATGTACCATCAGGTACTTATACTGCAGTTGTAGAAGATAGTGATTCACCTACTAATCAAGACAGTGTTAATTTTACTATTAATACAGGAAGCGCGTCTACAACGTATGATTTATTTCTTACAAAAAGTAATATCGTTACTACACCTAATATGATACAAAATTCTGTAACAGTAAGTTATGATTATGGCGCATATGTAAATCCATCATTACCACCAGGGGTAACTCTAAGTTTTAATTTATCATTTAACCATACTGAAGAGAGACAAGTACCAGTTAATGGTCAATCGGTTAATTTTACAACTCTAATAGTTGGAAATGTAGATGGTATTCCTATTATCTATAATCAGACATCACCTCAAACGAGTGGTGGTCAGGTGTGTTCTACTCGACCAACACAAGTTGGAGATATAACAACATATACAACTACATCACAGCAACTTTCACTTACTACTAATAGTATTTTATCAGGTACCATAACTCAGTCGGTAGATTTAAATCAAACTTCTACTTCATGTACTTGTCCAACAATAGGGACTAATCAAGTGACAACAGTAGGTGATAATGTTAGTATTTCGGGAACTAATTGTGGGACGATAGGTAGTACTAAAACAAATATAATAACTGAATCAGCTACTAGAAGTGGATGTTTCACAAGTCCTGTATAATATAATTTAATATGAATAATAAAATAAAATTTGATAATAAAACTATTTATAAAACATGGGATATATAATTAAAGATACCGCGGCACTAATCAACAGTAAGTTGACTGACGCAGGGAGAAAAAAAATATCAGAAGGAACATTTAATATCAGTTACTTTCAAGTAGGTGATAGTGAAGTATGTTACGACTGTATACCTAATGCTGATTTATCTTCAGGATTAGTTTTAGATGCAGAATATAATGCTCAAAATTTATCACCCTTACCTGAAAAAAATAAAGCTAATGTTAAATACCCATTAGTGGTAACTACTCAATCAACTAATACTTACGGAATTCCAATTTCAGAACCTCAGATTGATAACATATATAATACAGCCGCAACTTTAGGATTTTTTACGGGTCAAACATCGTATTCGTATAGTAATGTTACTGACCATAGTTTTACTGCATTCACATCAAGTGCATACACTATAAATCCTAATTATATTATACCAATGGGGACTTTAAACTCAGGTAATACTGTTAGCTTAAACGCTTCTATAATTAATAGTGGAGTAACAGGTACAGTGGTTTCTAACCATATTATGACTGTCTTTTTTTCTGATACGGGAAGTACACAACCAATCAGTAATAATTATCCTGTATTAACATATAAAGTTATTAGTATTACAGGTTCAACATCAGGAAATACTGGACCAATTACAGTTAAATTAGACAGACAATTGCCAAATTTACAAAGTATGGGATATAGTGGAAATGCACGAGTCATTTTTTATCCTTCAGGTATGACTGAAGTTTATGATACATATACTCCTGAATATTATTGGAATCAAGATGCTATTAATTTTGAAAGTAATTGTGATATTTCTGATTATTACGTTAAAGTTTGGAATATGAATATACCATGGACTGAGAGTCCTGCGGGATTATTTACAAATACATATCAAGGTTACAACCAATTTGGTTCAACGGGATATACAGGTACAAAAGAATATTTAGGATATAATTCAAATACAGGTCAAACCGACACTGATTCTACTTATTATTATAATTCATTTTCGGAAAAAGTTATTTTATCTCCATCGGACCAAAAATCAATAGCTATAGTTCACTATACTAATCAAGCGATTGATAATTTTTACGGAGAAAAGTTCGCGTTAACATATACTGATACTAATTTTGATTTATCAGGTCAAACAGGTCCTGGTAGAAGGTTTAGAGTTAATATACCTACATTGATGTGGCATAAGTCATCAGGAGGAACAATGGGTGAAACTTTTTATGTGGACCCTGATGGGTTTGACAGTCTAAATCTTTTTAAACCATATTATATTGAATCTAATGTTAACTCGGACATGAACAATCCAGGGATAAGGTATTACCAATTATGGGATACAAATGCAAATAGTAATGGATATCCAAATAGAGTAGGTAAAGTTTGGCCAGACTTTAAAATGATTACTTTTGATGATGATGAAATAATCGCATCATTAAGTTATAAATCCAATAGAAATTGGACATTACCCGCGCCTAAATTAGGTTTAGTAGTACCAAATACTTTTAACGGTACTTCAGGAAGTGATGTAGGACTTTTATCAGGCACAAGTGAATGTTTATGGTTAACATATCGATTTAATCATTCTGCTTTTACAGAGTCATTACATTGTAATTACTACACACAGATTTGTGGTACTGACCCTGATTGTCCACCTGATACTGCAGATGTAACCGTTAGATTTGGTAATGAGTTTCCGTTTCTAATTAGTAATAATTCCCAATCAGGGTTTTCAGCTAATGATATAGTAATTTTAGCTCAAAAAGTTATAACAGGTGAAAAACCTGACCCAACTGAATGGTATGAAATAAACTTAACAAGTCAATTAAGTGCATCTTCAGTTAATGATAAGATTACGGTTTCAGGATTAACCGGAAGTACTTTAGTGTTAAATAAAACCATGTATGATGATGCGGTAAGTAATGGAGAGTTGTATGATTTATCTAACTATATAGACCTACCTACGAATAATGAGCCAGAACCTACATTAAATTTTGGAGATGAGTTTTATTTTTATGGTAATATTGCATCCGATATACAAGCAACAATTTACGTGATGAACTATAAATGTAATTTAGGACCAACACAATTTTTAAGTTCTCAAAATCCAACATGGTCTACTATTGATACACCATATATAACTGAAGTAGGTCTTTACGATTCTAATAAAGAACTTATGATTATATCTAAGATACAGTCTCCTGAAAAGAGACAAGGTATACAACAGTATACTATAAAATTAGATTTTTAATATAATCATATGTCAAAACAAGAATTAAACAATACCCCTAAAGTCTTAGGGTTAGATATATCTACAAAAACTATTGGATGGGCACTATTTGATGAAAATAGTCAAAAATTATTAGAGTTAACTCATTTCTCACCAGTTATAAAACCCAAACCTGAAGAAAAAATAAAAGAACTATTATTGAAAGTTGACGGGTTTAAAGAAAAAATAGAAGGTTATAAAGATTTAAATATTGTTAAAGTTGTGATTGAAGAACCATTACTTAATTCAAATAATATATGGACAGTAGGAACCTTATTACGATATAATTCAATGATATCAAGAGTTATTTATGAAGTTTTAGGTTTAGTACCGTGCTATATCTCAACTTATAATTCACGTAAATTTGCATGGCCTGAGTTAGTTAATGATAATGGAAAAGGTAAGAGAGTTTTATTTGGTGGTCTTCCTAAGACGATAGATAAGAAAGAAATAGTTTGGAAAAAAGTCGCAAATGCAGAACCACAGATTGTTTGGTTATATACGAGAAACAACACTTTGAAGAAAGAATGTTTTGACCAAGCGGATGCATATACCTGTGTTCAGGGATATATGAAACAACAAGGTCTTTGGTAGTTGATTTTGTAAATACTTTATCATATATTTAGTCCTATATGGACAATCAAGACGATTTATTGGTAGTTGACTTATTAGTTAACATTTTTGGTAACTCACATTTACATAATGAAATGAGAGGTCAGATATCTTTTGACTGTCCGGTATGCTCACACGATATTAAAGGATTAGATAAAGGTGATGGTAAAGGTAACTTAGAGGTAAACTATTCACAACACGTTTATAAATGTTGGGCATGTTCTGAAACTCATGGAACACACGGACATTTAGGGAGACTAATTGATAAGTATGGTAATAAGAAAGATAAACAATTTTATACTTTAGTTAGACCTGATGAATTTGTTAGAGATAATAGACAATATAAACCCCTAAAATTACCAAAAGAATACCAAAGATTTGACGAGGTAAATCCTATTTATCCACCAAGAGCTCAAGCATATAATTATTTAAAACGAAGGGGAATTACTAATGATATTATTAAAAAATATGATATTGGTTTTGCAAACGGTGGTGAGTATTCTGGTAGAATAATTGTACCTTCATTTGATGATGATGAAATATTAAACTATTTTGTTGCTCGTAGTTGGAATAAATATTCTAAATTAAAATATAAAAACCCTGAAGCACCTAAAGAGTTATTAATCTTTAATGAAAGTAGAATAGATTGGAATAAAGATATATGGGTTGTTGAAGGAGTTTTTGATAGTTTTTTTGTTCCTAATTCCATACCTCTTTTGGGTAAGTTTTTATCTGAAAAATTATGGGAAACATTATATGAGAAGGCACAAGGTAGAATTATAATTTGTTTAGATTCCGATGCTTGGGAAGATGCTAAAGGGTTATACTATAAATTAAGTGGAGGAAAACTATACGGTAAGGTTGATATAATCAAGTTACCAGACAATAAAGATTTAGGTGACTTAAGAGGAGTTATACCTGATGGATGTTATATTAAATTAGAAAAATGATAGAAAAAATAGAAAAAGTTTCTAAAGATATTAGAGATATTATTGAAAATAAAAAAAAAGAATTACAATTGTCTTTTATTGAAGAGGACCACATTTATTTTATGAAAGATAAAGAAGGTGTTGTAAGAAATAATTTTCCTTCAGTCTCTAAAGTTTTAAAGAAATTTTATGAACCATTTCCTGCTGAAGATATTGCATATAAAAAATCTAAAGGTGACAGGGTAGAAATGGAAAGACTATTAGATGAGTGGTCTGCCGCTGGTTCATATGCAACTAATATGGGTTCAAGAGCTCATTTTATATTAGAAAAGAAAACTATCGAGTTATATGGTTCATACAAAGAAGTTAGGGAGCCGTTTTTTGAATGTGACTTAGAACAAGAAATGAGAAGTAATTCAATGATTAAAGGAGGTGAAAAATTCTTAAAATTAATGAAAGAAAGAGGAGCATATTTATTAGACACTGAAATGGTTTTAGGTCATCCAGATTTAGGATATACCGGACAACCTGATAAGGTTTGGTTAATAATGAATAAAGAAAAAACAGGTTTTGGGTTAGTTATTACAGATTGGAAAACAAATAAAGAAAAGAATTTTAAAAAAAATCATTGGACAAAACCCATGAAATTTCCATTTCAAGACCTTCCAGATAACGCTTTAGGTCACTATAAGTTACAATTACCTTTTTATGGTCGTTTAATATTAAAAATGTTAGAAGGAACTAAGTATGAAAACATTTCACTTTTAGGGTGTGTTATTGTATTATTAAAAGGTAATACTGATTTTGAAGAGTTTAAAGTACCATCATCAGTTATTAATAAAGTTATGAATTTAAATTTATCCGATTATGGAATATCTTAGTAAGTTTCCAAACATGTTTGATGAAACAGACATGGAAGTATGGAAAAAAAATAATATTAGAAAAGAATTTTTATCTTATGAGTGGGATATGATGGTACAAGAAATTGCTCCTGATATATTTGAATTTCCATTTTTTAAAAAAGAGTTTTGTGATAATTTTGTATCGGTATTAAAAACAATTAAGTGGGACCAAATTAATCGATGGGGAACAGCAGTCTATTCTACAAACCTTAAAGAATTTAAGATTAATAATGTAATGAATCATTTAATACATGAGTACATTTTTAGTATTATTCAAAAAGAATGGAAATTAGAAGGTAAAAAATGGAAATTAATACAGCCCGATAATAATATTTTTAAATTAGAGCCACAACAAGAAATTAGAATGCATCATGATTACGTACATATTTCATTGTATTGTAAATTAGATGACTCAAGTAACGGAGGGGAATTAATATTTGATAAATACGGTAAAACTATATCACCAAAACAAGGTTATATTTATATGTACCCAGGTCAAATAACCCATAGATATGGGATAAAACGAGTAGAGGATAATGATAGATATTGTTTAATGACATACTGTATAAGTGATTAAAATTCCAAATTACATATTATTAATTTTAGGGGTTATATTTTTCCTAATTGGAAGACAGAATGGCGAAATACTTCCGTCATTTATGTTTGGACTATGTTTGGGAATAATATTTTTAAATTATCAAATAGATAAAAAAAAACATAATGGAAAATAAACATAGTAATTATATTCATCCAGAATTATACACTTATTTTGATAATCCTGAGGAATGGGAAAATAGATTTTTAAAGCCCGAGTTAAAATCAAAAAATTGGGAATTATATGTTCATGAAGAACTTTTAAATATATATACTATACCCGCATTTACAGATGAATTTTGTGATTTTATAATAGAAGAGGCTGAATCGTGTAATTGTTGGACAGTGGATAGACATGAAAGTTACCCAACTACAGATATGGTTTTAAACACTATAGGGTTAGGTGAAATTTATCATGAAATATTAAAAAAATATATATGGCCATTAACTTCTAAAATATATAAATTAGAAGAAACTTCATGGTTAGATATGGTTAGTGAGAATTTTATCGCGAGATATCATCCATACGCGCAGTATCATCTTTCACTTCATCACGACGCTAGTCAAATTACTACAGTTATAACATTAAATGAAGATTTTGAAGGGGGAGGTACATACTTTCCAAATCAAAATTCTAAACTAAAAGGAAATAAAGGTGATATGTCTATACATCCAGGTCAAATAACACATTGGCATGGAGGTCTTCCTGTTGAGTCAGGACAAAGATATATTATAGTTTCTTTTTGTAGATTAAGAAGATAAGATATGGAGATAGGAAATAATAATCAAATGAGAGTAAACCCATTAGATTTACCTAATGTGGAGTGTGAGAAATGTGAAAATATTTTTTATGATAAAGTTACAATTATAAAAAAAGTTAGTAAATTACTAACAGGTTCAGCAACAGACGAATTAGTCCCAATGGAGACGTATGTTTGTACTGAATGTTCACATATTAATAAAGAATTTAATATATTAGGAAATGAAAAGTAGAGATTTTGTTATATGGATTGATGGGTTTATACAAGGTAAAAATATTTTAAGTGTTGATGATATTAGACATATTAAAAATAAAATTGAGGAAGTTAATTTAAGTGAAGATACTGAAATAATTATAAGAAGGGAGGAACCGCCAATCCAACCGATAATCATTCAAGAACCTAATCAAAATGATGATATAGATTTTCCTGGTAAACCACCTAATGTATATATGTAATATGGATAATAAAAACGAATTTTATTTTTGGGATGAAATGTGGAATGAAGAAATAAATAATAAAAAAAATGAGAAAAATACTACAAAAAATAGCTTGGAAGACAAATCAGTGGACGACAAAGATTAGTCTATTAAATATTTATTTAGGTGGAGACCATAACAAGTTTGGGTTTCAGATAATTAATATTGATAAAGGCTTTATATGGGGAGGTTCGTTATTTGAGATTACGTGGTTTTTCCCAACCGTAACACATGCTGGTGAGTTAACTATTGATATTTTATTTTTATTTGAAAAATGGGATAATTGGTGTATTGATATGGAGGATAGAGTTCTGTGGGGTTCGGGCCTTAGTAGGTGGGAAAAGATAAATAGATTCATTCACTCTAAATTCAAAAATATAAAATGAAATTATCAGATAATATTGGTGTTACTCCATTACTCAAGATATCAGAAAAAATATATGCTAAGTTAGAATTATTAAATCCGACTGGTTCAATAAAAGATAGACCAGCATCTTACATTATTAATACAGCAGAGAAACAAGGTATTCTAAAACGAGGAGATACAATATGTGAAGCAACTTCGGGAAATATGGGAGTTAGTTTTGCGTGGTTAGCAGCGGAAAGAGGTTATAAATGTGTTATCATTATGCCTAACAACATGTCAGTAGAACGTAAGAAAACTTTAGAACTTTATGGAGCGGAACTTATTGAGGTTGACGCTGGTGCTTTTGATGATGCAATATCTCTTAGAGATAAAATGTGTGAAGATAACGGATGGTTTAACTGTAACCAATTTAATAATCCTTTAAATGTAGAGTCACATAGAGAAGGTACTGCAGTAGAAATATTACATCAATGTAGAAATATCTGTATTGAGCCAAGTGCATTGATAAGTGGTACGGGTACTGGCGGGACTATAATGGGTGTTGGACCAATGTTAAATATGTATTACCCTAATATGGATATAGTGGCGGTAGAACCCTCAGAATCACCTGTTATGAGTGGTGGAGAACCCGGATTACACGGCATACAGGGAATAGGTGATGGGTCCAAATTTTTAGTTGATTTGACTGTTGTCGATAAAATTATTACTATTAGTACTGAGGACGCAAAATTAAGGGCTCGTAAATTAGCAAAAGAACAGGGTATATTTGTTGGTATTTCGGCGGGGTCCAATATATTAGCCGCTGAAAGATATGTTAAAAAATATAACCCTGATGGTCCAATAATAACATTCCTCTGTGATAGAGGAGATAGATATTTTAGTTGTTTATGATAAAAAAGATAGTACATTTTTCAGACCTACATTTAAGGTTATTTAAAGACCACGATTTATATAGACGTATTATAATTGATATGTTAAATAAATTTAAAGAAATTAAACCTGACCGTATTGTTTTTACAGGTGATTTAGTTCACAGTAAAAATCAAATGACCCCTGAACTTATTGAAATTGTTGCGTGGATACTTACTGAATGTAGTAAAATATCTAAGACTGTGTTAATACCTGGTAATCATGATTTCTTAAATAATAATCTTAACAGGTTAGATGCTTTAACACCAATTATTGATTCACTTAAAAATTCAGAAATTGTATATTATAGAGACCGAGGAATCTATGAAGATAAAAATGTAAGTTGGTGTGTCTATTCTCAATTTCAAGGTAATATACCTCCCGAAATATCTACAGCAAAAGGATATAAAGTAGGTTTATTTCATGACCCAATACAAGGTTTAGTTACTGATACAGGTTATGGATTTGGAGACCATGCTTATGATATAGAAAAATTTAAAGGTTTAGATATATTATTATGTGGAGATATTCATAAGAGACAAGTAATTAATATTCCTAATAATAAAAAGGCTTACATGGTTGGTTCTACCATTCAACAAAACTTTGGTGAAAGTATAAGTAAACATGGTTTTGGTACGTATGATTTAGAAACTGATAAATATATATTTGTTGATTTAGTAAACCCTAGACCTTTTTTATCTTTTAAAATAACCGACATTGAAGACTTAGAACATGGCAAAGAAGAACTTACCAACTATTAATTTAACGAGTAAAGAACTTAAAGATATAAAATCTTTTTGTGATTTAAACAAACTGAATTTTGACAAGTTTATTAATTCATGTTTTAGTAAAGGATACCAAATTGAAAAATATGGGTTATTAACTACCGAAGATGGTCGTCAAGTTATTGTTGAAGAGAAAGAAGTAATTAAAGAAGTTCATATCGAAGTACCTGTTGAGGTTGAAAAAATAATTGAAAAAGAAATAATTGTTGAGGTACCTATAGAAGTCGAAAAGATAGTTGAAGTCGAAAAGATAGTTGAGGTTGAGAAACCTGTAAAAGTTTTTGTAGACAAAGAAATATACATTACGGATAATGAACAAGTAAAAGGACTTACTAACAAAATTGAAGAATTAGAATTAAAACTCAAAGATAAACCTAAGGAAATCATCAAAGAAGTAATAATTGAAAAACCTATTGAAGTAATTAAGGAGGTTAAAATAGAAAATAAAGATAAGTTAATATTACTTCAAGAAACCATATCAAAAATGAAAGATGATATAAGAAAAAAAGACGAAATAATTTTACAAATTGAAAAAAATGTTGTAGAATTAGAAAAAGTAAAAGAACCTATTAAGGCTAAATTTATGGGTTCAACAAATTTAAACGATAATATATATAAGTAATGGAATTAGTAATTTGGTTAATAGCAGCATACGGAATGAGTCAGATATTAGTATATGGTTCAATTTTTAAAGGATTAAGAGATGGTTTACATAGATGGGGTGAAGATAGACTATCATTATTTAACTTCATGGGTGTATTTCTATCAGGATTAATATCCTGTATGATGTGTACTTCAACTTGGGTTGGTTTTTTGATGAGTTTTATTTGGTCACCATTTGTTAATATTTTAGATACGAATGTAGTGTTTGGGGTATTTTTTGATGGTATGTTAGCGTCAGGTGGTGTGTGGATAATTAATACTATTGTTGAGTGGTTTGAAGAAACTAAAGGTAATGAATGATGAAATAAAGGAAGTTAGGTATTACTTATTACCTAGTGATTGGAGAATGGTTTACAAAGTATTGGCTATTTTAGTAAGTTGGTATTTTAATAAATCATTACTTTGGTTAGTAATTCATTATTTATTTGGTTGGATATACTTAGTTTACATACTTTTAATGGGTGGATTCTCTAATGGTGGTATTACAGATATAATTAATTTTTATTTTAATTAAAACCACTTATTTTTTTTAAAATAGTAAAACATACCAAAGATAGTTAGTATAGTTAGTGTTAAAAATACCCAAAATCCATGGTCACCTGTC
>Ga0209634_1001332_pt1 | contig 18098 bp, 13 predicted proteins | sample LinPmetageLP40_FD_184043 | JGI IMG/M metagenome (GOLD analysis project Ga0209634, IMG submission 184043) | Marine viral communities from the Pacific Ocean - LP-40 (SPAdes) (version 2) | ecosystem: Environmental > Aquatic > Marine > Oceanic | place: Pacific Ocean | collected 2010-08-26 | reverse complement strand
CCACTAACAGCAGACCAAGACCAAACCTCTGGATTTATAAAATCAACATTTAACAATGAAGACAATTTTTATTCAGGTTCAATTGAAACAAAATTTGGAAAAACAGGATGTGAAGCCTTTACATATGACATTTCTTTTTTAGACAAAGATCACACTCTAATAGTAGATATAGACAAACCCACAGAATTATTTGATGGAATTGGAGAAAAAGGATTAGTTATTTTACCTGAATTTTTAGACATAGACATAAGAAAAAATGTAGAATATTATTTAGAAAAATCAGGAATTGTAGATTCAACAACATCAACTACATCTCCACCAACACCAGATTTATAAGAAAAATTACAATTTTTTAAAAACATTTATATTTATAACAAAACACAATAACAATGGGATATTTAGACAACAGTTCAATTACAGTAGATGCAATTTTAACAAAAAGAGGACGTGAATTATTAGCAAGAAATGATGGTTCTTTTAATATAACTCAATTTGCTTTAGGTGATGATGAAATAGATTATACTTTATTCAATGAAAACCACCCAAATGGCTCTCAATATTCAGGAGAAGCAATTGAAAATATGCCTTTAATTGAAGCTATTCCAGATGAAACTAATATAATGAAATCTAGATTAGTTACTTTATCTAGAGGAACCTCAGTAATTCCATTTATAGGAAGTATGCCAACACTTGTTTCTTTAGTTATAGGAACGGGTCAAACATTTTCTCCATCAACAGTTAATTTTGGTGGGTCAAATGTTAACCAAAAAGAAAGTGCATATAGATTTACAATAGCTGATAGAAGATTAGTAAGAGAATTTGTAGCAGCTGGAGGAACAAATGGATCATCAACTACCCAACCTTATGCATCAACAGCAGTAAGTGAAACAGTAGTAGGTTCAGACATATCTATAACTGCTATTAATAGTACTTCTTTATTTGGAACAAATAATAAATTAATAACAACTTTAACCGTTGAAGGATTGGATACAGGAGCTAGATTAACTATACCTGTAGAAGTATCTAAAACATCATCAACAACTTCAGGAGCATCTACTACAGGAGTAGCTACATCCTAACCCTTAAAATTTAAAAAATGAGTTTAACACTATTTCAACCAGGAGACAAAGTAATAACAACTGAAAAACTTGTAACCTCAACTTGGACAAATAATTTAAATAATTTCCAAAACCAACATACTTCCTCAATACAAGCTAATTTTACTTCACCTACTAGCTCTGGTCAATTTTTTATTGAATTGTATAATGAACCCACACAAAATCTAACAAGTTCAGTTGAAGTTCAATGTTCTATAGCTTATGGACATAGATTTGGGTCAGGATCTCCCGCATTTACAGACAACACAGGTTCATTAGGAATAGGAGCTTCAAAAGTAATATACAGTCAATATCAACAGTTAATATTTAATGATGAATTATCATTTTTTCAATTTGACACACACATTCCCAATCATATTTATGTTATAAATGTTAATAGATCTAGATATAAACATAATTTAAGACCTGGAACTTTAAATTTACATCTTTCAGCGTCTAGTATCCTTGATGGCGTTGGAGAAATAAAATTAACAGATGATAGTGTTACACAAGGAGGAGTATCAACACAAACTAGCTTAGGAAGACAATTTAATATAGTGTCAGGAGCTAATGGTATAATGTCGGGATCTAATTTAGGTCAAGTAAATAATAGTTCTTCATATGGTTTATTTTACCCAGATGCAGGAGTTATCCTATTAAATGCAGATAATTTTGCGGGTGCATTATCGGCATCTCAAGATCCTGCAGTATCTACAAATACTAATAGAAATCACCAACTTTTAAGAAATACAATGTCTGGTTCAATTGGTGGAGATGGTACATCTGGTGGTGATGAAGATGATCCTTCAGGTGATACTTTTATATTAGACAGTGAAGAAAAAGTAACATCTCAATTTTATTTTGTAAGAGCCAGAAATTTAGAATATAACTACACAACAAATCCTTCATTTGTAGACACTACAGGAGCATTAAATTTTGATTCAATGATAGACAACCCATCAGTTTACATAACTACAGTTGGTTTGTTTAATAATGCAGGAGATATGGTAGCAGTTGCAAAATTAAGTCAACCTATTACAAAAGATTTTACAAAAGAAGCTCTAGTTAGAGTGAAATTAGATTATTAATAATGTTATCTGAATGTCAGTTTATAAAAAGTTTACAGCCCAGGACTTTGCGTTAGTCCCTTTTAACGCTCATAAACAATATAATTTTGTATCTTCTTCAGCATCCGAAAATAAAGTAACACATTTTAGTTCTCGTTGGACATCAGAATCAATTTCTCTTTATAGTAGTGCAAGCACTAATCCTGATGGACTTTTTGATCCTATTAATACTATTAAATATAATCAAATAGATCATCTTTTTTATAAAGATTTTAAAACATCACATGCTAATAGATTTGATAATTTTGATTATTTAGAACAAAGAAGAGATTTATATGAAAGGGCTAATATACTTTCTATACCTTCAGGATTGTATGGACATGAAATAAAACCCACTTCACTCTATATTTCTTCAGCTAACAATAATATAGTAGATGATGGTAAAGGAAATTTAATACTTAGTGGAACTAATGTAAACGATTATCCTCTTGATGTTAGATCTAATATATTCAGATTAGATCCAGTTAAAGGATTTAAATCTTATGACCTAACTATTTTCTCTGATTATGCTATAAAGCTTAGAGACCCACAAGGCCAACCATATGAAGTAATAAAACAATTCTACAGACAAGGAACAGTTGACCCTAATGCTCTTAAAACTCAAACTGTTAATTATTCTAATTTAGTAAATATAACCTCACCCATAGCTACTATGTATACAACACCAACATCTTCTTTAGATGTTGATGACAGTTATTTTTTTAATAAATTAAGTCTTAATAATATAATATTTTCAACATCCTCTTTAGGATCTTTAGAAATAACACAAAGTAGATTTTCAAGTCTTAATTTTATGGCACCAACAGGATCTTTTATTGTATCACCAGATGATATAAAATATGATTTTAATAGAGAAGATGATTTTTCTATTTCTTTTTATATGAGACCCAAATCTGTAAATATTAACCCACCAGGAATAGGAGATTATTATGGGGGAGGAATTGTATTCGCCGTATCTGAAAGTGCTGATTTAGATAGTACTGGTCAACCTATAACATATGCATATATAGTATATCCAGACATTCAAAATATAAAGGCATCTATTAATGAACCATTATCACTTGATAATTTTCCAGCATTTTCTCTTTCACCTTCCCTCCCTTCAATTAACCTATCAGGTTCTGCTACATCTTCAGGATTTAACCATTATGAATTTAATGATTCATTAAATTTTAATGATCCTTCTAATGTATTTGCTAGACACACATTAGACTTTGAAGCATTAGAAACTCTTGGAACTGATTCTTCAAATCTTTTTTCTAACACTATAGGAAAAGTAACAGATCGACTTGCAGACCCAAATGATTTTAATGAAAGCTCATTATTTTCTTCATTTTCACAACCTAATCCACAAGAAGAATCCATAATTGGGGGTCAATCATTTTTTGGCAAACCAAAATGGAGACACTTTCTTATGCACACAGCTGAAGTTTCAACATTTGCATCTGGATCATTTCAACTAGGTAGTGGAGAAAAAAACACAGAAGAATGGATACATCCAACATTAGGTTTTGATCATTTACCCGTAATAAAAGCAGTTAAAGAAGCTACTGTTGGAGGTTATGAAGATTGGTGGTTACCTAGTTATGATGAAATGAATCAAATTTATCGAGCTTTTGACACTTTAAACCCAATAGGCTATCCACAACATTATACTGTTCCTGGTTTTGATAATTCACCTTTTACTGATTCTCAGAATATAATGGGGACTACATTTAATGCTAATATTGTAGGTACATATCCTAGATATGCACATTATGTAGGAAATATTCCAGACAATATCATAGATGGTTTACAAGGTATTCCCATAATATCACCTTGGTTTGGAGAAGCTACTGGAGATTATGGTGAAGGAGGTTTTTTAGAAAATAATGCTCATTTAGGTATAATGGTTGGTGGTGGTACTTTCCAATCTCCTGAAAATCAATTCACAGGTTTAGCTTCTGAGTCACCTAACCAAACCCTTACTACTGGTCAGGGAAGAAATACTTTATTAGATGATCCTGATAAGGATTTAATTTTCTACACTAGTAATGCTAGACATCATGATGTATTAGGAACAATAAAAGAAGTATTAGTAGTACCTTCTAAAGCTCCACGTATTCCAAATAATCAAGTTGTTGGTCAAAGGGAAAAATACAACTCATTCCAAATAACAACAAATTTAGCTGATGGACCACAATCAATTTATACCTTAGTATCAAGTCAACGAAGTCTTAACAATGTAGAAAGTCTATTTGGGGCAACATCTCAAGTTGTTGGAGGGACAAAAACTTTAACTCCACAAAGTAATTTACCTTACTATCCGATGCCTATAGAATTTCTAAATAAAGCCCCTCAAATAATAGGTATAGAAATAGATAATTTTTCTCAAAATCAGCAAATAGCACAATCTCCTGGAATTACTTATGATTATGATGTAGGTGATATTATAAACAATGAAGACCATCCACCTATATTTACCATTAATGAGGATGGAACTAATGCAACTGTTATAGAGGGGGCAGTATTAGGAGGTGAGGGTTATTATTCACCTTCCAGTAATTTGTCAGAATCAGTAGAGTCTTCCGTTTATGGTGGTGATGAAGGTCAATTTATAATAAATTCAAGTATACCTATAAATCAAGCAGTTATTGAAAATGTCTCTATTGACCAGGTAAATCAACAAAATACTGAAGGAACAGGACTACATTTAGATTTAGTTGTTACACATGATGTAATTAATACTTTCTTAGATTTTCAGAATCCGGGTCCCGGCTATCTAGTCCAAGCTACTATAAATGAATCAAGTATTCCTTTTTGTCAAGGATATCAAATTGGGGATAGAATAAGCATACCTGGTAGTACTTTTACTCAAGATGATACACCATTTTCTTCCCATCAAGTAACTTGTAGAATTTCTAATGTTATATATGACACTCCTACTCATAATTCCCCTGCTGCCTTTTTAATGGTTAGAAAAGAACCTTTAATAGTAGAAATGGATGATAAAAAACGTTATATTATTTCTAAGAGTACTACAAAAACCATAATACCACCAACAATAACAACAAGAGCAGGAAAAGGATCAGCAGTATTAAATACAAATTCTCCAGGCAATTTACAAACATTAGAAATAAATTCTGAAACACAATTTCCTTTTGAAATTTATATGTCGGGTTCCGAAATATTCTTTGACAGATCAGATGGAGAACAAACAGTTTCTGTTTCTAGTTTTGCAACAAGTAGTATAGGACAAACCCACAATACTACATTTCATGTTTTATGTCAAAATTCATCCTCTACAATGGAAATGTATATTGATGGCCATTTAGCAACTTCATCAATTGATTTAACTAAAAAACCAACCCAAAATAGAGCAAATTTATATATAGGAGCAAAAGGTAACCAAAGTGAAACAGAAGCTACTAATATTAAGATAGATAAATTTTATCATGGAGAATTAAGTAATATTAATATTTATGATAGATCTTTTAATGCTACAAGTTCTAATGGTTCTCTTCCCATTCAACTTATATCTGAAAGTATAAATGCTTCTCCTTACATAGGTAATATGTTTTATCAAAATGGATTCGCTGTTATAACTCACCCAAAATATCAAGAAATATTAGGAAGTTACACAGTAGGAGATATGATAATAGGAGAAAGTTTCACAGTAGATGCAGATGGAGAATTTGGTATAGATGTATTACAATTTCAGGGTTCCCATTTAGTGTATGAACATGAATATCAATGTACAGTTGATGAACAAGAATTTAATGATACCCTAAATATAACAGCAAGAGACATACCTTCTACTTCTAATTATGAAGTAGCTAATTTCACAACAGGTTCTCTTTTTAAACCATATGTAACAACAATAGGTTTATATAATGATAATGGAGAATTACTAGTAGTTGGTAAATTAGGCCAACCAATAAGAACTTCCAACGAAACAGATACTACTTTTATAATGAGGTGGGATTCTTAAATATGTATTGTCAGTATTGATTAATACACATAACAATAAAAAATAAAAAGGACACATGGCTTCACAATCTAGAGCAGTATTAAAATCATTTTTTGAAAAGGGAGACAAACCATCAGCAGCTAATTTCAGTGATATATTTGACAGTACGTTAAATATAAAAGATGGAGGTATAGTTGAGGGAGGAACAACTTTCCAACAAGCAGTAACAGCTTCAATAATAAGTGCAAGTGGAACAGTATCTTCTTCAGGATTAAATGTAAAAGGATGTTCATCAGAAGTTTATGGATTCCTTGGAGCAAGTACTCTTGGAAACATGACAACAATATCCTCATGCACAACAGTATTAGAAGATTACAATGCAGTTCTTTGGGTTAGTAATTATAATCCATCAATTACTGTATCACAAGGAGTTGAATATTCCATAAATGTAGGAGCAGATGTATTAATAACTAACATGATGCGTAGTCATATAGGAAAAGAACTCACAATAATTTAATCCTTTTAAAAAGAACATATATTTATAATAGTAGAACAAAATACATAAATTAAACAAACAATGAGCAATTTAAACGTAAACAACATAACCCCACTAGCAGGCACTACAGGAACTGTAAGTGTTTCGGGTTCTCTTTTTGTAAGTGGATCCATCACAGCAAATGGTCATATAACATTAGGAAATGAAGACACAGATTCAGTTTCTTTAGGAGCAGAAATAAGCTCAAGTATAATTCCTGATGCCACTGACACCTATAATTTAGGTTCTGCAGCAAAAAATTGGAATACACTATTTGCAAACACAATATCGGGCTCTATAGAAACAGACACAATATCAGTAGTATCTATAACAGCTTCAGGTGACATAACTTCTAGTGGGAATTTATATATTAGTGACATAACAGCATCTAGTATACAAATTGTTTCGGGAGCAATAGGTTTAGATGTAGTACATGGAGGATATAGACTTGGTCATACAAAAATCATAACATCATCTGGACTTATTTTACAAATTGGAAATACAGGAACCCCATTACTTCAACCTTTAGAACTTTATGGAAACATAACATCATCATATAATATAAGTGCAAGTGAAAATGTAACCGCTCTTAATTTTATAGCAACAGGTTCTGAGGGTAATATAACAATGTCTGGAGATTTAACATCAAGTTTCTTATCTACAGGATCCTTTGGTGAATTCCACACAGAAGGAATATTCATGAATAATGGAGGAGTAACAGGAGAAGCAGAAATTAGTGGTGCTGGTGATCTTATTTTCTCAGTAGGAGACGCTCAAGACTTTAGATTTACTGAAGGAGGAACAAATTTTGCATTTTTTGATGGTAGTAGTAGATCATTTAGATTTGGTAGTTCAGGTATAAGTGTACCAGCAGCAATAGTAGAAGTTGCAGGTGATATAACAACATTAGGACCATCAGGATCTATAACAGCCTCACAAGCAATAAGTGCTAGTGCAGGTATAATAGGTCTTAACTTAACAGCAACAGGTTCAGGAACAGGAACAGGTTCGTTTAATAGTGCAACAATTGGAAGTGAAGAAGTTCAAGTAGGCCAAACATCATTATATGTTACAGGTAGTGTAGGATTAGGAAATTTAACTCCAACAACAACATTAAATGTATCAGGAGCTGTAAGTGCAAGTGATTTTTCTTTAGAGCCAGATGGTAAATTATATTTTGATGGAATAAGTGGAAATGATTTTATCTACGGAAACGCTGATGGTCAAGTAGATCTTGTTGTGACTGGTATTCAAAAAATAATTACCACAGCTACTGTTACACAAATTGGTACAACTGATAATAATCAACTCCTTAGAGTAATAGGAGCTATAAGTGGAAGTGACACAATAACAGGTCTTAATATAGTAGCTACAGGTTCAGGAAATACAGGAACTGGATCATTTAATAGTGTAGAAATTGGCCAACATGGTACTAGTGCAGTTACACAAGTAGGACAACAATCATTATATGTTACAGGTAGTGTAAGTCTTGGAAATGAAACAGCTTCAGATCCTTTATTTACTTTAAATGTGTCAGGAGGTATAAGTGCAAGTGGAGATTTAATAATAGATGGAACAACAACATTAGGTAACACAACATTTGGAACGGGAACCGTAACAATAAATGGAACAATAGGAGAAATAACAGCTTCAGGAGTAATAAGCGGAAGTGGATTCCATATGCCAAATACAATATTACCATCAAAAGATGCTACCCACTTAAATACTGATGGTGGTGGTCATGAATTTGGACATAAATTTACAGTTCAAGGCCAAATGCAAGCAGCAGTAGCAGATGGAGACACTTCAGGTATATTTACAGTTGGAAATAATTCTATAAATCAATACTCAGTAATAATGGGTAATATTAGTGGAGATCATACATTAATTGGTGGTTTATCAATGTCTAGCTTAAATATATTAGCAAGCGCGGGCACTGCATCATTTACATTTACAGATGCAGAAGGTGGTGAAGTAATAGCAGATGACACACCATTTACAGCTTCATTTGCTATACTTGGTACAGATTTAGATAATTAAAAATAATATATGATAAAATGGTTATATAGGGGATCAGAAATCAATGAGATTTCTGATCTTCCTAACAATGCATATGGTTTTGTTTATCAAACAACCCATTTACCAACAAACAAAAAATACATTGGTAAAAAATCCTTAATTTACAATTTAAAGAAAAAATTAGGTAAAAAGGAAAAAGCACTTTGGGAAGGTAAAGGCAGACCCCCTATTTATAAAAGAGTACTTAAAGAAAGTGATTGGAAAACTTATTATGGTTCACATAGCTTTATTAAAGATGCAAATGAAGAAGATTTAACAAGAGAAATTTTAGAAATTGCTTATCATAAAAAAGAATTGACTTATATCGAATGTAAATATCAGTTCACGCTTGGGGTGCTTGAAAGTAAATCTTACCTTAACGACAATATTCTCGGTAAATTTTTCGATAGAGACTTTGCTTAGACACCCATTTTTCATACAATAATAGTATGAAGGAAGATCTTTTAAAACAATTATTAGAATCAATATTAGGTAGAAGCAAATCAGCTAGAGGAGGTGATGAAGCTGTATTTAATTGTCCTTCTTGTAACCACCATAAGAAAAAACTTACATTTAATTTATTATCACAAAAATTTCAATGTTGGGTGTGTGGTTATAAAGGTCATAGAGCTTATCAATTACTTAAAAAAACTAAGGCATCTACATCTATTTATTCAACTTTAAAAGAAATCGACTCTCAATATAATTTTAAACAACAAACATTTAAAAAAACAGAATCTACTTTTAATTTACCCAAAGATGTACAACCATTAATTTCTTCATCCGCAGTATTATCGAGACATGCTTTACATTATTTAGATCAAAGAGGTATAACTCAACAAGACATAGTAAAATATAATATCCATTACAGTGAACAAGGTGATTTAAAAAATATGGTAGTAATTCCCTCATATGATGCCCATGGTATACTCAATTATTATGTAGGTAGATCATTCGATAAAAACGCGTATATCAAACATAAGTTAGCCCCCACGACGAAGGACATAGTTGGCTTTGAAATGTATATAAACTGGGATTTACCGTTGATTTTATGTGAAGGAGCGTTTGATGCCATGACAATTAAACGTAATGCAATTCCTTTATTTGGAAAAAGAATTTCTTCAAATTTAATGAAAAAAATAATCGAATCTAAGGTTGAAAAAATATATCTTGCATTAGATAATGATGCTCTTAAAGATGCTCTTAAACACGCTGAAATCTTTATTGGGTATGGAAAATGTGTATATTTTATAGAAATGGAAGGAAAAGACCCTAATGAATTAGGTTTTGAAGAATTTACAAAATTACTACATAAAGCTACAGAACTTACTACTTTCTCTTTAATGAAAAAGAGAATGGCCTTATTGTAATTTTTTATATTTATAATAAAACTACGTAATTAATGGCAAACATCGCATTATATCCGGGTGGTTACAAACCACCTCACATTGGACATTATAAAGCAGCTAAAGAAGCTCTCGAACAAGCAGACAAAGTTATTGTGTTTGTTGGTCCTAAAGAAAGAGATGGTATTACTCAAGATATGTCTATTCAATTATGGAAATTATACACCCAAAATGATCCTATTGAAATTAGAAAAGCAAGTGTTTCTCCTGTAAAAGATGTTTATGATTTTGTAGAATTAGAAGCCAAAGATAGAGATACGCTTTATTTTATAAAGGGAGAAAAAGACAGCGAAGATCCACGTTTTGTAAGAGTACCAACTTATGCCAAAAAATTTAATAAACAAATTAATATAAATTTTATTAATGTAGAAGATATAAAATCTAGAACAGGTAAAGAAGTATCAGGTAGATTAATGCGTAGTTATATTAAAAATAATAATAAAGAATCCTTTATTGATGGTTTACCTTTAGAAGTAGATGAAGAAGCAGCTTGGAATATAGCAACAAATTTAGAAGAAGATTTATATAATCCAGAAGATAAAGTAAACGATTATATGAGAAGTAGTGAATTTAAAGCGGGATATTCAAAAAAAGATGATGTTCCTCCTGGGTATAAATATAGAAGAGGGGGACAATATAATGCAGCTTCGGGCATAGGGGGCGTTGGTGGGATGTATGAAGTTGAAGAAAAAGGAAAAATCTTACATACATATGACTTTGATGATACAATAGCTCAAGTCCAATCAAACATCAGAACTACTATAACAAGCCCAAAGGGAGATTATAAAAAAGTATTAGACATACCTTCAGACAAATTTCCAGAAGTTTCTAAGAAAATGGAAGCGAAATTTAGTATGATGAATTTTGATTATGACTTTGCTGAATTTGAAAAACAAATCAATGATGCTATTACAAATAGTAAAGTTGTAAATAAATTAAAAAATTCATTAAGTAAACCAAACATAAAAACAACTATACTAACCGCTCGTTCTATAGGACATCCAGTAACTAGATATCTTAAAAGTATAGGTTTAGACGCTTATGTTGTTCCTCTAGGATTACAAGTAGGAGGTAGAGTAACAGGTCAAGATAAAGCTGACTGGATTGAAAACCATATTAAGAAAGGATATAAAACAGTTTATTTTATAGATGATTCACAAGAAAACAGAACAGCAGTAGCTGCATTAAAAAACAAATACCCAGATATATCTTTAACAGTAGAAGACCCAGCAGCGGTTAGTGAAATGATGGGTACGATGAATAAACAAGAAAAAGCTAAACATGCTAAAAATTTAAAACGTTTAAGTAAAGACCTTAAAAAACAAGGAGATCAATATATGGAAGTACCCTCTTATCTAAAAGGTACTCTTAGACGAAAAATGTATGAAAAAGATCTTTTAAATAAAGAATCAATAGTAAAAGATAATATTGTTTGTGATAATTGTGGTTGGAGTTGGAAAATAAAAGATGGAGGTGATGATTTATTTATTTGCCATAAATGTAATCACAATAATACCCCCCTAGATGAAAATTATGGAGGGTATGATCTTCTTGCCCAATTTAAAGAAAAAATAAAGTTAGATTATGGTCCACAACAATATAGAGATCTTCAACTTATGGTATCTCAAAATAATGATGAAAAAGTACAAAATTGGTTAAAAACAAAAAACTATATAAAGGAAAATTATCCCCCTTATAAAGCAGACCAAGTGCAAAAAGTAAGATACCAAGCGAGCGATACTTTTACTAATAGTCCTAAACAAGCTAAAAAAATGGGATACTTACAGGAAAAGGACCCTAAAATAGGTACAGGTAAAAAACCAAAAGGATCAGGCAGAAGATTATATACTGATGAAAACCCAAAAGATACTGTAAGTGTAAAATTTTCAACAAGACAAGATATAGTAAATACTTTAAATAAAACTAGCTTTAAAAATAAACCTCATAAACGTCAATCTCAAATAATAAATTTAATCCACCAAAGAGTAAGAGCAGCTTTAAATAAAGCAAAAAATCCTGCTGTTAAAAAACGATTAAATACAGCTTTTGAGTATATTAAAAAACGTAAAGAATCTTCAAAAGAAAAAACAAAAAGAATGAGAAAAGAAAATATTTTTACCAAAGATTGGTGGAAAGAACAAATAAATGAAGCCTTAACAGAAACAAAAGCAAATACACATCTAACACACCTTGAAGAATTAATATTAACTCAAGGACAAGATGGTTTTAATCAAGCAAAAAGTTTTTTATTTGAGTTAATTAAAAATTTAAAAGGAGAAAGCAACACAATAAAAAATGTTTCTGTAAAATGGGATGGTGCACCTGCTATATTTACAGGTATTAACCCCGAAAATGGAAAGTTTTTTGTAGGTACTAAGTCAGTATTTAATAAAGAACCAAAAATTAATTACACATCTCAAGATATAGATAAAAACCATGGCCCCTCACCAGGTTTAGCTAAAAAACTAAAATTAGCTTTAGAATATTTACCCTCTCTAGGTATAAAAGGTATCTTACAAGGAGATTTTATGTTTGATAGTGATGATGTTAAGACAGAAGATATAGAGGGAATTTCACATTATACATTTAAACCAAATACTATTAGATATGCTATTGAAGCAAATTCAGAATTAGGTAAAAAAATATTAACTTCTAAAATAGGAATTATATTTCACACAACATATAAAGATTTAAGTGGTAGTGGGGCCTCGTTTGGAGCAGATACAAAAGGTTTAAATAAATCAAATGATGTTTGGTTTGATAATGCTTACTTTAAAGATGACACAGGAATTTTACTAAATGATAAAGAAGAAAAATTTATTTTAGAAAAAATCAAAGAAGCAGATTCAATTAAAGTAGATTATGATAACTTACCTGACGATATTTCTGAAAGAGGAAAAATAAACTTATTAAATACTTATTTAAATTCAGAAGTTAGAAAAGGGGAATTTATAAAAGACCCAAATAAATCATTTGAAACATTTATAAATTGGTATAAAGAAAAAATAGAAAAAGCAGTAGTAAAAATTTCTCCTAAAAACCAAGATAATAAAAGAATACAATTAAATGATAAGTTAAAAATATTTATAAAAGCTAAAGACACAGTACTTAATTTATTTAAAGTAAGCAAATTACTCTCTGAAGCAAAGTCTATATTTATTACCAAATATGATAGAGCAGTAGCTACTAAACATTTTATTGACAATGAAGATGGTACTTTACGTGTAACTAAAGCAGAAGGATTTGTAGCAGTTGATCACACAGAAAATGGTATTAAATTAGTTGATAGATTAGAATTTAGTAGAAATAATTTTAATGCAGGAAAACCAGGATCATAATGAAAAAATTAAAGTTAAAAAATATAATCAGAGAAGTAATTAAAGAATCTATATCAGATTTAGACATTCTACGTAGTAAAGAAATAGGGGATTTTTTTGAAACCAAAATAGGAAATGTTAAAAAAATTTCAGATAATGTATATGAAATTCAAGGTATTGTAGGGAAATTTTCAGCAGAACGATTAGCTAATATGGATCTAGGCTTAACAGAACCTCATGGTTTTAATATTCCTTTTGGGAATCGTAATATTACTAATTATAAAAAAACAAAATAAGTTATGTTAAAAAAAGAATTTAAAAGAAAAGATGTAAATAGAGCTCGTAATTTAATTATGGGTAAAACTGATGCCTCCACAAGTACACAAATTGGATATAATAAAACAATAGGAGATTACAAAGAGGGTGATATTTGGAAGGAAAACAGAAAAACATGGACTATTAAAAATGGAATAAAACAAACTGTTTCTAAATTAGATACAATTAAAAAAGAAATATTTGTACCTTTATGTTGTCCTGAATGTAGTAAAATTATGAAACATCACTTAGATAAAAGTAACTATAAAAATAATAAAAAATGTCATACTTGTGTTATAAATTATGAACATAAACTTAGAAATGAGGGAAAATATAATGAATATATATTAAACTTAAAAAAAAGAAACCTTAATAGCATAACAGACGAAGCAGAAGCATATTTATTAGATGTAATAAATACCTCAAATTCAGGATATATTTCTGAAGATGGTGTGGTTGAAAAATGGGTAGGAGGAGTTGATAAAAAAGAATTTAAAAAAGAATTAAAAAAATCAATTAAAATACGTCGTGAAAATATAAAAAAATTAAAATGACAAAAAAGGAACTTAGAGAATTAATTAAAAATATCCTTAAAGAATACACAGGAACGGGTGCTTTTCGTTCTCCTGTTAAAGGAGGACAAAATCCAAGACAATCTCAACGTCCCTTTACTAGTGATGAAAAAGAAATCAATTTTTATAATAAACAAAATAACGGAGAAGGAGGACAAGGAATGCAAACAAGAGGGATGGAAAAATTACAATCAATAGGTAACCCAAACAGATCACGTTTTACAAGATATTAATATGAAAAAAACAGAAATACACAAACTAATAAAAGAAAGTATAAATGAAGTGTTATACGAAAATTTTAATCTTACAAACGATATAGGTAAAGACGATTACGTTGATGATGAAGGCAGAATGGCAAAATCCCAACTTTACAAAATGGGTAAATATGCTGTAAAACTTCATGGTATGCTTAATGATATGGAACAATTACCATCATGGGTTCAAGCTAAAATAACAAAAGCCTCTGATTACATGTCTATGGTTTATCATTATTTAGATTATGAATTTGCAAGAAGTGAGGGAAATTTAGAAGAAATGAGACCCTCCTATGGTTCACATGATAATTTCCAACCAACTGGGCAAAGAAGAAATTTAAGTAGACTACCTGGAGTAATGGAGGAAGATGCTCTTATAGACAGTGGAATAAAAGCATATAATATGATAATGAAAATATCCCCCAATAAATCATTAAAAGGAGCTTTTGAAAGAGAATCACGTAGTAGTTGGGAAGACATTAATGTTGATAATTTATCACCAGAACAAGCAATGGCTTTAACTAGAGTAGTTAAAGATGTAAGAGCACCTATTACTTTTAAAGACAATCCTGAAATGTATGATCTTGAAGAAGATAATGTAATAACTACATTTGCAGATGGGTCTACAGACTTTTTAACAGGTATAGATCCAAAAACTTTTGATGATATTAAGGGTGATGTTAATATAAAAAATGCAAAAACAACAAAGGGTGTAAAAATTAAAGAATATATAATGAAAGAAATTTCATCTTTAATAGAAGCCTCTTATGAAGCCCCCGAAGAAATTATCAATGCACTAAAATCAGATTTAAAAATGAATCCTATCACTAGATATGTTGATTATTTAAAAGCAGCAGATACAATACCTCCCTCATATGAGGTTTTTCTTAGAAATGGAAAATCATTTTTTATAATTTATGAAAAATTTTCATTAGCGGTTAAAATTGAAGCTAAAAAATATTTTTTAGGAGATAGTAACGAAAAAGCAGAAGCAAAAAACCACTTAAATAGACTACTAACAGACCCAAAACTTAACCTAAATAAAGGAGTAGAAGGAGAAGAAGAATTTAAAGGAGAAGAAACACCAGCAGAAGAACCAGCTGAAGAACCAGAAGCATAATGGAATTAAAAGAAGCACTATCGAAAATATATAAAACAGCAAGAGAGAAATTTAATATTAAAAATACTCCTAAACTTTATCTTGCAAAAGATAAAGAAAATGCTGATAATATATTTGGAAAAACAGCTTATTATAATCCCATGGACGAATCTATTGTACTATATATAATGGATAGACATCCCAAAGATATTTGTAGGTCTTTTGCCCATGAATTAATTCACCACCACCAAAATGAAAGAGGTGATTTAAAAATGGGTAATGCTTCTTCACCTAAATACGCCCAAGAAGATGGCCATATGAGAAAAATGGAAATGGAAGCATATTTAAAAGGAAATATGATGTTTAGAGATTGGGAAGATAAAATTAAAAATAAATAATTTTTTTATATTTATAATAAAATAAGTAAAATAACATGCCAATATTATCAAGCTCAGCGGTATTAAGTGCTTCTTTTGAAACAGGAGACATCCCAACGTCCCAGGATTTTAAAAACCTAATATCATCTTTCGCCATATATGATGGTACATTACCCGTAATTAGTGGAAGTATAACAAGTACTGGATCTTTTAGCCAGTTAGAAGTAACTAATGTTGGTACAAATTTAATCCCCTACCTTAATGATACTATAGATATAGGTTCTCCCTCATTACATTGGAATAATGTATATTTTTCAACAGCTTCCTTAAGTATGTTAAGTTCAAGTTTAATACCTCATAATAGTGGAACATATTTATTAGGTTCTGATTCAAAAGGATTTAAAGAAACACACACAGACACAGCTTCTATAGGAATAATAAGTTCAAGTTTAACACCTGATGCAGATAATACTTATGATTTAGGAGCTTCAGGACAAGAATGGAAAGATTTATATGTTGATGGAATAGCATATATAGATAGAATTTCTAACACATCAGCTACTACAATTGATACTGCTTCTATAGGTGTAGTAAGTTCAAGCTTAATTCCAGATGGAAATAATCTTTATGATTTAGGATCAGCTTCATTAGGGTGGAAAGACTTATATGTAAGTGGAACAGCAACTATTGGTACTTTATCTATATCAGCTTTAGATGAAGGAGTTTCAATTACAAGTATTAGTAGTAGTACACAAAATATAACTGTAAGTGGTTCTATTGTACCCTTTGTAAGTGGGGGAACAAGCACTTATGATTTAGGTACTTCAACATCAAATTGGAATGATCTATATTTAAGTGGAAGTGTTATAGCAGATTCTGCATCTATAGGTGTTGCTAGTTTTAATGCTATAAGTTCAAGTTTAATACCTGATACCAACACCACCTATGATTTAGGTTCATCTACATTAAATTGGGGAACAATTTACGCAACTACATTTTCAGGATCTATAGTAATTACAGGTAGTAGTACTTTGTCAGCTGAAACAGCTTCAATTTCTTACTTATCATCATCAAGTCCTATTATTGTAGGAGCTAGTATAATTCCTGACATAACGGGGTCCCATGATTTAGGTAGTTCTGCTTTTAATTTTAGAGACATACATGCTAGCAGAACAGCAACTGTAGGTACGGGGTCTATGAATAAATTAAGAGTTACAGGCAATGTAACTTCAAATTTAATTCCTGATATAAATGACCTTTATAATTTAGGTAGTCCATCAAAAGAATGGAAGAATCTACATATTAATGGAACTGCTAATATAGATACAGCAAATATAGATACAGGTTCAATAGCTAGATTAAATAGTGATTTAATACCTAATTTTAATAATATTTATAATTTAGGTAGTTTAACTGATCAATTTGCAAATTTATTTGTTAGTGGAACATCTACTATTAATAGTGTAATAGCTTCAGGCACTGTAAGTGCAAGTGGAAATATAACCGCTCTTAATTTTATAGTAACAGGTTCTGAGGGTAACATAACAGCTTCAGGAGATATAAGTGCAAGTGGAACAGTATTTGCTAGTAATTTAAGTATTGGAAGTAGTGGTGGTTTAAGTATAAACGGAGACATATCAGCATCAGGAAATATAACTGCAAGTGGAATAGTAGGTAGTGATACAGGTTCTTTTGAATTACTTACAACAACTACAGCTTCTATAGGATATTTAAAAGGTAATAGTGTAATAACTATTGATGATGATATACATGTAGTAGGTAATATAACAGCATCAGGTAATATAAGTGCAAGTCAACTAGATAGTAATATTATTTATACAAATCAAATTTTTGGTATTGATGATAGTAATACTCATATCCAAATTGGTTCAGGAGGATCGGGAACAGAAGATATGATAAAATTCACAGCAGGAGCAGTTAGAATTTTAACTCTTGAACAAAGAGGTGCAGCTTCTGGAAGAGATATTGTAA
>Ga0209634_1001327_pt1 | contig 18166 bp, 24 predicted proteins | sample LinPmetageLP40_FD_184043 | JGI IMG/M metagenome (GOLD analysis project Ga0209634, IMG submission 184043) | Marine viral communities from the Pacific Ocean - LP-40 (SPAdes) (version 2) | ecosystem: Environmental > Aquatic > Marine > Oceanic | place: Pacific Ocean | collected 2010-08-26 | reverse complement strand
AAAAAATAAATCAAGGTATAGATATAAAACCTAAAATGACTCTTTGTAGACTCAAGAAACGAGTTAAGACTAAAAGTGGTGAAGAAGTTTGTATCTATGAAGGTGGTAACAAAACATTTGAAATGGCAATTGAACAAAAGTGTCCTCGTTCATATATGTGCGAATATAATCCACATGGTGAACCACCAAATATAGACTCAGTAATAGACAGTCTTAATGATGCAGTAAAGTAACATGGCAATATTTAAACACGAAAACTTTATACTTGATTTGCACAAAGCATCTAAAGGTAGACTCTATAAAGATGGTAAATTACTCTTTATAGGTGACGGTTACAAAGCAATACAAATACTATTAAGAAACTGTGAAGATAAACAGCCAGTCAGAACTAAATTTAACTCACAACTAACTATGAGAGAAACACCTAAGTTTAAGGATGCAAAATGACTCATGCATTTCTCTTACTATTGTACTTAGGACAAAAGATCATAAGTCAAGACATGCATTTCTACAGTATAGATAATTGCAAATACTATGCAGAAAGATTTAATAATCAACCATCAGTTCCTAACAAACGTGCTGGTGAAGATCAGCCTAAAACAATGTCCTATATTGCAGTATGCGAACCTCGTTTAGTAGATTCCAAAACTGTTAAGATATACAAGTAAATAAAATAAGTACAAGTATGAACTATTATGAACACTTAGGAGTTTCGAATACTGCGTCTCCAGATGAAATTAAGACTGCATTTCGTAACAAAGCAAAGTCTTTACACCCGGACCAAGGCGGAAATGAAAAAGACTTTCAAAAATTAAATGAAGCATACGATACATTAAAAGATCCTAATAAGAAATCTCACTACGACCATCTACAAAGAAATGGTGGCAATATACATATTAATGTAAACGGCAGGAACCATGATATCTTTAAAGACGTGTTTAATGATATAAACAACAGTTTCGGCGGTGGATTCACGCAGACAAGATCCTATACTAGACAAAGTAGAAATAAAGACCTTAGTATAACAGTTGAATGTACACTAGAAGATACATTAATACAACAACAAAAGAGTATTAGTGTTAGGCACCTCACCGGAAATAGAGAAATTGTACAAGTTACTATACCCAGAGGTATGAAAAACAGAGATAAGATAAGATATACAGGGCTAGGAGACAAAAGTTTTCCGGAGTTGACAACCGGCGATTTGTATGTTAATATAAACATATTAAAACATAATAAATTCACTGTAGACGGAAGTAACTTATATTGCACAGAGACTGTTGATTGTTTTGATGCTATATTAGGAACTGTAATTAGTCTTAAAAATTTAGAAGGTACAACTCTTAACGTAACTATACCTAGTGGTACACAACACGGAACAATGTTTAGTTTAAAACGGCAAGGGTTATATGAAAAAAACAGTGATGCTAGAGGAAATATTGTTGTGGTTGTTGCAGTTAAAATACCAGAGATGCTAACAAACGAACAATTAACTATTATTAAGAGTTGGCGTAAAAGAAATGATTAGTTTTTTTATTAAATTTTATGTTATTTGCGGACTTGTTTATGTAACAGTAGTATATGATGATGATATGCGAACACAAAGAGCAATGATGCGAGGAAGACCAGAAGAAGAGTATGGAGTAGTAAGTGATACCGAGTAAAGATTTAGAACAAATAATAGAAACAGCAACAAAACTTGCTAAAACAAGAAATCAGCAATATGTTACGACAGAACATATATTATATGCTATGTTATTGAGAGACGACTTTAGAGATGCAATGGTTAAGTTTGGTGCACAAGTAGAAGAATTTACAAAAGATGTGCTAGAGTATGTAGATACTAAGATTCGTAAATACCCTAGTCCTTGCCAACCTAAACGTACTCATGCACTAGAAAGAGTTCTGAACAGGAGTTACACAAGTGTAATGTTTAGTAACCGAGATACGTTAAGTCTATTTGATATTTTCATTAGTTTGATGGCAGAGACTAATACACATAGTTACTATTTTATACTAAAATATGGTATAAAAAAAGAAGAGTTTGTTGTATTCTTTAGCAAGAATCATGTTAAGAAGATACACCAACAAGAAGAAGAGAAATATTACGAAATGATACTAAATCAGTATTGTACTGATTTCAGTAAATTAGCGAGTAACAATGAAATAGACCCTGTAATTGGCAGGAATAGTGTTATAGAAGATATATGTCAAACACTAGCCAGACGTAATAAGTCCAATGTTCTAATGGTTGGAGATCCTGGTGTTGGTAAAACTGCTATTGCTGAAGGATTATCAGTGAAAATACATGCAGGAGACGTTCCGTCATACTTAAAAAACCATACTGTTTATAACTTAGACATTGGTGTATTGCTTGCTGGTACACAATATAGAGGTCAGTTTGAAGAACGTATAAAAGAGGTTATGGAAGCATTGGTATCCAAAAAGAAATGTATTCTATTTATAGACGAAGCACACACTATGAAAGGTGCTGGACAAGGCGGTAACGGCGGCACTGACTTTGCTAATATGTTAAAGCCTTACTTAGGAAGAGGTAAACTTAAAGTTATAGCAAATACCACTTGGGAAGAATATACAGACAGTTTTGAAAAAGACAGGGCACTAATGAGACGTTTTTATCGCATTACTATAGATGAGCCAAGTCCAAAAGTTGCTAAACAAATACTAAACGGAAGTGCAAAATACTATGAACAATTTCATAAAGCAACTGTCAACCCTGATAGTATCGATAGTGCCGTTGATTTAAGTGTACGATATATGACCGATAAAAGATTGCCAGACAAAGCATTTGATTTATTAGATAGTGCATGTGCAAGACAAAGACAACAGGAGATAAAAGATCCTGTAATTACTAAAGAACTAATCGAATACGAATGTAGTAGAATAACAGGTATCCCATTAGAACAACTCACTGAAACTAAAGAAGGAGTAGACTTATCTAAGATAGAAGATAAAATCCGAGAAAAAGTTTATGGGCAAGACGAAGTTATTGAAAAAGTAATGGAAAGAGTTTACGTCAGTAAAGCAGGATTAAGTATGCCTAACAAGCCTATCGGAGTGTTCTTATTCTTAGGACCAACAGGTACAGGTAAGACTGAAGTTGCTAAACAGTTAAGCGACAATCTCGCAATGACATTACTAAGATATGATATGAGTGAATATCAAGAACGTCATGCACTTAGTAGATTTATTGGTGCTCCTCCTGGGTACGTAGGATATGAAGATAGTAACCTTGCTGGTGGACTATTAATTCGAGACATTGAGAGAAACCCAAATGCAGTTATACTATTCGACGAAATAGAAAAAGCACACCCAGATGTAATTAATGTATTACTACAACTTATGGATGAAGGTTTCATAACAAGTAGTAATGGGAAAAAAGTTGACTGCCGTAGTAGTGTTATAATTATGACCAGTAATCTAGGTGCTAGTGAAGCAGAGAAAAACAGTATAGGATTTGGCAGTTTAGAACGACTAGACGAAGACGAAAAGGCAATGAAAGAATTTTTTAAACCTGAATTTAGAAATAGAATTGACGTAGTATGTAAGTTTAACAAGTTAGATGACTTAACTAAACGTAAAATTGTTAATAAGTTCTTTGATGAATTAGCAGTACAACTTAAACCTAGAAACATTAGATTAAACATCGACGAGGCATCTGTTGACTTATTAATGGGCAAAGGGTTCGATGAGAATATGGGTGCTAGACCAGTAGCCAGAACTATTGATAGATGTTTAAGAGTTCCGATTAGTAAATTAATCATGGTTGACAAAGACGTTAAAGACTGTAAAATAAAAATAAGAACTGTGGAAAAACAATTATTACTTAGACTCTCAAAGGATAACAATGCAGGTGAAGTTAAAGAAATTAGCCTCCCGATATAATGTGCGGCTAATAAGAAGTGATCGAAAGTTTTACAAAAAATATAATTACAAATTTTCCTTTAGATTAATTGGAGATGCAGTTCATTGGAGATACGGTCCCAGCCATTCCAATGGACTGCCTAATTGGAAATTTAATCCTTCTAATACATTCCATGCTGTGCAAGTAATGCGAGAATTTGCTTATTCCCACGGAGACCAAATTCGTGCAGAAAGAAAAAATATACAGTATTATTCAAACAATTTAAATAACATAGAATCAATGGTTGACAGTCTTACAAAAGATAGTATACTACTAGGAGAGATAACATGGTTTCCTGGAGATATAGATGATAAAGTAAGACTTAGAAAGACACCACAACGTTATCCATACGAAATAATACTACGAGGAGGTGTTAACGTTACTGAAATTACGAAATTTTACAACAACTACAAAGACAATATATGGCTAGACAAGAATACAAAACTTCATCTAGAATTATTTACTGACCCTTACTCTAGTTGTACATGGGGTTATAGTAATTTTAGATTTGATAGCAAAGACTTAAAAAACATGTTTTTATTAACATTTGGACAACACATAAAAGAAGAAATATTTTATCAACACCAACCGTTAGAAGAGAGTACACAATGAACAAAGAATTATTAATTACACTAAAAGAAAAGAACTTAGTTAATCGCAATACTATTATTAAAGCACAGTTACCTAGGCAAGGACTTGATGGAATGATGAGATTCTTTACAAAGAATGTACATTATGATAGTAGTATTCCTGCTGAAAATATCTTAGATATCGAAGGAATGACACCAGACAGATTTGCTAAAAGTTATAATATTAAATCTAACGGCGTAGTTAAGTCTCAAAAGAAAAGAGGACGCAAATCTAAAGCCGCATAAATACAGTATACGAAGGAGTATACCATGGCACAACTCAACGAACAGAATATCAATATTAAAGTAAGTGAATTACTTAAAGATGGAGACGAGCCAAAAGCCATACTTACTGATGCAATAGTTTCAGAACTAGAAGCAGTAATAAGTGAATTAGCAGGACCAGGTAAACTGGTAGAAATAATTAGGAACTAACATGCCGGCAACAACCACAACTACAATGCTACCAACAACTACTCATGGTTCTGTAACAGGAAACTATCTGGGAGGAAGTGCAGACTTTGTAAGTGATGAGTTTAAAGGCGATGGTTATTATGGATTTGCTGATGGGGTACATACTACTCAGACTAGGACAACTAGTTTTGTAGGCATAATTACATTACAAGGTAGTTTAGCCACCGATCCTGCCAGCACAGACTGGGTCGACATCTCTACTGTAGTTGGAGATGGAAGTACAGCAATTACAAACAGTTTTTTAACAAATTTTACAGGAAACTATGTATGGATAAGAGCATCTGTAACTAGTTTCTCTGCCGGAACTATTAACTCAGTACTACTAGCACATTAATAAAAATGATAACATGGCTATTCGATAAACGCAATGATTTTGGCTTTTTACCAAACTTGATCAAAGATGCGTCTTTAAAACCAGGCACTTCTGAATGGTGGGACCTATGTACTAAGCCACCTTTTAGTTATGAATTTAGATTCTTAAAGTACTGCCAAGTTGAAAAGATACAAATAAAGTGCGAACTAGTAGATAGCATTTGGAGTGGCCCTGCTTATTATCCTGTTAATTTAAACTTCTACGACCCCACCATAGATTATTTTAGTCTTATGGAACCTTCTAGTCTTGATAAACTTAAAAAAGGTAGATTTAAGTTTTTGTTTTACTACAGTGAAGGCGACGATCCTAATATTGAAATAACAAAGCACTTAGAGAGCATAATTAACAAACATGGAGTTGACAGGAATAATGTTAAGTTTGTTACTGCAAACTACTTAGTTGATAATCAAAACCCTTTTATATACTTCCCAGATGATGAAGTTTATTATAGATATCTACATTTAAACCGTAAAGACTGGACCACAGGTGTTAATCTAAGACAGAGACGTTATAAATTTACTTGTTTGAATCGTGCTGACAAAGTATGGAGAAGAGTGTATGCAAGTAACTTATTTGATTTAGGACTAATTAACGAAGCACAATTTAGTTACACTGGATATCAGTATGAAACTCCTACTAAAAACGAAGAGGAACTTAGTAACTGGTTAAAAAATAATACAGTAAAACAACAACAGTATATTAGTTTTGGTATGCAGGTTCCATTTAAGGCAGACGAATTAACCGATACCGAACATAACAATCATAAACTAATTGATCAAAAGTTCTTTGTTGATAGTTATTGGAACTTTGTAGTTGAAACTCATTTTGATCAAAAAACTTGTTTCTTGACAGAAAAAACTTTTAAGTGTATATTAAACTTACAACCTTTTGTAATAATAGGAAATCCAGGAAGTTTAGGATTACTACATCATTTAGGTTATAAAACATTTAACAAAGTTGTCGATGAAAAGTATGACAAAATACAAGACCCTTATTCTAGAATGGATGAACTAATAAACGTAAGTTATAGTCTTGCTATTCGACCACACAGAGACCAGATGAATATTATTAGATTAGTAAAAGAAACTGTAGAGTTTAATCAGAACAGACTACTTTCTCCTAAACATGGAAGAATAATGAACCTACTTAACAAATTGGAGTACTAGATGACTAAAGTACATTTTATGACGCCTTGTTATGGAGGACAAATTACAGAAGTATGTTTTAATAGTTATCTACAGTGGAGTATTATTGCAACAAAAAACAATATAGACTTCCAGATTGATACACTTAGTAACGAAAGCAATGTTAACAGAGCCCGCAACACGTGTGCTTCAAAGTTTCTATCAGGAGATGCTACACACTTAATGTTTGTAGATGCAGATATAAAGTTTAATCCGACCGATGTTGTAAAACTTCTCACACACGATAAAGATATTGTTGGTGGAATTTATCCACAGAAAACACTTCCGCCTAAAATGGTTGTCAACACAATAGACAACGGCAAACGAGAAGGTAACTTAATAGAAGTAGGCACTATAGGTACTGGATTTATGCTTATTAAAAGAACAGTATTTGAGAAACTTATTGAAGAAGGAGCCACTCCTTACAATGACCAAATGGAATTAATAAACAACAACCAATATGATTTCTTTCAATGTACCATTGATAGTCGTGGAAGATACTTAACTGAAGACTGGAGTTTTTGTAGACGATGGAGACAAGTCGGTGGTGAAGTTTGGGCAGACTTAGATATTGCATTAGAGCATGTAGGATATTTTAGATTTCAACCTGATATGGAGACACTTAGTATTGGAAACAGTTAATATTAAAATTGGTATCGAAGTTATTACACACCAAAATGTTGTAGAGCATCCTCATGTACAGATATTAATAAACAATAAGGCACAGTTTGATAAGATTATGGAACATAGCGATATTATTAATTTTGACGTAGAGTTAGAAGAAGATCAACAACATAAACTAACTGTTGTATACGATAACAAAAGTGCAAGGCATGACGTTGTATTACAAGATGGATTGCCTATAAAAGATAAACGTATTGAGATTAATCGTATAAGTCTTGAAGATATTGACTTAGACTTTTTCACGTTCAGTTCCCAAGACTTATTGTCGTACACTACTACTGATCCGCAAGGAGAAAATACTACAGGATTCGATGCTACTAAACTTAGTTGGAACGGATCAACAACCTTATTATTCGAATCTCCTATATACATTTGGATACTCGAGAACCTTTAATCGATAAATATAAATATGATTACAGAAGCATCTAAAAAAACCGCTGTTCTTGCATTTGGTAGAATGAATCCTCCCACTATTGGGCATGGTAAACTTGCGGATAAGATTAAAAGTATCCCTGGTGATCATTATATATTCTTATCCCAGACACAAAAACCCAAGACTGATCCATTATCATTTACTACTAAATTAGGTTTTGCACAACAATTTTTTAAAAATGTAAACATAGGTGATTCTAGTGTTAGAACTATAATAGATGCATTAAAATCTTTATACAAAAAAGGATACACTAACATTGTATACGTTGCAGGAAGTGACCGGGTTGGCAGTTTTACAGAACTACTTAACAAGTATAATGGAAGTCCAGATAAAGAAGGTAACATAGCATACAAATTCGATAGTATAGATGTTGTAAGTGCAGGTGAACGTGATCCTGATGCTGAAGGCGCTGATGGAATGAGTGCTAGTAAAATGAGAGCAAGTGCAGAAGCAGGTGACTTTGAATCTTTTAAACAAGGTGTACCTGAACCTAAACTTGCACAAATATTATACGACAGAGTTCGTCAAGGTATGGGAATCAAAGAAAGTAAGATTGTAAGTGTTATAGAAAATATAATACAACTAAACCGTATCAAACCATTAGACGAAGCCACAATGAATGATCTCTATAACTTGTATACAAAAGCAATGCAGATAATGCCTAACAGTCCAAAGCAACTAGAAATTAAAAAACAAATTGAAAAATTAAGGATAGAACTAGGACTTGACGGTGACAACGTATCAATGAGAACAGACCCAGATTTGCCTAATTTAAAAGTTATAGATAAACCTAGTAAGTATATGCGACGAAAAGCGGCAATGTCTATGTCAGAATCATATTCTAAAGACATTACGCCAGAATGGATGGAAAAACAAATTAAAGATAGTGCCAGAAAGCAGGGCATTGATCCAAATATTGCACTAAAAGTTTGGCGTGCCGAAGGTGGTATGAATTACCAGAGTCAAATTAAAAAAGGAAGACAACAGAAGTATGGCGGTAAAGAAGATAGTTGGGGACCATTCCAATTATATAGAGGTGGTGGACTAGGAAACGAATACGAAGAGAAATACAATGTTAATTTAAAAAATGATAATACACCAGAAGGCATAAAAAGACAGATTAACTTTGCATTACGTAAAGCAAAAAAAGTTGGTTGGAGTCCTTGGTATGGGGCCGCTAACGTAGGTATAGGCAAAAGAGATGGACTAGACAATGTATACAAACCTATATATCCGCAACCTAAAGTCAAAGATACTAATATAGATACAGATTCTGTATATCAGCCTATTCCTAAGAATACTTCTGCTGACAGTAATATAATTTCTAGAGGTTATAATTTCCTTAAGGGCAAAGTATCAGGAGCATTAGACGATATTAAAAAGTCTCCAGAGTACAAAGAAATAGGTAAAAGAAATAAAGAGTTATATGGTAAAAAAGATAGTGACTCTGGTACAAAAGAAAAAAACGACTTAATTAATCGATTGATTAATAAAGACAAACAAACTGACGCAAGTAACCTTTTTAATGTAAAGAAAAGAAAAGTAGGTACTGTTGATGCTGATGATACAGGTTCATTTTCAGATGCATTTAAAAAAGCAAGAGCCAAACAAGGCGGAGCAGGTGGAGTATTTGATTACAAAGGTAAAAAATACCAAACTAATATTAAAGGTGAGAAGTACGTTAAAAATCCAACTGTAGTAGAAAACAAAATAACAAAACACCCAACTGAGGTTAGTACATACTTACTAGACTACAATGGTAAACAGTTTAAAATTTCAAAGTTCTTAGATGATAATGATATACACAGAGGCGAGTGGAGCATATTTATTAAGAGTAGTAGTAAGTTTACTGGTGACGAATGGGAATGGATGGATACAGTATACGGAAGAAAATATGCCATTCAAAGAATAAAAGATTTATACGAGACTAAAGAAGCACCTACTGGAACTTATTTTACAAAGTCAGGAAACTTAGTAAAAGGAACACTTACAAAAAGTGCAAAGGAAAAAGGAGCAAGACAAACAGATCCTAAAGATAATAGTAGGTCAAAAGTTCCATCTGTTACACAATATAACGAAGGTAAACGTATATCACGCAAAAAAGGACAACCTGCAGGAAGCAAAAAACACAGTGACTTGTACACAGACGAAAATCCAAAAGGAACGATACAAGGTTTAAAATTTGCTACAGTTAAAGATGCAGAAGCAAGTGTAAGTAAAATACGAAGCAGTGGCAAAACACATGCACACAAAATACAAGCGGCAGTTGCTATGGAACAAAGAGCAAAAGCCGCAGACAAAGTCACTGCTGCAGGTGTTTATAGAACTTTTATAAACGCAATGAAAAAGAAAACTAAAAAAGAAGATAAAAGCATTGCTGAAAATTCTTCAATGATGTCATCAGAGCAAATGTTGGCAAAACTGTCAAAAGAAATGCAAGGTACACATACAGGTGCAAAGGATAATAACATGTTAATAAGAGAAGTAACCGAAACTCAGTATGATCAATGGGATCATGAATATCCTGTGGAATACAGCAAATTTTTAGAAAAAACATTTGGTGCGCCTAGTGAAGCAACTAAAGAACAAACTGTTTGGCAAAATATTGACGGATTTAAAAGAGTAGTTGTTAGAGATGAATACATACTACATGCAAGTCCAGCACCACATTATGATTTTGTGTACTGTTATGTTGACTTAGCAGTACCTGCAGAGTTAAGTGACGATTTAGCAAACTGTAGTGGCAGTATATTAATAGACCATCTAAAGAACGAAACAGGTGCAAGATGTGGAAGTTTAACTGCGAACGCAACTACACTAAATTTTGTAATGGATGTTGTTGCTGGCAGGGTTGAGCCTAAAAAAGAAAACTACAATGCTGCAATACTTGGTATGAAAAAAATGTTTGAAAAAGGTGAAAGATACGAGTTAGATTGGTGGGAAGATAAATCAGGTGACTCTGATCCAAAGAATCCTTTTTATGAAAGTGTAAATGAAGGTAGTTGCCAGAGAACAAACGCAACTAAGTGTCAGTGCGAAAGTATTAAAGTAATAAGTGAAGCAGAAAATACTGCAACTGCAATAAGTGTGTTAGAACACAGTGATACAGTCAAAGGCACTATTATGTTCAAACAAAAAGGCGAAGGTCCTACATTAATTGTTGGAAAGATTACAGGACTAGAACCAGGCGAACACGGGTTTCATGTTCACGAGTTTGGTGACTTATCTGATGGTTGTGCTAGTGCTGGCGGACACTATAACCCAGACGGAGTAGACCACGGAAATTTAGCAGAAGGTCATGTAGGAGACTTAGGCAATGTAACGGCAAGCGAAGATGGTGTTGCTAATATTAGTATTGTTGCAGAACGTGTATCACTAATGGGCGAACGTTCTATTGTTGGTAGAGCAGTTGTTATACACAGTAAACAAGACGACTTAGGCAAAGGTGGAGATGATGAAAGTCTTAAAACAGGAAATGCTGGAGATAGACTTGCTTGTGGTGTTATAACACTAAAAGAAAATATGGAAGAAACTGCTGGTGTTGGCATCATTACAAAACAAAATGCTACTAAAGATGTAAAAATAGGCGACGAATATAGAAATGCTAATAAACTAGGATTAGGAAATAAGCCAAAAAAATTGGGAGAACGTGGAAGTATAAGTGTACCATTAAGTAGTGGAGGAAAAATAAATGTATTTCCACACAGAAAATTAAAAATAAAAAAATCTACACCGGGGAGGCTAAGTTATGAAAGCAAACCAAATACAGGTAAAAAACCAAAATATTAACGAAGAGAAACTATATGAAAACAACTTATCAAAGTGTATTGACGACCTCGAAGACATTATCGAAGACTTTACCGGCAAAGCAAAGCCAGGTAGCAGACCAGGCAGTTTAAAAAGAAAAGCGTCACAGTACTTAGGTAAAGGCACAGGAGAGAAACTTAGTAAAACAGATTTAAAAAAACTTAGAGCAAAAGCAAATAAGATGAAAAAATCTACAAAAAAAGCAGAACGTGACAGAGGTATACAATTAGCAAGACAAGTAAGTTTTGCGTTTAATATGAGGGATTAATAATGAAAATTAGTGATTTAGAAGGAATAGCATCAACAGTAAAACAAGTACTAGAAGTTGCTCCAACAGGAACAGTGGGCACAAATCCCACAGTAAACAATACTATTAACACTAAAATGGCAAAACCAAAACCACAACCAGTGATACAAAAAACAGGTGCTGGTTCAGTAACTACTGTAGGTGGTGCTGAGATTTCTAGAAGTACTCCCAAACTAGGCGGTATGCAAACAACAAGTTACGCTGATGGTAGTGAGAAAATAACAACAAATACTAATGCTGGTGGTACAAATATAAGCCAAACAAAAGTTACAGATCCTAGAACTGGAAACCAACCAACTACAAATACAACAATACAAAAGGGTAACATGAAAACTAGTTTTAGTGGTAACGATCCAAAAACTGCTAAATCAGGTTCTATATCTTACAAAAAAGCAGACGGACAAACAGTTAAACAAGGATATTAATAATGTTGTTAAAATTTGATCTACACTGCGACGATCATAGTAATGAACCAAGTTATAGGGTTTTTATAAATCAAGATTTATTAGCAGAACGAGATTTTGTTATTCCTGACGATAGATTTTCACATTATAAATTTAAGTGTGATGTAAATTTACAACAAGGCGAAAATGTAATTGATGTTGAAAGTTTAGATGGTCCTAGTTTTACAATTAAAAAAATGGCAGTAGACAATAAAAAAATAGACGGCGTTTGGATTAATCAGGGGAATTTTAATTATGAAAATTAATGATGTTATAGAAGGCAAAAGTCCTCATAAAAAAGGTACTAAAAAATACAAAAAACACATGGCAGCCATGCATGCCGGAATGTATGAAGATGTAACTGCAGGTGCCACAAGTGTAGGTAATATTGCAACAGTTGTTAATCCAAACATAGCAAGAAGTAAAAAGAAGCCTAAGATGCAAAAGCCAACAGACAATGCGTTAGATATGAAGAACGTCAGTGTATTTGGCGGCAATGTCGTAAAGAGATAAATAATATTAACTTAGAATCTAGGATTAAATTATGCGTATTAACGAATTCACACAAAACAAACTTTCAGAAGCACCAAAATATAAATTAAATAAAGACGGAACATATACTTTAATTAAAGAACCAGATCAACCAAAGACAAGCAAGAACTTTGGGGATGACTTTTTGAATTATCTCAAAGGTATGCCTGGAGCTGCTGTTGATAACATAAAAGCACTTGGTGACTTGGTAACTACAGGTACAGCAAGTGCTAGTACTGATACAGATGCTGATGGTGGACAAGAGACTCCAATGGATCCAGTGAATGATGATCCAATGAGTGCAGTTAATCAAGCAAAAGATAGAACAATATCTCCTAAGAAGGTTGTAAGTACAAGACCTAGAACAACATATAGTTCACTAGCAAAAGCAAGTGGTATCGCTGATCCAAACAAAATTAAAGTGGGCCAAAAGATTACTTTACCAGGTGGCGGAAGTTATTCCGTACAGTCTGGTGATACACTAAGCGGTATAGCACAAAAAGTTAGAAAAGGAAATATAGGTGGCGGCGGCAATGATGGTACAACTACACAGTCTAACTTAGCACCACCTAAAAAAGATTTTGGATTAGGTGGACTAGATGTTACTGGGCCTGTCCGTCGTGGCGATGGAAAAAGTAGTGCAGTAAAAGATCTCCCACCGGTTAAGAACGTTAAAACTTTTAAAACAACACCTCTTAATATACCTAAAGTACAACCTAAAGTACAACCTAATGTAGTGCCTAAAAACGTATCTCAAGGAAGTACAACTGCTAAAAAGTCAGTAGGTGATGCAGGTGGTTTTACAGGTAAATTTATTGACAAAAAAGGCGATGTAGCATATACTAGTCCTAAGGCGTTTGCACAGAATCTTTTACCAGGTGTTTTCGGAACGCCTAAAGGACAAGAAATACCAAGTAATTTAAAAAGAATTAATCCTGCTACAAAAGGTGCTGAAAAAGGAACTAGATTTCAACAAGTTGATACACCTAAACCAGTAAACAAAGACGCTAACTTTTTTAGTAAAGAGTTTGATAAAATAAAATCAGATTTTAAAAAAGCAGTAGCCGGAACTAAAAAGAATTTTGGTCCAGGAAGAAATACACTTGCTTCCAAAGGAACCAGTAACATTATAGGAAACAAGAATTTTGTTTCTGATAAAAAATAAGGATATAAAAATGACTGACATAAAAAAAATTAGAGATAAGATAGACAGTATCCTTAACGAAGGACTAGGCGAAATGGCAGATATGGTTGAAAGAGACCATGAAGTGCAAATGGCACGTTCAGACTTATATAAAACTGCTAAGTATGCAATTAAGTTACATGGAATGTTAAAAAACGTAAGTGAAGCAGAAGGTCTACAGGGTTGGGTACAATCAAAGATTACTAAAGCCGCTGATTATATGGGGTCTGTACAACACTACATGGAGTATGAAATGACTCCTCCAGATATGCAACTTGCATTAGCACAAACTGAAATGAACGAAGAAAAGATGAAAATGGTAAAAGGTCCAGACGGCAATGAGGTTCCTAGTTTTGCCGCAGATGGCAAAGGTAAGAATGACCTAAAGAAAAAAGTTAATATAAAAGAAGATGAAATAGATGATGCAAAACTTATGATTCAGCAATTAAGAGAAATAAGCGAACAGCGTCGTATGCTAGAAAATATGATTATAAAATTAGCAGAACTTAACAAAAGTAGCGGTGATTTAACTGATCAATTACAAACAATGTTTGACTTAAACACTAAGTTTAGTGCAGTATTGCGTAGATCAATGTCAATTGTTCCTGTGTATGAGAATGTTGAAGAAGATGTAATTAAAGAAAAAGATACTATTAATTCTATTATTGCAAAACTTCCAAGAGACAATGCAGAAAAAGGCAGTGATAGTTCTTCTAAGGGAAAAGGAAACGATAGTATGCAAGGTATCATAGACAGGCTTCCTAAAGGCAATGATGAAGCAGTGCCAGATATAATGCCTGGTACGGATCCTAAACCAATGCCAAAAATGAAGCCAACATTAAAAGATCCGTACGGAGCAGATAGAACTATTTCTTTAGATAAAGAATTTAGTAGAAACGTAGCAAGAACAAATGCAAGAAATATGAAGAACGTAAGAAAAGAATCAATTCAAAGTAAATTTTCAGACTGGAGCAAAAAATAATGTCAGAATTCGCCCAATTAGTAGCAAGATTAAATGCTATATCTATGGACCAAGAACCACTTAAAACTGTTGTTGGTACAGACCTCTATAGTAAAGTAGATGAATCTACACTAAAGATAGATGCTAATCCAGACAAAACTGCAATGAAAGGTTTACTTTCTATTATGGGAGATATTCCACAAGAACAAGAAGCAGTAGTTGAATCTGAGGAAGTTACTGAAGAAGATCCAGCAGAAGCACTAAGTGGTCGTTTTAAAGAATTTTTACAAAAAGAAGCAAACACTTCTCCAATTGCAGACATCCAAGCAGTAACAGAAGAACAATCCAATGACTATATTAGAACAGATAAGATGTTTACGAGAATGTTAGACGGTATTAATAAAATGGAAACTATGATGCCAATGTTAGCAAATATGATGGAAAAAACTGGTGCAAGTGGTATGTCAATTACTAAAGGCATAGATGAAGTAGCAGAACATTTATCACAAGCATATGAAGCATTAACTGTTATACACAATGATACATTAGGTAAAGAAATGGGTGAGTCCGATGAGAGTAAATGATTTTAAAATTAACGAAGATGCTAAAATGGCAAAAGCAACTGATGAAAAAATTATTGCATTATTAATGCAATTTTCTAAAATGGATTTATCGAGTCCTGCAAACGAATTTATGTTTAAAAGAGTAAGAAAAGAATTTAAGAAAAGAAACATATCTTTAAGTCCTGAACAAATGAAATCTTTTATCGGTGCACAACGTTCAATAGATAAAGTTAAAATAGGCGAAGATGAAGGCGACATGGGCGATGAAGATTTTAGAGATGGACATGACTTAGGGTTACTTAAACAAGTATCAGCTCAGATTGCACAAGACGTAGCAAACAATGACTATACTGCAATAGATGATTTATTAAAGAATGTTAGTGAAGCAGAAATGAGAGGCTTTCTTTCAGAAGTTGGAATGGAATCAGTACAAGAAGATATGGATCCTAAAGGACCAGAAGTAACTATAGGCGACTATACAACTAAGAACTTTTACATGTGTGGTGGTGCAATAGACACTGCTGAAAAGTTTCCTGATAATGAAGGAATGGAAAAACTTATACGTCTACAAGACTTAATGTTTGGACTAGAAGCAGATGTAATGAATGGCATGGAAGCAACAGACGAAGTAATTGAATTTGGTACTGAGTTAACTGATGCAATTATGGATCAGGCAAAAGTTGCAGGAATAGAAAAAGAAGTAGAAGAATATCAACCAATGCACTTAGCCGCTATTAAAACAGGTGACCCGGAACCAGGATATGGTCGTGTCGATACTGAAGAAGAAGACTAATGCGTTCAGATGATTTTATTAAATTAATTACTGAAGAAGAATTTGATGTACTTGCAGAAAAAAAAGATGCTTGTTATCATAAAGTAAAGTCACGATATAAAGTCTGGCCCAGTGCGTATGCTTCGGGTGCTCTAGTTCAGTGCCGTAAAAAAGGTGCAGCAAATTGGGGTAACAAGAGTAAGAAAAAGTAATGCGAGCCAGAGATTTTATTACAGAGAAATGGTCAGCAAGTTATAAGAAATCTATCGACTGTAACAATCCAAAAGGTTTTTCACAAAAGGCGCATTGTGCTGGTCGTAATAAAAACGAAGAGTTAGACGAAGATTTAAGAGATTGGTTTGGCAAAGGTAAAAAAGGCGGAGCAGGCGGAGGTGGCTGGGACCGTTATAATACCAAAGGCGAACGTATAGGAAAATGCGGAGATAGTGGAAAAGGCGAAGGTAAGCCTAAATGTTTAAGCAAAAGCAGAGCAGCAAGTTTAAGAGCAAAAGGTGGCAAAAAAGCAATAGCAGCCGCAGTAAACAAAAAACGCAGAGACGATCCTAATAAAAATCGTACTGGCAAAGCAAAGAATGTTAGCAATACTGTTAAGAAAAGGAAGAAAAGATAATGCGTAAACATGAATTTACAAATATAAAAGAAAAATACAGGGACTTTTCGCCTACTAAATCAGATGCAATGTCAGCACAAGCAAAAGCAGCAGTTCTAAAAACTAAGATTGATCCAAATCAAGGTGGTGGTTTAGAACAGATGGTTGTCATAAACAAACAACTACAAGATTACGTCGCCGCTAAAGATAAACTTGCAACAAACATGAGTAAGACTGCAGGAGTTAAACCAAACTCAATTAAGTTACCAAAACCACTATCGAATAATGATTCCAACGATGAATTAGAAGATTTAGAAACAGATAGCAAACAAAAAGCAAAAGAAGATCAAAATAGTCCTGAACGTACTAAACAAATAAACAATTTGTACAAGAGTGCCGGTGATGCATTCAAAGACCCTAAGACAAGATTAAGTAACAACCTTGCAATACATAATAGTAGGTGGAGACTTCGTAACGATCCACAAGTTAAAACACAAGTAACACAAGAAATTACATTAGAAGATACACAAGACTTTGAAGAAGAATTTGGTGTACTAGGATATAGTATCGATGAAACTGATATGTTTGAAGCAGAGTACCAAGGACGTAAAGTCAAACTTAACAAACCAATGCGTGGTGATGTAAAGAAGTTTAAAGTATATGTTAAAAACAAAAAAGGCAACGTAATTAAAGTAAACTTTGGACACGGTGGCACTAGTGCAAAACGACCAACTATGCGTATAAGAAAGTCAAATCCAGCGGCAAGACGATCATTTAGAGCAAGACATAACTGCGACAATCCAGGGCCTAAGACTAAGGCAAGATATTGGAGTTGTAGAAAATGGTAAATCAGAATTAGTATTTGACGTAATAGATACTATAAATAGATACAAGAAAGATAAATAACTCGATAGAAGAATAAGCCTCAATTTTTTTTGGGCAAATTTTTTTTAGGTAAAAAAAGGAAAGAATTAATGACACAACTAATAAACCCACAAAAATTTACAGACACAGTTGGCCTTTTAAGGTCATTTTTTTTGGATAAAGGCTTTTTAGAAGTCCATACCCAAAACAGACTCTCAATACTTGCCGCATGTGAAGATCCATTTAATGTAGCAACTTACAATTACGCAGGCAATGTTTGGCCCTTACCACAAACAGGCCAAATGTGGTTAGAACATGAATTATTAAGTAGCCCTTCTAATAAAGGGTTTTTTTGTGTTTCGACTTCCTATAGACAAGAGCCAAATGCAATACCAGGTAGACACGATATAATATTTCCAATGT
>Ga0209634_1001325_pt1 | contig 18176 bp, 8 predicted proteins | sample LinPmetageLP40_FD_184043 | JGI IMG/M metagenome (GOLD analysis project Ga0209634, IMG submission 184043) | Marine viral communities from the Pacific Ocean - LP-40 (SPAdes) (version 2) | ecosystem: Environmental > Aquatic > Marine > Oceanic | place: Pacific Ocean | collected 2010-08-26 | reverse complement strand
TATTTTTGTTTCTTAGGCCATCGTTCCATAAGGCTGGTATCAAACCAGTACCATGGACATTAATTTGTAAATCAACTTCTTCATTTTGCATCAACTTTTCAAAGTCTTGAGCTTGAGCTAAAAGTTCCCCTGTTGTCCAAAATGGTTTATTGTCTTCACCTACAGAAACCTTTAACCATTTTTTTGTACCATCTTCTCCTAGTTCATTCTTATCTTTAGGCGGTCCATCATTACAAGAGTCAAACCCATAAAGATGAACCGTTCTAAAACCAAGAGTATGTAGTAACCCTATAGACCTCATACCAGCACAGGTTCCTCCGGTTATTAACAATCTATCTTTAAAATAATCCCAACCTTCAATTGCATTACAATAAGCATCCCATCCTATGATGTTAGCTTTCTTATCAAGTAAATGAGTTACAACATCTGTGTTAGACATTGTAGCTACAAAGTATTTAATACTAGGATGTGGTTCAGCTAATAGTTCTTTTCTTACAAAACCATGTGTAGATTTTTCGTGAAAAGGCCTAGGATCTAAAACTGTACAGCCCCAAGGTTGTATATTATTCTCAAGTAAAAAGTTATGACTATGTTTAACACATATGATTTTAACACCATTGTTTTGTAATGCTTTTAATTCTTTTAAACTATTTTTAAGAGAAGGACCCGCAGAGACAATAGCAACTTCTTCGTTATTCCACTGACACTTTTTTAACATAGAAGGTATTCGTTTTGAGTTTGCCAAGATGTTTGTACGAATTTCTTCTACAGGCATACAATCTTGAGGTTGTACAATAATTGGTTTTTTGTTGCTATTCTTTGGTTGATGCTGCACATCTGTTTTTATATTAGCTGCTTCTTGTTCGTTCTGTTTAAACTTTAACATTCCTTTATTATGGTAAAGATATCTTACTAAAGGAGAACATTCAAAAGCATTAAGGTCAGCACAATAAGGAGATAAATTATATATTTTCATACCATGAGCTTGGTGTAGTTTTAACAATCGAGTTAAAACAAAAGCATCATGCCACTCTTTGTAGTTAAAGACTTCGCCAGTATTCCAAGTGCCATATAGGTCTGCGATTACAGCTTGATTTAAATCACTCATCTTTAACATGAAGAAACCAGCTTCTGCATAGTTGGTTGCTGTACGATCTAAGATACAAATGTCTTGTCCCTCTGGTAGCCACTCTGATAATTCTTTGTGTGTGATTTTATTATAGGTTACTGTGTCAGCATCTAACCAAATACCTATATCACATTTTGGTGGGCTCTTAACAAAGAAATCGTATTCAGTATAAACTTTATAAGCCCAACGACTAGCATCTGTTCGCCAGTTAGATTTGTTAGGATTGTCTTTATGAGTTTCTAAAAACTTACATAAGCCATTATCATTATCGGTAAGGTCAATAAACTTGACTCTTTTTTTATCATAGTTTTGAAGACCGACTTCTGGCCAATCATTATAGTAAGCATAAAGCTTAACATCTTCAGGCCAATTCTTTACAAAACTATCGATACATTCTTTAGCATAAATATTCCAATGGTCGCCTCGAAACGATGTTACTACTGCTATTTTATTAGGCATGACGGTTTGTATTCTCCTATATTTAAAAACATTTGTTTTAATGTTCGTATGTTTAAATTATCCATGTGTGCTTTTTCTGCATACCATTCTTTTGAAAAGAGAGACTCTTCGTACCCTTCTAACCAAGGGCCTCCTAATGAAAAATGCACAGCATTGGGTTGAGTTGTTTTATATTCAGTTATGTCAGGAACATAATTCCAATAGGGATTAATCTCACCCACACTCCCGGGACCGTTCTTTAACCATTGAAATTGATGAAGGTCTAGTCCTTTAGCTTTGTTTACCATGTCTACAGTTAATTTTTTATTGTCAGGATGATCCATATTAAAAGCCATTAACGAAGACCACAACTTACAATTATACTTGGTCTGTATTTTGTTGTCCATCTTATACTCTTCATTTGGATTATAATTAAAATGCACAGACATTACAGGATATTCTGAATCTAAATCATCTACTAATTTTTTAATATCTTCAAGCCACAAAAAATCACAATCACAAAAGATAACCCACCCTCTAATAGAATTTAATCTAGCTAATTCAGGAACAAGAAATCGAGTATGACTAAACTCTGTAGAAAAGGGAGCTTTATCTAAAACATCATAATGTTGGCCGTTCTTATCAATCTTCCAAGCTCTTTTAAATAGACCAGCAGATCGTAAAGAATTATGCATAAGTTTTGTTACGGTAATAGGAATAGACGAACGGCGGATAACCGAATGTTCAGCTACGTTATATGCATCTATTTCTCGTGAGTCCCAGCCAATAACAACATGAATGTGGTCCATTAAGTATGTGTACTATTTTTCATAAAAAGTGTCAATCAGAAAAATATAACTTTCGTAGGTTTTGTTGAGCTGCCCTATCCGTTTTAGGAACATATCTTAAAGATACTTCATCATTAATTCCGTACAATTCAACAGCTAATCTATTTCTAATAGTATCAGGTTGTATAATAATTTTTTCTTCTACTGGTCGGGCTCTATTATATTCTGCAAGTTCTTTTACAAGATCATCAAATTTTTTTCTCATATTAATAGATTTAGACATATCTCCTGCAACCCTAGCTCTGTAAGAAGCAGCTAAAAAATCAGACATTTTTCTTGTATAACGATCTCTTTTGGCCTTGTCCCTTGTCGTCAAATAACGACTAGCTCTTACTAATTCTCTTTCTTGAGCTACATCTGTAGGAGTAAACCCTAAAAATTTAACAAACACATCATTTATTTTTATATCTTCAGGAGGAACTAACGTTCTACCAGTCCCAGTTTGAACACCTTCAGTAGGATAATAATAAATAGCATCGGCTACATTACGAATACCTAAAGGAATAATTTGTGTAATAGCTTTAAAAGGTTTACCCTCTTGAAAATTTTCAATAATTCCTTGTCCTGTTTGAGCTACTAAACCACCAAAAGGACCAAACAACCAACTTAATTCATTGTTTAAAACGTCAATACCTAAAGGGTGTCCAAAGGCTGCTCTTTGACTTAAATCAATATTGGCTCTTCGTGGGAATCCCCTTAATAACGAATCTGTAAGATTTGTTCCAATAGATTCTTGTAACATTTCACGAAGAACTATTTCTATGTCTGTTTCTGTTCCGGTTAAAGTTTTTGAAAGTCTTTTATATAACTCTCTTAACGTGTCCGCAAAAGGCAGACCAAGAAAACCACCAAACATCACAATCATAGTGGTTGTATACACAGCAGTAACCGCAGCTATTTTTCTTTGTATGGGGGTAGTAGCACCTATTCCAGTTGTGCCTACATATACATTTCTAAAATAATTTTCTATAAACTGACCTACAAAAGTTAAAAATTGTGTGGTTACAGGACCAAAAGCTCCTAAAGCCCCTAATGTTTTTCCTTGTGAATCTATACCTCTAGCTATTGTGGGTCTATTTTCTTTACCCATTAAAAATTGTGTATCAAAAACTAACATTTCTCCAGCTAATTCAGGAGTTAACGTTTCTACGTTTTTATAACGAGTCATTACTTTGTATTCATTTAAATTGTCTCTGAATTTTTTATTGTTTTTAAACATTCTATAGCCAACTAAAGCTGATGCTATTCTATTATATTGTTCAACACCCCCAAACAAAGAACCCATAAAGGTCATGCCTTTTCTTAAGCTAGGAAGTAAATTACCATAACCAGAATTAATAAGCATGTTTTCTGTTTCCATATTAAATTTACCGCCGGCATCAATATTTCTAATTGGTGTAACAACACCTCTAGCAAACAAGCCCCTTAAATAATCTTTCTCATCTACCGTTAAAAAATCAGCATCTTTTATTTTATCTGGATTATAAAAATATTCACTAATATCTTTTAACTTAGACAATTTAAAAGCATCTTTCATAGCTTTTGATAAAGCCGCAGGACCTTTTATAATACCACCTAAACTAGCCATTAAAGGAGCTGTTACTTGTGGAATTTGTGTTAAGTTTAATAAAGCTGAAGAAGGGTTAACTCCTAAAAAACTTAAGAAAGTAATTGATTTAAGTATTCTTGCTTCATCAGCTGGGTCCCTAACATAATCAATTTGATCCTTCATATATTGAATCATGCTTGTTCTAATGTTTGTGTCTGTTGCTATTTTTTCTAAATAGCTCATGGTTCCATTTATAGCTGGTGCTGATTGCACAGAAGCAGCAAAAGTTGAACCTGATTGTATATAATTTAAAAGAGCTTGGGAATGGTACACACCTTCATTTCTTTCATTTAAAAACCCAGTAATGTTTTTATCTGAACGAGTACGTATAAATTTTAAAAAAGTTCTATCCGTTGTCTTCTTTCTAAGATCATTTAATATACCTTTAATTTCGGCGGCAGCTGTTGGACTAGTAGACATATGCTCTACTTTTTCTAAAACACTTAGTTGTTCCATTAAAGATGTTTGATTTTTTTCAGTTAAATCTGTATCAATAACTTTGAAACCAGAAGATTCAGGAAACTTTTGTTTTATTCTTTCTAAAATTTCTGTTCGTTTTTCTTTATCAACTCTTGGTTTTTTAATGTTTAATCTTATTAATTTTTCTGGTATGGTTTCAAAATGCACTGTTTCGTCATTAGAGTTTTTTACAATAAACCCTACGGCACCTGTACGAGTTCTTGGAAAATAACCTGCATGCCTATCGTTCTTAGCTTGAGTTAATACGTCAATACCATGTCCTCTAATTTTAGCTTCTTCAACCTTACCTTCTTTTTGTTTTTGTAATTGTTGTTTTTTTAATTCAACAATCATTTCATCCAAGGAGAAAGATGTGCCTGTGTATTTAATATCTAAAGCTGCAAGAAAAGCCAACATGCTTTGATCAAAAATACCATCCAAGGCTTCTCTTACCCCTTCATACATTTTAGTTTCTTCTTTATTTAAAACTGTTTCTTCTTGAAAATTAACAGAAGAGTTTTCTCGCCCGGGGATAGGAGCAACCCCACGTAAAGTCATAGTGCCATCAGAGTTTTTTGTAGGAAGAGTTCCTATGTAATAATCTGTTATTTCTAACACTTTAGCTATTTTTTTATAACTTGAAGATGTAGGTTTTAAAGAAAGAAAAGGTTTAGCTAGACTTAAAGCTCTATCTTCAATTCGACTAGCTAATTGTCTTTGACTTTCTAAAGCAGACCAAAGAATACCAAAGGTGTCTGGGTAACGATTAGCTAATGTAGAAGGATGAATAATATTTCGTTCTATTATAGATAATTCTTTTAACTGATCTACCATTTGTTCTATTGTAGCTTCATCCAAACTATCCGGATTTTGTATTGGTTTTACTTTTTGTTCAAACTTAATAGCTTGTTTTTGTAGTTCTATTCCCGTATTAAAATCTTGAGCAGGTGTTGTAAAACTATGAGCATGAGCAAACAAAGGATTAGTTATATCATAAGGACGATCTTTATAAATCTCCATTAACTCTTGATCACTTTTTGCATATTTACCATAAAGAAAATCATCGAGAATAGCTTGAAAACTATAAAAACCATTACCATCAAACCAGTTTTTTACTTTTCTAAAAAAATTAACAATTTTATTTAGTAGTGTGTTTAAAGGGCCTTTTGTTTCAATGCCTGTTTTTCTAATTTCAGATAAATATTTATATGCTTCTAAAGCATAAGCCCTAATTTCTCTACTGTTTTCAAACAGAACATCTGTATTTATTTTAGATAAAGTTGGGTGTTGTTCAGCTTGTGCTTGAAGTATTAAATCCTTTAAATTTTTTGTTTGTGTGTCCAAAAATTTTATTTCAGTTGGATTAATAAGGCCAATTTCTTCAGCTATATGAAACGATTCGTGAATAGTAGTGTAGTCTGCATTGTCAAAAGCTAAAGACACTTGTGCCATGTCCCCAAACGTTACACCTCTAACGTAATACCCTGTATCATCTATTCTGTTAACATCCGTTACTTCGTTCGTTTTTAAAGTGGTTGGAATAAATTGTATAACTTTATCAGTTCCTAATAGCTTACGAGTTAAATCTTGCAGCTCTCTAACATTTTTCTTTAAATTAATTTGAAATTTAGGTTCACTTTCTATTCTAGCTTTAAAGATAGTTATGGTTTCTCCGGTAGCATCATTGACTAATTTATCTTTTACAAAACTCTTAAATAATTTTTGAACTAATCTATTTCCTACAACGAGTTCATTTCCTTGTGGATTGTATGGTCGATTCTGTTCTGTAAAATTAAATCCTAAATTTTTTGACATGACTGTTTGTAATAATCTTGCAAAAGATTCTGTAGGTTGAGCATAATACATAGGAAATATTTTCTTAGAGAGATCGGTTTTTAATGCTTCTTTATAAAAATTAGAGTCCATAATGAATGAATGTAAAGACTCCCAAGCTTTTCTTGCATTGTGGTTTAAACTAGTTCTAGGTTTAAATGTTCCATGACTAATGTATTCTTTCCCCATTTTTCCTAGAAAGTCAATATTATCCATTAAAAATTTAGATCTAATTTTAGCCTCTTTCATGGCTTTTATTGAAGCCTCTTTAAAAGCATCAAAACCACCAGTCTTTCCATAGTTAACCCCTAAAAAATTATCTATTGCATGGCCTAATTCATGTATTAAAGTGGCTTCAGATAACGTTTCAGTACCATAGCCTCCAGCTCTTAATTGTTTACTTGCTCTGTTGTACCAACCAGCTGTTCCGTACGGAGGTTGAGCAATAGATAATTCAACCTCTCCACCCATACTTAAAGCAGTATATTCATCTGGTTTTAAACCAAAAGCTTTAGCTATTTTTTTAAGAGTTTTAATAACATCTTCTTCTGACATTAAATCAGAATTAATTTCAACAAATTTAAAACCAAACATTTTTTCTATTTTTTCAGATCTAGGATAAAAACCAAAAGGTTTTTCCCCCGGAGATAAACCCTCAACAGCTTTGGTTTGTCTTTGTTTAGCTATAGTTTTATTTTCTCGTTTAGCTTTAGCCTCTAATTTTTTTTTATAAGCAGCTAAGTTTTTCATGTTGGAAGTGTCAAACACTTCAGCTTCAATTAATTCAAAGGTAGTACCATCTACTCCTCCTCGATTAGCTAAAAATACAGTACGGGCTCCTGTCTGATCTTTTTCTATATCAAACACTTTAAATACTTTAAAATTATTTAAATCGTTAAAATTATTTTCTTTAGGAGTTGGTGTCGTGTTAACTAATTTACCGATACGAGCTTCATAAGTTCCTGTTGAACCTTCTCCCATTAAAATATCAGTAGCAGGTGTAAAACTTTTAGTAATATTAGTTCCCGATACTCTCTGTCCTTTATTGTTTAAAAGTAAATCACCTTCTTCAAGAGGTATGACAGTCTTACCTCGTATAGCTTGACCCGTATCTAATTCATCTTGTGTAACTTCTATAGATTTACCGCCTAAATTTAAAACAGTTTTATAGGTAGGAACACTTGTCATTACTGAAGGTTGTGTTCCTTTTTTACCTTCTGCTCTGGGAATAGCTTCTTGTTTTTTTATATTTATTTTTTTAAGGTTTTGTAATAGTTCTTGTTGTTGTTGTGCAGTTCCTTGTTGAAAGCCCGGTTCATTTAAAACATCTATAAAAGTTTTATCTTTAGCTACACTATCTAAATAAACTTGGTCTTTAATTTTATCAAAAGAATTTTTTAAGTTAGTGTTAAAGTAATTTTTTTTAATTTGTTGTTGAGCTGTTTTTAAAATTAAAGCTGGGTCTTGTCTATTTAATATTTCTATATTGCCCTGTGTTGGATTAACGTTTTTTAAAAAATTAACAGCTGCTTCTTGAGTTAAAGCACTAGGAGAATATTGAGAAAAATTTTTTCCTGCTCTTAACAAATTCTTTGTTGTAATTTTTGAAGGGTCTTTTAAATCTTTTTTAGAAACTGTTCCAACAACTTCTAATACATCGTTTTCAATAAGAGTATTAATTTTGTTTTGTAATTCTTTTTTAGAGTTAGAAAGTTCTAACCCCAATGAGTTTTCAACATCTTTGATAGTAAAAGTTTCTTTATTAACATTAGAATATACAGCATTAAAAACAGCTTTATCTTGTAAACTTTCTTTATCTTTAAACACCACGTTTCTTGCATTTGTTAAACGAGCATATAAATTTTTTTGTCTAGCTCTTTGTTGATTAGCTTCATTTATTAAACCTTGTGCTGTTTTAGATTGCTCTCCATTTTCACGTATGTCTTTTGCTTGTTCCTCTGTAAAAGAAGTTAACAAACTAGGAGCTTCTTCAATAATAAAATTACCATCGGATGTTTTTCTGTCTTGCACACGATTAGCTAAAACAAAAGCAGCCTCATCTAAAGATTGTACAGGTAAACCCAATCTAGTTCTGTTTTGATAACTTTCTTGTTGTTTTAAAGCTGTAACCTCAGTTTGAAGTTTTTCAACATCATCAAATCTTTTTTCTTCTTGGGCTTTTTTTAAAGCATCACTAGTTTTTTTAAGTTGTGAACTTTCATACGTTGCATCTGGAACAGACGAAAATTCATCAATAATTTGTTCGGGAACTAAAGAACCTTCTGGTAAAGGAGGCCCTTCGTTAGGAGTTGCATCGACACTTATTACCGTATTTTTATCTGTTGGATCTCTGTTAATTTTATCTACGTTGGCAGTTCTTCTTGTACCATCTATATCAATAAAAGTAATACTTTGATTTTCTTGTAAAGGAGCTGGGGTTTTAATTTTCTTTCTTTCTTCTTGTTTTTTTCTATCTTCTTCATCTAAAGCTAATTGTTTTTTTTGTCGTTGGCTATTGTCATAATAACCGCCTACTCCACCGGAAACAGTTCCAAAAAAACCACCTGCAATCATACCAGACAAACCAGCACTAATAATGTAATCTTCTAATTCAGCTAAACTTCGAGGTTCCCTGCCTAAAGCCACATCTGTTCCAATTGCAGTTAAAACTTCTTGTCCAGCTTCTGTTAAACCTTCAGAACCTACACCTACTAAAGCTTGTTTACCTGCTCCTTTAGCCGCAGCTCTTAAAGAAGATTGACCTACAGCTTTTGTAACTTCTTCAATTATTTTTTCATCTACACCTAAGACTTTAGACGTTTGTTTTGTTGTAGCTTTAGCTCCAAATTTTTTAATAAAAGGTTTTAAAACAGGGCCTAAAGATATAAGAGCCCCCGCCGTTTCTAAAGCACCTCCAGCTGCTCCATATTTTAATTGGATTCCTGCACTTCCTGTATTAGTGTCAGGTAATCCTTGTGCTCTTAATTCTTCTTTTACATTTTCTCTAACGACTCCTGTTTGTAAAGCTGAACCTCCTAAAAAAGCTCCAACTAAACCACCAAAAGTTGTACCAACAAAAGGAACAACACTACCGATTGCAGCACCTGTAGCAGCTCCGCCTATAATACTTGCAGTGCTTGGTATTGTTTCTGCTATAATTTGTTGAACCGCATCAAATGTTTCTCCTAATCCTTCAGCTTCCATAATAGAACGGTTGTCAACAGGTTTATTTAACATTTGCCTTCTTTGTTGACCAGCTTTATAATCTAAATATTTTGATGTATCTTCAAAACCAAGAGCTTCAGCTTGAGCTGCTAAATAGTCTAAACTATGCATTTGTAAAGAATCAACACCACGACTAAGAAATGTACCTATTGTAGAATCAGGAGCTTGACGAGGTGCATAAATTTCAGGATAATCTTCTTTTAACTTTTGTTCTATTTCTTCGTCAGAAGTATTAATATCAAACTCAATTCTTGTTTGATCTTCTAACGTTATAATTTTTTTGGTGGGTTTATTAGTAACTTCTTCTTCTTCCTCAACTTTTGGAGCCGGTTGAGGATTTAAAAAATTTTGTAAATCAGCCGTTGTTAAATTAGGATTACTTAAATCAATATCAGCCATAACTATTCTACGGATGCGGTAGACCTACCAAAATTACTACCAGTATTGCTAAGCAAGTTTATGTCATAGCCAAGACTTTTATATATACCTTGTATTACCTTATTATACTGAGCAATTTGAACTTCGAGCTCTTTTCTTTCATCAGGAGATACCGTAGGGTCTTTAGCAATTTTTGCTAAATTATTAGAAGCACTAGTAGCATTACTAAGAGCACTAGTAGCAATCGGATTATTTTGTACCTCGTTCGACTGTATTAGAAGTTCTATTTTTTTCAAATTAGTATTTATAATGTTTTGATTTTTATCTTCTGCAAATTTTCTTTCTTGTAAATCTAATGTTTCAATTTTTAAGTTCTTTAAATCTTCAAGTTGTTTCTCTTCAAGTTTTATTTTTTCAACACTCATAAGATTTTGAAATCCTATGTCCTTCTTTTTAAGTTCAAATTCTTTTTGACTTAGCTCTCCACTTTGACGTTGTAACTCTAATTGCTCCATCTTAATATCATAATTTGCATCAAACTGTTTTGCTGCTATTTGTGTGGTAACCCCAAAAGTTTGTTTATCAAAATTAAGTCGATTTTTTTGTACTTCTAAATTTTGACCAGCTATTTTTTCTCTTGATTCTCTATTCATACCAGCTATGGTTTCTGCTGATCCTATTTGTCTTCCTTGTCTATCTGTTGCACCTGCTTCTGAAAGTTCTGCTTTATAAATATCCGTTTCAATTCCTAGTGTTTTAAGTTGTGACTCCAATGCTCTTTGTTCAGCTTCAGTTCTTTTATCCTCGGCTCTTTCTCTACGTCTAATAGCTTCAGGCAATACACCTTTTACTGCTGAACCTGTTTGAGCAAGTATATTACCACCTACATCTTTATCGCCTGTCATTAAATTTAATCCAATCTGAGCTATTAAATCTTTAGGCATACCTTTTCCTTCATCTTTCATTAAGTCCACGTTAGAATCATATTTCTTTGTAATATCTTCTAATTTTTGTCTTAAACGATCACTGCCAACTGTCTCAGTAAGTTCAACAGGAGGTCGAAAACTTGGAGGTTGTTCGCCTGAAGGTGACTCGGTACTTGTATTGGAAGCTTGTGAGGAGCCATAAGAATCACTTAAGTTTATTTCTCCTAATTGTTTTAGTATATCAGGATCAAGAATTGATGGCCTCTCTTTTGCATTAGACGGAGGTATTGATTCCTCTTCAGTTAAACCTCGGTCTTCCATAGTAACACGTTGTGGATTAAAATTTTGAGATAAATATTTTTCTGGTCTAGTTTTACCAGAAGTTATTTCCTCATTAATAGCTAGAGAAGGAGAACTTCTACTGGTATCCCCAACATTACTTAACAGCTGGTCATCTATATCTCTATTTAAAAAAGCTTCTTTATCGTCTTCTATTTTTTTATTTAATTCTACATCATCTGAATAGGATACACCGTAATCTTGAGCCCCATCTGATTGTAAACTTCCCTCATAAGAACCTTGTTTAAGTCCTTTTTCAAAAAGCATTCTATCACGACCTTGAATAAAACTAGGAATTTCTCCTGCTTTAACATTAATAGTTTTATCTAATTTTTTGTTATCTGAATAAGGATTTCTAAATACTCTTGAAGGTCTATCAAAAGGATTACGAGGATTGTCTTCATCTACTACATATTTAAAAATACTAGAAATATATGGTGTACTAAATTGATTTAAATTAACTATAGGATCAGTTCTTGTTGATGGGTTTAATATGTTTCCTGAACTACCAATACCACCACTGTTAAATTTTTGTACATTACCACCACCTTTAAACATACCAGTTGCGGCACCCAAACCATACACACCTAAACCAGCTCCTAATAATTGTTGGCCTAGTCCCGGTTGGTAGGGAGCCGGTCCTTGAGAAGTTGTATATGTGCTTACAGGTAAATTAAAACCACGTAAGACAGACGACATCTCTTGTACTTGTTGTGAAGGTTGTGTTGTCTCTCTAGCAAAATCTTCATAAGCAATGTCTAAAGCTTTTTGTTCTTGTCCTTGTTTAGTACCACCAACAGTTTCTAATGCACCTAATCCAGCTAAACCTAAAGATTGTTGTTGTGATCCTAAAGAACTAAATTGTTGTCCTGCTGCAAGAGAAGCTGCTCTATCGGCGGCAAGTTGTTGCATAGCTGCATTGTAAGCTTGTTGAGAACCAGTAGCTTGAATATCTGCAAGTCTTTGTCCTGTTTGCCTAGCTAATTCTGTTTCTTGTAAAGCTTGACGTGAACCCCCATAAGCACCAGCTCCTACAGCTGAAGCACCAATTTGTTGTTGTAAATTTTCTGTATCTCTTAGAGCTTCTCTTTTTTGTATATCAATAACAGCCTGTTGATACGGACTCATACGAGAAGAAATAGCTGCTGGGTCTGTAGATTGTTGAGAAGCTTGTGCTGTTAATAAGTCAGCTGTTTGAATATAAGGTTTATAACCACCAACCATATCCTCAACTCCTTGATATGCTGTTTGTTGTTCCGGAGTTACTTCAGCTAATCTTTGTCCTTCATATTGTTGAAACGGTTCTGTCGTTACACCTTCGGCTCTTTCAAACAATCGTTCAAGATACGGTTGAAAATATTCTGGTATGTTACTGGTTTGTTGTGTAACACTAGCTGGAGGTGGTGGAGGAGGAGGGGAACCACCGCCACCAAAGTTGAGAGTCATACATTCTGTAGGAGATTTATCCGCAAAAGGATTCTCCTCCATACCTACACCATATTGTTTTTCTGAAAGTTGTAATCTTTTTATTAAGTCAGCCATTTAGTTCTCTGTGTAAATTGTTGTTTATTAAATCCTAATCGGTCTGCAACCATATTCCATTCTAACCTACCCGTTAACTCTATACCATGCAGCCCTAGCTTTTTTGCGAGTCTCTCTAATTTTTTAAATATTTGTTTACCTAATTTAAAAGATAATCCTCGACCAAAGACAAACAAAAGTTCTAATAGTTTTTTATTAGTAGGATATGTATTTATTCGTATAACATAACCTGCTAATATTTTATCATTGTGTATTATTTTCAACAAACCTAACTTCCCAGATTCAATATGATCTTTTAAAAGTTCGGGTGTATATTTATTGTTGTATGGCATTCTTTCTATTTCTTCTTTAAACATTTCAAACAATTCGTCAATGTCACCAAATGAAGTGATTTCTTCTATATTAAGCAGCAGCTGTCCTCATTAGTTGTCCTAATCCTTGTTTTAATTCAGGAGGTTGTGTAGTTTTACCTGTCTTAGCTTTTCTTACGTTTTTCATTAAAGCATATAATTTTTTAGATCCTTGATCATAACTGTTTCCTCCAATTTTGTAAACAATATCTCGAGGAACAACAAATTCTTGTGGACTAACGGCGGCAGCTTGTTTACCTTCAATACTAGTTTGAATGAGGTCATCCATACCTCCACCCGGTCCTTGTAAACCTCCAGCCATAACACCACCAGATGCATACTGTTCTGGGTTAATACCAAAGAATTGTTGTAATCGACTAACACCAGCTGGAGAAGAACCATCACCAATATTAGCCACCACATCGGCAGGAAGAACAAAAGCATTTTCTTCTAAGGTTTGTTTAGAACCAACTTCACCACCTTCAGCCATTTGTTTTTTATTAGAGTCATTAAATTGTTGATAAATCTGTTGTCCTACTTGTTCTCCAACACCTAATTCACGAACAGCATTGCCTACAAGATTATTAGGCATAATATTTAAAAAGCTATTAATAAATTGTTCTTCACTCATAGGATTATTATATACTCCCGAACCAATACCAGAACTTTGTCCTGTAATTTGTTGCCCAGTATTTTGAGCCATTCCCGGTACATTACCACCTTCAGCTAATCCTCTAATAACAGTAGAAACATCTCTTCTAGGTAAACTACTAATCATTTGTTGAGCATTATTCATTATATCAGGCAACCCCGGCATTTGTGGCATAGGCATTGGACCTAAACCAGTTTGAGGTGGAGCAGGCATAGGTTGTGATGGCATCATAGCCTGTTGAGCACCCATCATAGTTTGTACAGGAGAAGAACCTTTTGGTCCTGCCTTTGGTTTATTCATTTGTTGTAATTGTGGTAACCCGGGCGGGATAGTTTGTATACCTTGTATAGGTAAAAAATTAGCTGTTTGAGGTTTACCACCGGGTCCGATTGGATATCCTCCTGTTTTAAATTTCATAATTCCTCCTTGTTTAGCTCCAATGTAACCATAAGAACCGGGAGTTGTTCTGCCGTAAGCTAAATCTTGTGCATTAGGATACGTATACTTTCCTCGGTTTAATGGTCCTTTGTAACCATATTTACTAAAATCTCTTTCAGGTGCTTCTGGTGTAGGTAATGGCTCTGGTATATTTGGCGGAGTCCCCATAGTTTTTAAAGCAAGACCTGCTCCAGCAATAGTTGCAGGAGCTCTGTTGGTAATCATTTCCGGTAAAAAGTCTAAACTTTCTGGCACAGCTTGCCCTAAAGTTGTATCAAAAGCACTTGTTTTAGCTGTATCAAACAAACCACGAATACCCGGCACTGTAGGTTTAGCCGCATATAAAGATAATTCTGGAGTTTTGCTTCCAAGTATATTTGCTCCTGTCATAGAAAGATTAGTAGCACCTTTAGCAAAACTACTAGGCAAACGAGATGCTAAAGTTTCTATTCCACCACCAACAATTTCTCCAGTTACTTGATTCGTTACGGGTTGTTTAAATATAGGCTCCAGACCCGGTGAAGCTTTAAAACCAGCAGTAGCTGCTCCTAATCCAGCAGATAAAGCAGCTGAACCAATTCCAGCTATTGGGCTTCCAGTCTCAATACCTGTTTTAATACCAGAATAAGCTGCACCTAATCCAATAGCTGCCGCCGTACCAATGCCCGGAATAAAATGCAAACCAATAGGTATTGCATAATCCAACATAAAATCTTTAAAACCTTTAAAAAATCCCATTAGTGAAAGTCCCTCCAACCTGTACCATCATAACCTTGGAACTTATTGGTACTAGCATTAAATCGTATTTGCCCTTTTTGAAAAGCTCCTGTTGTATCTGGATTAGTTAAGTTTGCGTTAAGTCGTATTCTACCATTTAAAGAAACTGATTCATCAACATCAAGTTTAACGTTATTACGATTATTTAAAGCATCAGACCCAAGTTTATCTGTTAAGACATTAGCCCATCTATTTAATTGTTCAGCCGTAGCATTGTTTGGATATTTTGGATAATCAGCCATTATCTTTTCCCGTCTGGCATGACATCCATTCTAAAAGACCCAAGTCTCCAGTTTGTTCCTGCTGTTGATGTTGATATTCTAACAATTGCCTGTCTGCCTCTTGCTCGTGTTCTTATAAATTGTGTGGATGGATTAACATAAAACGGTCCTTTTTCTATTGGTGTTCCATTTGGAAAATTCTTTGTCTTTAGCTTTACAGTTACTCGTCCATTAGTACCTATTGTAAAGTCTGGAATGATTCTATCCAAGTATATAATGTTATCTCCTGCCCCATAAGCTGGAGGAGTCGTATCAAATTCAGATGATTCTATAAATGATTCTTGTTTTTGTCCATCGGCTGTAAAAATTCCTTCTGGTTCATTATCGTAAAGATAATTAGTTGTGCTTGTTTCGTGGCCGGTAGTCAATACATTACTGAATATAGAACGATCTTTCCATGTTGTAAAGAGGGTTGTACCAAAAGTCCAATAGTTTTCTATAGGGTTATAGGTTACATACTTATCACATTCTGCTGAATTAGCTGAAGGATAGAGCCATGTGACTTCTCTAAATTCTTGATTAGTTCCCGCATACACTTTTTCTTTTTGTTCAAAGTTAAAATCATCAAAGACATAACGACGAACTGTACAAGGAAGAGATTGAACCGAACCATCGAACAAGAAGAAATCTTTAGCACCCATCCAAAATATTCTACCATCTAATTCTGTAGCTGCATGTTTTCCTGTAATACCACAGTTAGATCCAAGTTGTCTAAACTGAAAGATAAATGGTGGTCCTACAAACTCCATAGAATGTAAAGCATTGTCTGTCCAAATTAATGATTGGTTTCTTGTGTTTAAAGCTGTGATTAATCGGCTACCATCACCCAATTGATTCTCACCCGATGTACTACTAACGTTAACACTCCAATTGGTATAATCATTTTGATCAGACCAACGAACTAACATAGGATCAAAAGCTCCACCAATTCCATTTGTACCTAAACAAATAACGTGTCTATCTTGTTGTGAGACAAACATATGATTAGAAACACTTGGAGCTGTTGGTATAACTTGTGCTCTTTTTCCAGTTCCTACCGATTCATCCCAAACATATAAACGACCACCCGTTGGAGCAGCTAACATATCTTCTCCAAAATCATCTAGTGACCATTGTCGTAACGGTTCAGTTGATTCTCCCGGAGATACACTAGCTGGTTGGTTCCATGCTCTGGCTCCTGATACAGTAACACCTGCATTATAAACTCCAATACCATATCCAAGTTCTGTGATATTATTATCACCTCCACTATTAATATAGAACTGAAACTTAGATCGTGTTGATATGGTTGTGGTTGCAGAAGCAGCTACAGTTGTATTAAATGTAAATGAATTATTAGCTGCGGATACAACTTCAAATTGACTATTTAAAAATCTATGATTACCACCTACGGTTGCAGCTGAGACAATAATAAGGTAATCGCCTTGTTGAGCACCATGACCTGTAGCTGATACTAATATTCTTGTTTTAGAAACCGCAGTTGAATACGTTACTACTGAAGTTGTTGATGACCTTATAGGAGTAATATCAGCATTAGCACCACCACTATAAACGTATAAATGGCTAGGGGTTCCGAAGGCATGATATTTAGTGCCTTCATTACTTGCGAACGAATGTGCTGATCGACCTGTACCCAGAAAGCTTTCTTGAACTTTCTTTTCATACCCTCTAATATTTTCAGGTTTGCCAGCACGGAAACGAACTTTGTCCACATTGTACCAACCACCTTTAGAACCATATTCAGTTGATTCACGATCTACTCCTGGTCTGAAATTAACATCAAATAAAATAGTATCAGTGGACATACTACAGTACCCACCTTTCCCTATGCCTCATTAGGACTTGATGGCCAATGCCATAAATATCCACTTGAAACGGACGTAAGTGTTCCGTTAGAAGCCGAAGCATATGTAACATATAAATTAGGAACATCAGTAATTGTTGTTACAGCATTAATAGCTGTAGTCATTGCTCCAGCTTGTGTTCTTATAGCTGCTCTATATGTTTTCCAATCATCAGCAATGGTTACTCCTGCTTCAATTTGTCTAACCGTCATCCAATCTGATGGTTGTAAGATCCCATGAGCAATTCTTTCTACTTCTTCTTTAAGCTTTGTTTTTAAACCTTTTGACACAACTCCATCTGTTGTTACATCTTCTAATTTATAAGCTACTTTATTATAATGCACTGCGACATCATCTGTATTAACAGTATACGTAACTCCTCCTGTTTCTCTGTGTGTTCTGTTATCCAATGTACTCGTTTGTACAACAGGATAAACACCAATAGCTTTTAATTCAGCTAAAGACCATACCCTAAATATACTCGATGGATGCTGTATACCGTTAACTGTAATTCCTTGTGGTGTGTTTATAATTTTTATTACTTGATCTGCTTTTACGATTGCCCAAGACATTATGAAAAACTCCTTTTTAATATAATTCTATTATTCAACATTTGTTTCATTTATACAACCTTATCGTGCAGTTACTGGAGACACACCATCACCAAAAAAAGGTGCCTCTGCAAATGCCATATATCCATAAATATGAGCTGTATTAAAATCTGTATTATTACTTCTTAATTTAAATCCATTAGATAAAAAATCTATAGTATTACCAGTATCATCAACAGCATTTGTATTCCAAAATAATGCTGTATCTACTGCATTAATAGAACTTCTTGCAGAATCCCAAACTGTCCACCCATTACCAATATTTAATCCTTTAACCATTATAAATGATGGTTTAAAATTTGTGTAAACAAAAGTTCCATTAGCATTATTATTGCCTGTGTACTGACCAATCTTTGAAAAACCATCTATGTCTGTCCAACAATAAGCTACAAAACTTTTACTTGCTTTGTTAGATGTGTCCTCGCCACCTACAGAAAACACAGTAGAAGTAGGTGAAGTGTCATTCCATACTGCACCAGTGCCATCTTGTCCATCAT
>Ga0209634_1001323_pt1 | contig 18193 bp, 20 predicted proteins | sample LinPmetageLP40_FD_184043 | JGI IMG/M metagenome (GOLD analysis project Ga0209634, IMG submission 184043) | Marine viral communities from the Pacific Ocean - LP-40 (SPAdes) (version 2) | ecosystem: Environmental > Aquatic > Marine > Oceanic | place: Pacific Ocean | collected 2010-08-26 | reverse complement strand
GCCCTTGAAAATCCGGTTTCACGTTTTCCGGCAACGCTACTCTGGATCGGTGTTGAAAATCAAACGCTCGTCACATGGGGCGACACGCAGGATATTCGTACTACCTTCGACGTTGAATGGCACACCGGCGACAACGACGATCAGATCGTCGGGGCCGGCATATCCTTCTTCACGCGCGGCACGGACCGCGCTGACGACAGCCATCTTGAACCGGTCAAGCCGCCCGGTCAGGACGCAGTTTGTCCCCCAGCTCAGCGCCAATCGTCTTGCGGTCTTAACCAGCGGCGTCAGTGCAATGATTGGCACCCGAGGGCGCTCTCTCGCGGTCAGAACCGCAGTGGTTCCGCTGTGCGTGAAGCAGCAAATTGCCTTGATATTCGCAGTTTCGGCAATTTCCCGGGCGGCGGCAACGATACCATCCGCTACGGTCACCCTGTCTGCCTTACGCGAAGATTCAATAATTTGTGTATACGTCGGGTCCTTCTCGACCTCGGTGGCAACGTTGTCCATCGTGCGTACCGCATCGATCGGATAAGACCCTGCCGCAGATTCAGCCGACAACATTACAGCATCCGCGCCTTCATAGATCGCGGTCGCTACGTCGGACACTTCAGCCCGGGTCGGCATCGGGCTTTCAATCATTGATTCAAGCATTTGCGTCGCAACGATCACCGGCTTGGCCGCCGCACGGCATTTGCGAACCAGTCGCTTTTGGATGGGCGGTACATTCTGTACAGGCAATTCTACGCCCAGATCCCCCCGGGCGACCATGATACCGTCACTAACGGCCAAAATATCGTCAAATCGTTGTACAGCAGAGGGCTTTTCGATCTTCGACAACAACGCCGCCCGTCCCTTGGCCAAAGCGCGGGCTTCGATCACGTCTTCCGGGCGTTGCACGAAGCTCAATGCAAGCCAGTCCACGCCCAATTCGCACACGAACTCCAGATCGGCACGATCCTTATTCGACAGCGCTGCCAGCGGCAAAACCACGTCAGGTACATTGACGCCCTTGCGGTTTGATATGACGCCCCCGGTCACCACGACGCAATCCGCAAAGTCGGAGCCACATTCCTTGACCTTGAGCCGTATTTTGCCGTCATTCACCAACAGACTCGCACCCGGCTCCAGGGCCTGAAAGATCTCAGGATGTGGCAGGCAAACACGTTCCGCATCGCCGGCAGTATCGTTCAGATCCAGCCTGAAATCCGCCCCTTCCACCAACTGTTCGTTTTCATTGGCAAAGACGCCGACCCGAAGCTTGGGGCCCTGCAAATCCGCCAAGATGCCGATCGTCGAACCGGTTTCCTCTTCGATCTGACGGATGATCTGGTGTTTGGCCCGAATTTCATCGTGGCTGCCGTGGCTCATGTTCAGTCGAAAAACGTCCGCCCCCGCATTGTACAACGCCGAAATCACTTCATGTGTATCCGACGCTGGCCCAAGAGTAGCGACTATCTTAACATTGCGCGTGCGTTTCATGCTTAGACTTTCCTTTTGTCTCCGAAACAGGCCTCGGCCCTTATTTAGCGAACTTTATAGCCGCTTTAACATGCTCAGCCCCAGGAAGGGATAGCAAAAATGTTAGCGATAACTGTTATTGCGTGAATATCTGGCCTATCGCACTCGCCGTGCCTCTGCATGATCAAACGTCCCAGGCTCGGTTGCACAATAATACTGACACGGGTGGCGAAGTGGTTCAGAGCTTCATTCCAACACGGACATAGGTTACGGACTCCGCGACCGTCCGGCCTGTGGCAGTTTGACAAGGGCGTGTGGAACCCCAGATTTAGAACTCAACGAATACCCCAAGGAGACATCAGCATGACCAGCCAACAAGAAATCGAACTTCAGGCCGCAGCTTTCCGTCGTTTGCAACACCACCTGATGAAAGACCGCACGGACGTGCAGAACATCGACATGATGAACCTGGCCGGATTCTGCCGCAACTGCCTGTCGCGCTGGTACCAAGAAGCCGCGAACGAACGCGGGATCGAGATGGGCAAGGAAGAGGCGCGCGAGCTGTTCTACGGGATGACCATGGAAGAATGGAAAGACAACTATCAGACCGACGCGAAGGACTCGCAAAAGGAAGCGTTCAAGGTCGCCTTCGAACAGAACGTCGGCGAAAAGGGCTGACCGCGCGCAGCCAACCCCGTGGCAAGGCGGGTTAGATCGCCGCCTTGCGCATCTCATCCAGATAGATTTCGCGCAGACGCGGCGCGACCTTGCCCGGTGTCCCGTCGCCCAAGGGCACGCCGTCGATCTCGACCACGGGCATGACAAAGGCGCTGGCAGAGGTGGTAAACGCCTCATCCGCCTGCTGCGCTTCCTCGATGGTGAAATTGCGCTCTTCCACAACCATCTGCGCCTCTTTGGCAAACCGCAGAACCGCAGCGCGGGTGATGCCGTGCAAGATATCATTGCTCAGCGCGCGGGTGATGATCTTGTTGCCCATCACGATATAAGCGTTGTTGCTGGTACCTTCGGTGACAAACCCGTCCTCGACCATCCAGGCATCGTCGCAGCCCGCTTTCTTGGCCATCATCTTGCCCATCGACGGATACAGCAGCTGCACCGTTTTGATGTCGCGACGGCCCCAGCGGATGTCTTCGATGCTGATGATCTTGGCACCTTTTTTGGCAGCAGGGCTGTCGGCCAAACCGGGCTTGGACTGGGTGAACAAGACAATCGTCGGCTCTGTCGTCTCGGGATCGGGGAAGGCAAAGTCGCGGTCCCCGTCCGATCCGCGGGTGATCTGCAAATAGATCAGCCCCTCGTCGATCTCGTTCACGCGCACCAGTTCGCGGTGGACCTCCAGCAGGTCCTCCTTCGAGATCGGGTTGCGCATCTGTAGCTCGTTCAACGACCGGCTGAGCCGGATGGCATGGCCGTCAAAGTCAATCAGCTTGCCGTCCAGCACGCTGGTGACCTCATAGACCCCGTCCGCCATCAGAAACCCGCGATCAAAGATCGAAACCTTGGCTTCGGTCTCGGGCAGGTATTCGCCGTTCACATATACAGTCCGCATGTCTTATCCCCAAAGCTTGGCCGCAGGCGGATGCACCCCGGCGGCGTCAAATGTCAAAGCGTTCTCGCGGTCTTCGGCCAGAAGCAGCGGGCCGTCAAGGTCCACGACCTTTGCCCCCTGTGCCACCAGCACCGCCGGAGCCATCGCGAGCGACGACCCGACCATGCACCCCACCATGACCTCATAGCCCTGCGCGACAGCCGCATCGCGCAGCGCCAGCGCCTCTGTCAGACCACCGGTTTTGTCCAGCTTGATGTTGACCACATCGTATTTGCCCTTCAGCGCAGCAAGGCTCGCACGGTCATGACAGCTTTCATCGGCACAGACCGGCACGGGCCGCTCCATCCCGACGAGCGCATCGTCATCCCCTGCGGGCAAAGGCTGTTCAACCAATGACACACCCAACCGCACCAGATGCGGGGCAAGATCGGCGTAAACCGCGGCCGACCAGCCTTCGTTCGCATCGATGATGATCTGCGCGTCAGGGGCACCGGCGCGCACAGCTTCAAGGCGGGGCATATCATCCGGCGTGCCCAGCTTGATCTTCAACAGCGGGCGATGCGCATGCAAGGCCGCCTGTTCGCGCATCTTTTCGGGGCTATCCAACGACAGGGTAAAGGCCGTGATCTCGGGTCCCGGTCGCGCCAGCCCCGCCAGTTCCCACACCCGTTTACCCGCCTGCTTGGCTTGCAAATCCCACAGGGCACAATCCACTGCATTGCGCGCGGCCCCGGCCGGCAGCAGATCATACAGCGCATCACGCGTCAGCGGCCCGCTCAGCGCTTCGATCTCTGCCGCGACCGACTCCAGCGTCTCGCCATACCGGGCATAGGGCACACATTCGCCCCACCCCGTCACGCCGCCATCGGTGATCCGCACCGTGAGCACCTGCGCCTCCGTCCGCGACCCACGCGAAATGGTAAAGACCTGCGCCAGCCGAAAGACATCCCGGCTGATATCTATATGCATATCCACCCTTTCATTTTGCCGAAAAAACTCTCCCCGAAGGGTCGATCAAAGGCAAGCCAAAGCCTCGGCCAATCTTGCGGCCCCCTGACGGAACGGATCGACCGCGGGCAGCCCGAACCGTTCCTCAATCTCGGCCAGATACGCCTCTGCTTCATTCTCGGTCATATGCTGGGTGTTGATGGATACCCCCACCACCCGACAGGTCGGGTTGCTGACCCTGGCCAAAGTCAACGCCACGTCGCGCACGGCTTCCAGCGTGGGCAGTTCATAATCCGGCAAGCCACGCATCGTATTGCGGGTCGGTTCGTGACACAGGATCAGCGCGTCGGGCTGTCCACCATGGATCAGGGCCAGGGTCACACCCGAATATGAAACGTGAAACAGACTGCCTTGCCCTTCGATCACATCCCAATGATCGTCGTCATTATCGGGGGTCAGATACTCTATCGATCCGGCCATAAAATCGGCGACCACGGCATCCAGGGGCACACCCTCGCCGGTGATCAGGATACCGGTCTGCCCGGTCGCCCTGAAACTGCTTTTCATCCCTCTTTCCTGCATGGCCGCGTCCAGCGCCAGGGCCGTGTACATCTTGCCGACAGAACAATCCGTGCCCACCGCCAGAACGCGCTTTCCGCTACGTTTCACGCCATTGGCAATAGGATATTCAACAGAAGGGACACGCACATCATGCAGCTTGCGTCCGGCACGTTGCGCTGCCGCAACCAGCTCTGGCTCGTTGCGCAGCAGGTTATGCAAGCCGGATGCCAGATCGAAGCCGGCCTCCAGCGCGTCGACCAGCACGGCGCGCCATGTGGCGCTGATGGTGCCCCCGCGGTTGGCGACGCCAATCACCAGGGTCTGCGCGCCTGCCTCTTTCGCTTGCGCAAGCGTCATATCGGTCAGACCCAGATCCGCCTTGCACCCGTCCAGCCGCAGCTGACCGACGGCATTTTCAGGACGCCAGTCCTTGATGCCCTGCGCCACTTTAACCGCAAGGTGATCCGGCGCGTCGCCCAGAAAAAGAAGATAAGGTGTTTTGATCATGATCACATGCTCCTGCAATTTGGCTTTGGCTCAGTTTCGCAGCCTTTCGGCGCGATAAGGTTGCAAATGAGTGGTAGGGGCAAGAGATGGCGCAGAAATTTTGCGGGTATTCGGCCATCCAAGCAAGAACTGTGCACAGAAATTCAGCCGCCGATGCTGCAGGTGCGAGATCACCCTTGCAGGGCGCAGCGCAATTTAATACCACCCAAGGCAAGCAAGTCGTAACTTTATTACTCAAGGATTCCGCATATGAGCTTTCGCATCCAGCCTACAGCACCTGCACGTCCCAACCGCTGCCAATTGTTCGGCCCCGGTTCGCGCCCGGCGATCTTCGAAAAAATGGCAAGTTCCGACGCCGATGTGATCAACCTTGATCTGGAAGACAGCGTGGCCCCCACGGACAAGGACAGCGCCCGCGCCAATATCATCAAGGCGATCAGCGATGTGGACTGGGGCGACAAAACACTGTCCGTGCGGATCAACGGGCTGGATACACCCTATTGGTACCGGGACGTGGTTGATCTGCTTGAACAAGCCGGCGAACGGTTGGACCAGATCATGATCCCCAAGGTCGGCTGTGCGGCTGACGTCTATGCCGTGGACGCGTTGGTCACCGCTATCGAAACCGCGAAAGGTCGCAGCAAAAAGATCTCGTTCGAGGTGATCATCGAATCGGCTGCCGGTATAGCTTACGTAGAGGAAATCGCCGCTTCCAGCCCTCGCTTACAGGCGATGAGCTTGGGCGCCGCGGATTTCGCCGCATCTATGGGGATGCAGACCACAGGTATCGGCGGCACGCAGGAAAACTATTACATGTTGCGCGAAGGTGCCAAGCATTGGTCAGATCCCTGGCATTGGGCGCAGGCTGCGATCGTCGCCGCATGCCGGACCCACGGTGTGCTGCCGGTTGACGGTCCGTTCGGCGATTTTTCGGATGACGACGGATTCCGGGCCCAGGCACGACGGTCGGCGACCCTTGGCATGGTGGGAAAGTGGGCGATCCATCCCAAGCAAATCGCTGTCGCGAACGAGGTCTTCACCCCTTCGGAAGAAGCCGTCGCCGAAGCCCGCGAAATTCTGGCCGCGATGGAAACTGCTAAGGCCAATGGCGAAGGTGCCACCGTTTACAAGGGCCGCCTTGTGGATATCGCCAGTATCAAGCAGGCCGAAGTCATCGTGCGTCAATCCGAAATGATCGGGTCCCGGTAACCTGCCAACGCGCGGCGAATTCATCTGTTTGTTGCGCGTTCACGCCGTTTACGGTGCGACCTCCCCAAGGTTATCCGCCTGTGTGCCGCGGTGACCTTCGAGGCAGTTTGTGGGCGGACCTTTGTCAAAGTCTCCCCGTTCCGCCCTTGCGACTGACCTTCAGCTTCTCGCGGGCTGATCACGGGTTCTTTAGCCTCACCCCTGACGGTCACATTGCAATAGCATCCAATCAGCGCCATATAGCGATAAACTGAGAGCGGAGCAGGTGATGACACAGTATCTGGATTTCGAAAAATCTTTGGCTGAAATCGAAGGCAAGGCAGAAGAGCTGCGTGCCCTGGCGCGGTCGTCTGAAGGTATGGACGTCAGTGCAGAGGCAAAAGCTCTTGACCACAAAGCCCACCAGATGCTGGATGATTTGTATAAGTCCTTGACGCCATGGCGAAAATGTCAGGTTGCCCGCCACGCCGAACGGCCTCATTGCAAAGATTATATCGAAGCGCTGTTTACGGAATACACCCCCCTTGCCGGTGACAGGAATTTTGCCGATGATCATGCGGTGATGGGGGGGCTTGCGCGATTTAATGACACGCCCGTGGTCGTGATCGGTCATGAAAAGGGCAATGACACCAAATCGCGTATTGAGCGCAATTTCGGCATGGCCCGGCCGGAGGGTTATCGCAAAGCCGTACGTTTGATGGAACTGGCCGATAAATTCGGGCTGCCGGTCATCACACTGGTCGACACTCCCGGCGCATATCCCGGCAAAGGCGCTGAAGAGCGTGGACAATCAGAGGCGATTGCCCGGGCAACGGAGACATGCTTGCAGATCGGTGTGCCTTTGGTGTCGGTCATCATCGGCGAAGGCGGGTCAGGCGGTGCGGTAGCCTTTGCCACGGCCAACCGTGTAGCGATGCTCGAGCATTCTGTCTATTCGGTGATCTCGCCCGAAGGCTGTGCTTCGATCCTGTGGAAAGATGCAGAGAAGATGCGCGAAGCTGCCGAAGCCCTGCGCCTGACGGCGCAGGATCTCAAGCAACTTGGGGTAAATGATCACGTCATCCCCGAACCACGCGGCGGCGCGCATCGTGACCCGAAAGCCGCGATTGCCGCTGTCGGTGAAACCATCGCGGCATTGCTCAAGGACCTGAGCGGCATTGATCGCAAGGCGTTGATCGCTGATCGCCGCAAAAAGTTTATGGATCTGGGCGGTAAGGGACTGGCGGCCTGAGCCTGTTTCACAGCCATTGACAGCCACGCCGTTAAGTCGCCAGCATACGCAGGCCCTGTGTGACGTCTGTTCTCACCGCCAGACGCAAACCGGGTTCATCGCCCGCCCTTAGCGCAGCAATGATAAGCTTATGGAAATGCGGAGGTTCGGTCCGGCGAAGCCGCCCGTAAAGCGCGCGCATCGTAGGCCCCAGTTGCAGCCAAACCGTTTCGGCCATCGCCAGCATGGCCGGCGCTTGGGCACGTAAGTATAAAGTCCGGTGAAACTCCAGATTAGACCGGATGTAACTGACAGCATCCCGATGGGCCACGGCTTCGGAAACGGCATTGTTTATGGTTTGCAGCCGGTCAATCAATGCATAATGCGCTCTTGGCATCGCCCGGCTGGCCAACTCCACCTCGATCAGGGCCCGCAGGGCCGCAAGCTCTTCGATTCTTTCGTTGCTTAAAGCTGGGGTGGAAACGCGCCCGGAGGCAGACATTGTCAACGCGCCTTCGGCCGCCAGTCGTCGCACGGCTTCGCGTGCTGGTGTCATCGATACGCCAAATTCCTTGCCGATGCCCCGCAGGGTAAGGGACTGACCGGGTGCCAGATCGCCATACATGATGCGGCTGCGCAGATGGCGATACACGCGATCATGCGCAAGAAGATGAGTATCAAGGGGGCGCGGAGTCTGTGTCATACAGTCTTTGTGATCACATGCCAGCCTGCCGTCAATCCCACCTTGCCAGTTGGCCACCAAACTCTGGAAAACCTAAGCAAACCGGTACCGGTGCAAATCGCTGCCATGGGTCCGTAGCCATGCCCGCGCATCCTTGTAAGGCCCATAAATCCGTTCGACCTCGGCCCAGAATGCAGGTGAATGGTTCATCTGCGCCAAATGCGCGACCTCGTGCGCCGCTACGTAATCCAGCACTTCAGGCGGGGTGAGGATAAGCCGCCACGAAAACATCAGTCCGCCGTCGGCGGTACACGATCCCCACCGCGACCGCGTATCGCGCAAGGTCAGCTTGGTGTAGGGCTTGCCCAGTATCGCCGCATAATCGTCACACGCGCCCGAAAGTCGATCGCGAGCGAGCTCTTTCAAATGGGCCGCCAGCCGCGCCGGGACCCTATCTTCGCGGCCCGGTACCCGCACTGTTTCCGTGCCCAGCTGTATGCGCCTGCCCTGCCCGGCCTCTACACGCACCATTTTCCCCCCCAGCGGGAACTGCGCGCCGATTCCAATCGCCACATCGGCACCTCGGGCCTCAAGATGCTTGCGAATCCAGCTTTCCTTTTCTCGGGCGAACGCCAGCCCTTCTGCCTCCTTCAGCCTTTTCGGCATGGTGAGGGTCACGCGTCCATCAAGCTGAGATATGCGCAACGAAATCCGCCGTGCCTGGGCTGAACGCCGCAAAATCAGCGGTATGGGGGGATCGCCGGGCAGGAAGGGATCAGGCATTTAGGCTTCCGGATAACGTTGTAGTGGCAATAGCCTTTGACAGTGCCTATCTCATATGGCACTTGGCCTGAATCATCTATACGTAACAACATTTTCAAAAAAGGGGACTTCGATGCCCAATGAAGAATGGGGAACCAAGCGCCTGTGCCCCACAACGGGCAAACGGTTCTACGACCTGAACAAAAACCCGATCATCAGCCCCTATTCCGGCGAAGTGGTCGAAATCGACAATTCCAAATCGCGCATGATTGCCGCCGATGCCGAAGACGCCGTCACAGCCAAGTCCAAGAAGGGCGATGTCGATGACGACGATACATTGGTAGATGACGATGATGTAGACGTGGATCTGGACGACGACATTCTGGATGACGACGACGACGAAGATGATACAGTCCCACTGGACGAAATCGCCGACGTTGCGTCCGACGACGACGACTGATTGAACTTTGCGTAGGCGGGAATGGATTTTCCTCTTGATCCCGCCTTCGCTTGCGCCTATTCAGCGGCGCACCGGCCTTGATTGGTCGGTACACGACCCGGATCTCTGATCCACGATGGGGCCTTAGCTCAGCTGGGAGAGCGCCTGCATGGCATGCAGGAGGTCAGCGGTTCGATCCCGCTAGGCTCCACCATCCCGCATTTGTGGGTTGAAATATCCGCTAACACCTTGAACGGAAAGGTGATTTTAGCGGTTTGATAACCTTCAGAACGGCTATACCGAAGTGGCTCAGTAAAGGCCAATTTCAGCACTGTTCTCTTTAAGGTAAACTCTCCTTTTTCGTAAAGATTCCAAGGATTTGCCAGAAATCTTAGTGCGTGTTCGATAAACTCCTCCAGGCGTCCGCGCGGCGGCACAATTCTTTCGGCTTGCTCACGCAGCCTGATCTTCTGACGCTCAAGCTTATCGATCCGCGTTTCGTATGCCGTAATGACTGTAGGGCTTGATGCATCAACAATCCGATCCAAAAGAGCATCGGTTTGTTCCTCGACATCCTTTATCTGGGCATTCAACGTCTTTTTCGCGCTGTGCGCCTCTGCGAGCTTCATTTCCCAAACATCGATGAACATCACTCTGACCAGTTCGTAGAGCTGCTTGGCGGGTTGCAAGGCCCGAAGGATGGCTTCCGCGCCTTCTTCGATGTCTGCGCGAGGAATCGATTTGCGCGTGGAGGCGCAACCCCGCGTGTCACAGAGGTAGTAGGGATAGAGCTTCTTGCGCCCCTTGGACCAACATGACGTCATCGGCTCGCCGCAATCATCGCAGAGCACGAACCCGCGCAGCGGGAAGTCTTCATTGATATCCTTGCGTGTCGGAGCGTTCGAATTGCCATGAAGTCGTTCCTGAATGCGCTCGTGTGTTGCAAAGCTGATCAACGGCTCGTGGTGACCCTTTCGCAGGGACACACCCCAGTCCGGCGCTTCAACGAAACCCGCGTATGTCCGGCGTTCGAGGATTTCCCTAACCTTTGTGATACGAACATTGCCGCTTGCGGAAGATTTCGGGAAATCGGGTTTGGACTCGAAGAAGCGCATAACCTCGCTTTGGCACGCGAACCGCCCGTCAGCATATCCTTCCAGAGCTTCGGCAATGATTGACGCCATAGGCTCGTCACGGACAAGCAGTTTGCCATGCACACGATCCTTGGCGTAGCAGTAACCCACAGGCGGGTGAAAAACGTAATAGCCTTTCTCAACACGCGCCTGCATTTTCTGGATCACCTGACGGCGGTTCTGTTCGCGTTCAAGTTCACCTTGTGCCGCAAAAATCGTCTCGACGAACTTACTTTCGGGCGAGTCATCGATTTTGAAATTCAGGCACTCGATCCGCGCGCCGCGCGTCTGAAACTCGCGCCGCAGCTTTATATGAAATTCCGTGTCACGGGCAAAGCGCTTTAGATCATCGAAGATAACTATGTAGTGTTTGTCTGGTTGTGCGTCGAGGTAACTCAGGAGCGCGACCATGCCAGGCCGCTTGATAAAGTCGCCGCCGCCCGAGACATCGTCAGGGAATACGGCTTCCACTTCATAACCTTGCGCCGCCGCAAACTGGCGGCAGCGGTGCTCCTGACTCTCAAGGCCGTTGCCTTCGGTCTTCTGACGCGTGCTGGACACGCGGCAGTAAATGACCGCGCGCGTGTCCTCTTGTTTGTTGCTTCCGTTCGTCATTCTAACTCCTGCCGACCTTTGGGGCCGGTTCTGCTCTTGGGTTCTATCTTGGGTTTCGCTTTTGATGTTACCCCATCGAAGGCGTCCTTGGGACGCTGATTTTCGCACTTTTCGTCTTTTCCACAGGGTTTGCGCCCTTCCACCTGCTGAATCGGGTGAACACCAAACCCAAGCTCAACGAACGTCATGACAATGGAAAGCATGGCGCGCAGAAACTCTTCCTTGCGTTCGTCGCTCACGTTCATCCCATCGAGATAGGACTGATATCGCTCGACATCGACCGTTAAGACGCGCTGCGCGGACGCAGCAAAGGTCTTGGAGATCGTAGGTGTCTTGTTGGCACTATTCATGTCTTTCATCGGTTCACTCCCGAGTAAAATCCGCTAAACGATGCCTCTTTCCTTATTTTACCGCGTTATTCGGCGCGAATGCAAAAAGAGGCGCGTGTGTGATTCGCTTGAAACCCCTTGTGAGCTTGGCCAAAACCATTCCGATCCGAATGAGTTGTCCCTTGTTTGATTTGAACCCGACATGTGTTCGTCTCCCGTTTAAGAAATTGTTTCCATGAGACGCAGCCGCAGCAGCGTCGGTCTGGTCAGATCGCCGTAGATGCTCGCAACGCGAAGCAAATCGCCATTATGCTGCACCATCACGTCATGGCCTGTGCGGTGGTTGGGGAGGATCAGGACATCCTGAATCTCGCCCCGCGCAATTTGCTTTGGGAAGCGGAACATCCCGCGCCCCAAGTTCAAATGGTCTTTGTCGATAGTGAGCCTGACATGCTCGCGATTGGTCAGCCATGTGTAGAGATCAAACAGGCCGGAATGCCGAAACACGAATGTTCCGCCCAAGAAGGCCAGTGCAACAGCCCACCCGCGTAGGCTTTCAAGCGGAACATCAAGCGTTTGCTGTTCTACTACATCGCGGAGCTTTCCGAATGCGTTCGCAAGGCCGACAATGACAATATTGGCTTGTTCCAACAGAACATTGCTATCCGCAACAAACGCCGTTTCGGGGCGATAATGCGCAACCAGAATGCCAGCGGTTCCGATAACACTGACAATGCGCAGCAAAGTCAGCTCTTCATTGCCGCTGGATGGCAGGCGGTGCTAGGCGGTAAGAATAACCCGCCCATCGTTTCGCGTAACGCGCGGCTTGCCAGTTATCTTATGTTTGATCGTTTCAAAGATGTTCATTTCTCTTTTCCTCAATTCTAAATGGCGTTCACCGAATTCCGATTTGCTTTGCCAAGACGCCCCAATTCACGGGGATCATGGCGACCACGGGACAATTCCAATTTGGTCCCATGTGGCTCCACACACCTTGGAAACCGAGATAGCGGCACTCGTAGCAGCGCGACCCTGTGCCTGTGCCTGTGCAGTTGTGCCAAGCGAGCAGATGCGGCGTGCCGAAGGCGACAACCACGAACGCCAGCGCACCGAGCGCCCATGTCGGGCGGCGTGGTTTTACAACGAACCAGATGCAGCCCGCGATTTTGCGCGTGAGACTTCTCTCGCTTTGCGCCGTTGCGATGCGTTCGCTGACCTTCGGCCCGTGCTTGTTCGGGCGCGGGGCTTTTTTGCCCAGAACGTCGATTTTGAACTTAGTCATTCTTGCCCCCTTTGCGGGAATACCGAAGACGCAGTTGCGGCTTGCCGCCACGCGGATGATCGCCTTCCATCGGATTTGGTTCAGCCCAGTCTCCCCACGGGGCGACATCCCAGTAGCGAACTTTCTCGCCGATGATCGGCGGGGCGGCCTTCACGAACAGGAGTTGCCGATCTTCGGGCAGCCCCATGACTTCTTGCGGCAGCATGAGCGGCACGCCGCGCTCGGACACGCTGACGCCGAGTTCGTCATCATCGGTTTGCCCGAGATTATAGTTTCGGGTGATGATCGAATTCTCGCCCATCAGCCGCGACAGGCGCACCGCCAGCTCCATGTCCTGCACCGCGAAGAACTGCTTCATTTCGGATTGGCTTAAGATGATGTTCGTTGTCTCGCGCCCATAGACTTGGACGAGATGCGACAGGTCTTGAACAATCGCCCACACACGAACACCGTAGCCAGGCAACAGCGTCAGCGCTTCGGCCAGACCGGCAATGCGTCCCATGTTCGCAAACTCGTCGAGCAGGAACAGAACACGCTCACCGCCTTGATGCGTAGCAACGGCGCTGATCGCATGGCGCGTGACGAGCGCCAGCCGGACGCCATAATCGGCGATCCTCTCGGCAGGGATCATCACGTAGACAGTCGTGCCTTCTGCCTTGAGGTCTTGCAGGCTGACATCCGAACCCGACACGGCATCGGCTAACAGCCCACCAGGGCGGAAAATCTGGAGAGCGTTTGAAACACCCGTGCGGAAATCGGCAAACTGACGCGCGCCTTCTTCGAACTGGGTCAGGAATTCCTGCCCGTAAGCGGCGACCACACCATCCATCGCGTTCGACTTCGCCATATCAACGAACGTCATTTCCAGAAGGTCAGTGCTCTTCACGATCCGCCACAGCTCGGGCAAAGTGCATTTCTGCGGTCTGCCGCGCGTGGCAATATACAGGATCAGCCCTTCAAGTAGGTTCCGCGCCGCGTCCCTGAAATACTGGTTCTTGTCACCGCCCGCAGGTTCGGGGATCAGTTGCGAGGCAAGTGACCTCGCAGCATCGCCAAGCTCGTGATGACGGCGCAGATCGGCGGCCATCTCGATCAGAGGCTGCAGCGGGTTGTAGCGATTGCGCGGCAGGCCGTGCAGCCCCCACGGATTGAGATAGATGATCTTGTGGCCGAACCGCTCGCGACGATGTGCCGATGTAACGGCGGCAAGTTCGCCCTTTGGATCGGTGACAAACACTGAACCTGGATAATGCAGCAGGTTCGTAATCACGACGCAGGTTCCCTTGCCTTGCCGTGCAGGTGCAACCGTCAACAGATGCGCCTTGCCATTGAAGAACAGCGGAACACCTTTCAGCGCACCGAGGAACAACCCGTGCGGATCGGTCAGACCCGCATCGGCACAATTCTGAAGATTGGCGAAGGACGCTGTGCCGAAAACCCCCGTGGGGCGCTCTGCCTTCATCCGCGCAACTCGCACCGAGAGTTTGCGCAAAAGATCATAGAGACCTGTTGCAACAAGCCAAACGCCGCACAACATAAGAAAGCCCGAGGCAACCGCGCCGACAGGATCGTGCGGGTCAGCAAGCGCACGCCCCATAGCGACTGACATCGCAATAATTGACCCGCCGCCTAGCAACTTGCCAAGCGGGTTCGGTTGCCGCTGCATACGCATGGCATTGCCTCTCTAGCTTCTTTGCTTAGGTTAAGGGGGGCGGGGCAGATTGCGCCACCCCCGCCCAGTTTAGGGGAAAAGTTTACTTGCCGTTCTTTCCGGCATTCACAGCGGCATCGATGCGCTGCTTTTCTTGGTAGGTCATACCGTTGGTATTCACGGTGCCTCCAGACTGACCGATTTTGATCGCCAGTTGGGTACTTACAGTCATAACAATCTCCTTTGTCTGTCTTCGATGATTGTCATTTGTGTTCCGCCAACCTGCACAAAAATCGCTGCTAAAAATTAACTTGCGTGCACGAACTTCGCATATGAGAGTGTGGATGCGCGCTAATGCGAAGAACACATCTTTGGCTGAATCGGGGGGCGAGAGGCCATGCCGTGGCAAGGAACGGGTGCTCAGGATAAGCAGCTCTGGCAAGCGCTCGACGAAGCGCTGAACCGGCAGGGCTGGCCTAAACAGCGCCTTGCCGCAGCGATCAACAATGATAAGCGGGCACTTGAAGCCATCAAGACCTGGGGCGACGGAAGCAAGAGCGTTATCGATGACGGCACGCTCGCCCGTTGGCACGCAAATGGCGTTACCAAGGCGCGCTCTCACAAAAAGCAGGTCATCTATGAGTTCTTTGAGCGGACAGCCACCCCGCGCACTTCGCTCTATCGGCCCGCTGACGGCCTGCCCGCAGGATTGGCTGCCTTTGCTGCGCAATTCAGCGACAGGATTAAAGAGCCCTTCGCAGATGACCTTTCGAGTCTGGACGGGGTTTATCGCGTGTTTCGACCCGCTTGGACAATTCCAAAGTTAAGCCATGAGCGCATATTGATCTCGCGCCTGAAAATCGAGACCTCCGGCGGTTTCACGCGTTTTAGAGAGTACCAGAACTATCAAGACCCAGATTCCCCAAATATCAAAATCGATCAGACCGATGATGGTGCTGTTCTGACTATGGGCAGAAATTTTGTCTTCTTCGGAATTGGTCGCGACGGTCATGGCTGTAAAATCTATACGAGCTGGAAATACTATCCATTGCCCAAGGCAGGCGTAAAGGTGCAGCAACTGATAGGAAGTATGATGGGCATTAACGGAATGGGACCCCATCTGAGCTACCAGTTTGTTGCCAGTCGCACCTCTGACAAGTGGGAGAATATCGATATGGGGATTTTCAGACCTCCGCACGAACATATCACCGTAGATATTTTGGCTGAACTGGGCTTTGGCGAATTGTAAAACAAGATTGGATCAGTTTCTGCACTGAAATCTCTGGCACAGGAATACCTCCCCATTTTTATGGCACCAACAAGATGATAGGATTTCGACAAACGAGAAGATTCAAGAATGATCGCGAGACTAAAAATATGGGCGCAAAAACTGAAAAGGGACGTGTTACTGGTTTATGTTGCAGGGCGCGATCCACGCACGCCACTGCTCGTTAAGACAATCGCAATCGTCATCGCCGCATATGCCCTTAGTCCAATCGATCTTATTCCAGATTTTATCCCGATCATTGGATACATTGATGATCTGATCATCGTACCAATCGGAATCATGCTTGTAATCAAACTCATGCCAGTCGATCTACTGGAGGAATTTCGTCAAACAGCAACTCAACTCGGAAAACTGCCGACCAATCGAATTGTCGTCGGTGTTATCCTTTTTATTTGGGGCGCACTCCTTATCACGCTCTTGATGTGGGCGTACGGCTGGTTCGTTCTGGATGGTTGAGAGCCAAGCCCATCCGCGTTGTACCGTCTGCAACATAGGGTCAATTTCTGAATGGAAATTGTCATGAAAGTCCTGTTCGTCTGCACCGCCAACAAGCTGCGAAGCCCGACCGCCGAGGATGTCTTCCGCGACTATCCAGACATCGAAGTGGTTTCCGCTGGCACAGATGCTGGAGCCCCGCGACCGCTGACCAAGGAGCTTGTTGCCAGCGCCGATGTGATCTTCGCCATGGAAACCCACCACCGCGAGCGCATCCGCAAAAAGTACAAGCAGCGCCCGCCAGACAGCCGCATCATTACCCTGCACAATCCTGACGAGTACGAACGCGGCGATCCGGCTCTGATCGAGCTGCTGCGGGAAAAGGTTGAACCCCGTCTAGCGAGCATCCTTGCCGACAGGTGAGTGTGATGCGCTGCACCATTGGCGCAACTTGATGCGCTGCAACATAATTGTAGTACAAAGAGCTACAGGAGCCGTAAGGCGGTTACGCAAGATGTGTGTTGTACTACAACACATCTTGGCAAGGGGCTCGCTGCGCGCCCCCGTTGCATCCCCCAGGCCGCGGCTCTTTCAGGGTTTTGAACCCATTCCAGAGCCAACAGATCGTATCGCCGATCAACCACTCGCGGGAGACTTCGCTCTCCCTGCACCCATCGATCCTTTCAGGATGATCAGGGGCTATCGCGCCCCCTGAGCCCACTCGCAGACCTTGGAGAAGTGCCTCTCCATCCTGCACCTCAACCATGCACAAACGTCTGGACGTTCGATCACCAATCAGGGGAGCGTTCCTGCTCCCTCCGAAACCCCCTTGACCATTTCATGGAGACGACTTCATCGAGACCGAAGAAGGGAGCATTTCATAGCTGCCCTTACCTTGGAACCATCCCATTGAGCAAGAGCCTTCGCGCCCCTTGCAACCCTGACCAACCCTGCGCGGATTGGATGCCGCCAACGCGTCGGCGCTGAACCCGATCACTAGTCCCAGAATCTAGTTCGTGTTTTATGACGGCGCGGGCATTCTGTTGCACCGAGCTACACACTTGCAACACGATCTCGTGCCTGCACGATGCAATCCAACCATATTGTGTGGTTTGGCAACCTCATTTTCTTGCAACCACTCGTTGATGCGTGTACGCTGAAAAAAACTAACGAGCAGACGCAAGCACATGAAATTTATTGATTTATTCGCAGGACTCGGCGGATTCCACCAAGCGCTCAGCCAACGCGGCGGTGAGTGCGTGTTCGCCTCCGAACTCAATTCTGATCTTGCTGATCTGTATGAGAAGAATTTTGGTGTTCGTCCGGCGGGTGACATTCGGGCCGTTGATCTCGACACGATCCCAGAACACGACATTCTTTGCGCTGGCTTTCCTTGCCAGCCGTTTTCGAAAGCCGGTGACCAAAAAGGGCTTGAGTGTCCTCAGTGGGGCAATCTTTTTGACTACGTAGTCGCTATCTTGCAGAAGAAGAAACCGAGATACTTCATCGTCGAAAATGTGCCGAATCTTATGAGGCACCGAGGCGGTGAAACTTGGGATATCATCTGCGACCAACTCAGAGACCTTGGGTACGATATTTCATTTGAGCGGCTTTCTCCGCACATGTTTGGCATTCCGCAAAAGCGTGAGCGCGCGTTCATCGTAGGTGACCTGCAAGGTCTGGATGGCTTTGCTTGGCCCATCCCAGATGTAATCGAGGCGACGTCCATTCGGTCTGTTCTGGACGACGAACCTGATGATGCCCACGCCCTGAACAAAAATCATATTCGGTATATTGAAACGTGGCAGGACTTCATCGCCGCGCTCCCTAAAGAAGAGCACATTCCATCCTTCCCGATATGGGCAATGGAATTTGGAGCGACCTATCCACTCGAAGGATTGACGCCTCACGTTATGGGATACCGCGGACTCGGTAAATTCAAGGGGGCGTTTGGTGCGTCTTTATCACGCCTTAAGCCGGAAACGGTGAAGGAACGGCTTCCAACATATGCGCTGTCCGTCGTCAGGGTTTTTGGGACCAATGGCGGCCTAAACTAAGAGAGAGTTCGGCTCATCTGGTTGGTTTGATTATGCGGCGTGCTGTCGGTGATG
>Ga0209634_1001319_pt1 | contig 18211 bp, 16 predicted proteins | sample LinPmetageLP40_FD_184043 | JGI IMG/M metagenome (GOLD analysis project Ga0209634, IMG submission 184043) | Marine viral communities from the Pacific Ocean - LP-40 (SPAdes) (version 2) | ecosystem: Environmental > Aquatic > Marine > Oceanic | place: Pacific Ocean | collected 2010-08-26 | reverse complement strand
TTTTGAAAATATTGAAGATAAACAGTGTTCTGACACAATAAATCAATTTATAAACCAAATTACACTTAGTATCCCTCAATCTGAACGAACCAAAACAAGTGTTATTGATATTCTAACAAATGAAAAGTTACTTTATAATATTGTAGTAGCAGTAATAGAAAATTATAAAAGAAAACTTTTTAAATCTTCTGAAAAAACATCTTTTATGAAAGATAAAGAAGATTATTTGATTGAGACTATATTTAAAAAAGACCTAAATATAACTGCTATAGTTCTTTGTGTAACAGAATATTATACACTATTAAGAATATTTAAAAATTATGATGTTATCACTGATGAAAAACAAATGAGATCCCCCGCCTATTGCGAATACCAAAAAAGTATAATTATATTTGGAGGTAATCATCATATAGAAAACATACATAATTTTTTTAATACACAATTTAGTAATGATTCTGGTTCAAATAAATGTTTAATTGCGATACCAAAAGTAAAGATTTTAAATTATACAGAAAAAAATGTTGATATTAAAAATAATAAAATTAAAGATAGTGAAATTAAAAATTTTAATCAATTAATAGAACATATTTTAATTAATCAAAATGTTTAATTGCGATACCAAAAGTAAAGATTTTAAATTATACAGAAAAAAATGTTGATATTAAAAATAATAAAATTAAAGATAGTGAAATTAAAAATTTTAATCAATTAATATAACATATTTTAATTAATAATAAATATTTGTTCTATTAATATCAAAAGTTAATAATGGATATTTTATTTTATCCGATAAATCTCTTACAAATTGTCTAACGTAAAATCCAGAAGATACATCTATTTGAATTGGGATAGATAGTAAATTATTTATTTCTGTTTCTTTCCATTGATTTATAATAAATTCTTGATTAAAGTCCTTTTCTTTATTAATTGAATCAATTTGTGAAATTATTTTGTTTCTCCAATCATCATATTTATAGTTTTTTTCTTTTCCAACTACTAATTTATAAATTTCAACAGGATGTGAAGGTAAAGTTACAGGTATATTATTTTTTTTATAATACCAAAGTGGTTTTCCATCAACAGGTTTAGAGCTAAAATGATGAAAATTTTGAGAAAAACTCATCTTATTATATACTTTTAATAATTCAAGTAGATATTTTTTGGTAAATATATCTACATTATCATTTTTATATTGTTCTATTATACCAAGAGGATCGTCTGATTCTGTTTGAATATTAAATATAATTTCAAATTGATACTGTTTTTTACTATTAAGATAATTATTTATTTTCTTACATTCATCATCAACTAATAAAAGTAATTTACCGCGTGCCATTGGGTCTAACCGCCCACAGTAACATAGTTTTGTAATATTATGTTCTTTTTTAATTTTATTAATATGGTCATTAATAGTACATCCAGGTGCTTTAATTGTAATTATCATTAATATTATTAATATTATAACTATATCTATTTAATATCAATATTTATTTAAAAAAATTGAAAAAATAAAAATTATAAATACCTATGTTAAAAATATATTACTATGTCTGTGTCAAAATCTACACAATCTATTGTCTCATCCTCACCTTTAATTAATTCGGAAGTTAATACTACCGAAAATTCAGACCAGTTTGTATTTGTTAATCCTGAAGACTATGAACTTTTGTCTTCCCCACCAACAGATCTAAAAATGGTCAAATATAAAAAATCTAACGATACTACATCAGTTATTACTTCAATTACTCAAGCTACAGTAAATAGTACAAAATCTATTGTGAATACAGTCGTACCATTTGCTAAAATAGTAGCACCAGTTGTTCTATCGGTTTCCGTTACAACAGTGGATACATTACTTACACTTGGTTTTTATACTGGTGTTATAGTATGTGAAAAACTCAAACCACATGCAGTAGTTGTTGTAACAACTGGGGCTGATTTTGTAATTGATAAAGCTCAAAAAATTAAAGATAAAGTAAAATCAGTCTAAAATTTACACTCTGAATATTTTACGAAACTATTTATTTAAAAATTGATATTAAGATTTAATATTATATAATATTAATACTTAATGGGAAAAAAACTAGTCATTGTTGAATCTCCAGGTAAATTAAAAAAAATAGGAGAAATTTTAGGAAAGGATTATATAATTGAAGCTTCATTTGGACATTGTCGAGATTTGGATTCAAAAACTTTATCTATTGATGTTGATAATAATTATAAACCTAATTATATTACTATACCTGATAAAGTATCTGTTGTAAAAAAACTAAGATTTATAAAAAAAAATGTAGATGAAGTTATTTTAGCTGCTGATGAAGATAGAGAGGGTGAAATGATTGCTTCTAGTTTACGTGATGTATTAAAACTAAAAGATCCTAAAAGAATTGTTTTTCATGAAATCACAAAAAAAGCAATTACTGATGCTATTAATAATCCTACAGTTATTGATGAAAATATGGTTATGGCACAACAAACAAGAAGATTATTAGATAGATTAGTTGGATATAAGATTAGTCCATTACTATGGAAAACAATGCAAGGTCAATTATCAGCAGGGAGAGTACAATCTGTTGTTGTTAAGATTATAATTGATAAAGAGAATGAAATTAAGGAATCTGTATCAAATCCATATTTTAAATCTACTGGTATATTTAAACATAACAAAAAGAAATTAAATACAACATTGATGTTAGATAAGAGTGTTTACAAGTTTGAAAAAAAAGAAGATGTTTTAGAATTTTTAAATAGATTCCAACCAAAGATAAAATGTATTGTAAACGATGTCAGTTTTAAAGATTCTTTAAAAAAACCACCGGCGCCTTTTATTACATCTACGTTACAACAAGATGCTTCGTCAAGATTAGGATTTAATTCAAAACATACGATGTTTGTAGCACAAAAATTATATGAAGCAGGTATGATAACATATATGAGAACAGATAGTGTGAACTTGTCTAAGGATGCTTTAACAGGGTGTAAAAATTATATTGAAAAAACATATGGTGAAAAGTATTATAAATATCGCGTATATACTAAGAAAGGTAAAAACGCACAGGAAGCACACGAAGCAATTAGACCTACTAAATTAGATGTAGATACATTTACAAAAATAGGTAGCGATGGACAAAGATTATATTCTCTTATTTGGAAAAGAACAATTGCTTGTCAAATGGCAGAAGCTCAATTAAAAATACAAACTGTTAAAATAGATATCTTAGAGAAGGATAAAAGTATACTAATTATACATAATAAAAATAATTACTATGTAAATACGTATGAAACAATTATATTTGATGGATTTTTGGTTCTTTATAATAATCACGAAAGTGAAAATGACAGTGGTCAAATAGAAATTAAAAAGAATGATATTGTTGAATTTAATTCAATCAAAGTAACAGAAGAATATACAAAACCACCAATGCGATATAATGAACCGAGTTTAATTAAAAATTTAGAAAAAAATGGTATAGGTAGACCATCAACATATGCTTCTATAATGTCAAAGATAACAGAACGTAACTATGTAGAAATTAAAGATGTACCAGGTGTTAAAAAAGATTCTGAACAATTTACAATTGATAAAAAAAGTATAAAAACAGACGATAAATATACACAAACAACAAAAGAAATTGTAATTGGTAAAGAAAATAAAAAATTAGTTCCAACTGAAATTGGTTATAATGTAAATGAGTTTTTAGTTACAAACTTTGCGCCTATTATGGAAATTGATTTTACAGTAAAATTAGAGAAATTACTAGATAAAATTGCTAATGGAAAAGTAAAATGGTATAATGTATTAGATGAATATTATAAAAAATTTAATCCAATGGTTGAAAAGTTAAATAGAGAAACAAAACATATTACTAATTTAACACAAAATGATAAATTAGTTGGCAGTCATCCAGATAATGGAAATGAGATATATTCATCAATAGGTAAATATGGTTTATGTATTAAGATTATGGATAAAGATAAATGGAGATATGCTCCAGTAAAAGAAGTTAAACAAGATAATATAACATTAGAGTTGGCAGTAAAATTATTAGAATATCCAAAATTAGTTGGTAAAATTGAAAATGAAACTATTACCTTAAACAAAGGAAAATTTGGACTATATTTTAAAAAAGGTAAACTTAAAGCATCCGTGAAAGATGAAGATAGATGTATGGATTTATCATATGCAAAACATTTATTTACTGGTAATGATCCATATGCTATAAAAACATTTAAAATAAATGATAAAGTTATAAATTTAAAAAATGGACCATATGGATATTATTTACAATATAAATCGAATAATAAAAAACCAAAAAACATACCATTAAATAAAAATTTAGATATAGAGAAAGTTAATATAGATTTAATTAAAAAGTTAGTTAAATAATTTATATTTCTAATTATATATATATATATTAAATGTTTTTAATTTTTTACTTTATAATAACAATTGTTTTATTATTAATATTTATTGTAAAAGATTACTATAAAATAGATAATTTTAATAATAATATTGAAATAAAAAACTATGATAAAAATAGTAAAGAAAATATTCGATTTGCTTTTATAACTACATCATACAATACACAACAATTTATTATTAAAAATTTAGATTCTATTAGAAAGCAATTATATAAAAATTTTATTATATTTTATGTAAATGATTGTTCAACTGATAATTCATTAAATATTTTAAATAATTATAAACACAAATATCCAGAGTTAAATATTCATTTAATAACTAATTCAAAAAGAATGGGTCCCGCGTATTCACGATATATAGCTTATCAAAATACATTAGATGACGATATATGTGTATTTTTAGATGGTGATGATTTTTTATATCATAATAATGTATTACATATTTTATATAATTGTTATAATAAATATAATATTTATGCTACTTTTGGTTCATATGACGATATTAGAAATAAAGAAATATCATACAATAAATATAATAATGAAATGAGATTTAATCAAAGTATGACACGAAGTAATAAAAATATTTATTATCCTCATTTAAGAACAGCTGTTGCTAAATATGTAAAAATGGTTCCAGAAAGTTATTTAAAATTTAATAATCAAGAATGGTTTTTATTTTGTTCAGATGTAGCTCTATTTATGCCTTTATTAGAATTAATTAATAATAAATTTATTTATATTAAAAATAGATTAATGTTATATAATAGATATAATAGTGAAAACAATATTTTAGATGGATTTAAAGCACAAAATAATGATAATAAAATTAAAAGAAATCAATACAAATATTATATTTATTCTCAAAAAAAGTTAGTATCTCCGGTTTAATTACAAGGTAAATTATATTTTTTACATAAATTATTTAATGTTTTTATGCCTAATTTAGTAAATCCTTTCCCTGAATTAGGACACGGTGTTATTTCTCCTAAATAAACGTTATTATTACTTATATAAAAATCTAATCTGACAAATACATCTTTAAAAACAGTAATACCGATAAATTTACATATATTTAACATTTTTTTAATATTTTTAGATTTATAATTTAAGGTTCCTTTTTTTGGTAATTTGCGCAGTGGCTCAATTTTATTCCAGTTATTATCATAATATTCTGAAGAATAATCATTTTTATCATAATCATAATATTTATGAAGTACAATTTCAGGATTACCTCTAAATGTATAAATTTTAAAATCATCTAAAATACGATATTGATTATTTTCATTTGGTAGTAATTGTTCAATTATAATATCTTTATTAAAAAATATATTATCAAAATGTTTTATATTATGTTTTTTATTAGTAAATAAATTTATTCCATTTGACATTAAATATACATTAGTACTACTATGACCATTAATTGGTTTTATTACATAGTTATTATATTTTATTATTTCTTTTCTATCATATTTTCCATTATAATATATTTTAGGTACATATATATTTAATTTAATTCCTAATTTATTTGTATTAATTTTATTATTATAGTTAATTAATTTAATATTATTAAATGATAACTTAGAATAATTTGTTGTCCAATTATTAATTAATTTTATAAAATCATACTCATTTTTTTTATTATATTTTAAAAATAAGATTAAAATCAAAATAACTAAAAATAATATTGTCATTATATAGTATTATAAAATTTATTCTAAAATATTTCTAACTTTTAGTAATATGATTAATTTTTACATTATAACTATATTAGTAATTATTGTAATTTTTTATTTTGTAAATAAAAACACTTTAAATATTGAAAGATTTTCTTTTGATAAAATACCATTGTGGACATTTTATGATAATATAGATAATAGCAAACATTACCTAGATTTATGTTTAGAAACTATATATAAGTATAATAATGATGATTATGATATTATAGTATTAAATAATAACTCTTATAGAAAATATATTCCTGAATTTAAAAATGAATATAATATGAATGAAAAAAATAAATTAAATTATATTAAAATTAAATTATTATATGAATATGGTGGAATATGGGTTGATGTTAATTCAATTATACTAAAAAATTTTAAAATATATACTGATAAATTAATTTTATATGATTTTGTTGGTTTTGGGTGTAAAAATCCATATTGTGATAATTTAAATTATTATTCTAAACCAACACTTAAAATATTTGCGTCTAGAAAAAATAGTAAATTATTAGATCATACATTAACTAATATTGAAAAATACTTTCTAAAAACTGTAAAAAAAATACCTACTGATTTTATATTAGAACAATTATGGAAATCTTTAAATATATTAATTAATAATGAGTATTCATACTTTCATTTTGATCCAATATATTTAGGATTAACTGATATTGATAATAATTATATTACTATTAATAAATTAATTAGTAATAAAGAAATTAATTACGAAGATGAAACTAAAATCCATATTATTCAATTTACAGATAATTTAACAGAAATTAATAAATATTCATTTTTTAATTATAATATTAATCAAATATTAAGTAGTAATTATAATATTAGTACTTTTTTTAGAAAAAGTTTATATCCAGAACATCCTAATGCTAATCTACCCGTTGTTTTCAATGAAAATATAAATATATATGTTCTATATATTCCAAAAAGAGAAGTATATATTAAAGAAACAATAAACAAAATATTTTTAAATCCTGTATACTTTAAAGGTTATTATAAATATGATTTAAATGAAGAAGAATTAATTAAAAATAATTTTATTACAGAAAAATGGACTAAACAATCTAATTTTAATTTTGGAAGAGTTGCTTGTCATATGGGACATATTAATATTTTAAAAGAATTTTTAAATTCAAATAAAAGATATGCTTTAATTTTTGAAGATGATATATATATTGATTATTCTATATTAGATAAAATTAGAAACAAATTTACAGAAATTTTTGATAATATACCCCAAGATGCTAATATTATATATTTTTCATTCTGCTGGGAACATTGTACAAAAACACAAGAATATAATAAATATTTTAATAAATCATTTAGACCATATTGTAGACATTGTTATTTAGTTTCACGAGTTGGTGCTAGAATTATAGTTACGGAATCAACACCTATGGATAAACCTGGTGATAATATTGTTGGTAATTTAATAAAAAATAAAAAATTAATTTCTTATAATGTAAAACCAGATTTTCTTTCAATAGAACAAAATAGGCAAATATTAAAAAGTAATTTAAAAAATGATAGAATTTATAATGTTTGTATTTAAATTATAAAAAAAATAAATATAGTTTAATATATATATGAATAATAAATATAATAATATTTATAATATGAATGGTGGTAAAGATTCAAGTAATACTAATAGTACAGATAGCAGTGAATATAATACTAGTGAAAGTGACTACGATGATAGTACTACTACAACTACTAGTGACAATGATGTAATTAATAATCAAAATATTGATCAAAATAATGATCAAAATATTGATCAAAATATAGAACAACCTTTAAAAAGTAAAACAAATTATGAAGAATGGTTGGATATGGGAAATATAGGTAGTGAACAAAATTTTTTAAATTCAAAAAATAAAAAAGAATTAAAAACAAATATTATTTCTACTGATCCTGCCTATTTTAAACAACTAGAAGAATTAGATATATCTATATTTACTTCTCCTAAATTTAATTCTGAAATGATTAATATTTTAATTGAAAAATTAAATAAAGACGGAGATGGATTAAATATTGGTATTTTTATAAAACCTAAATATTTTAATATTTTTAAAAAATATGGTAAATTTAAAAATACACAAGGTACACACATTAACATCTTAAATAATCCTATTAAAAATATAATTTTTGAATTTATTAATCTTGTTGGTATACCTGGTACTGAAATTGAAATGAAAATAAAATATATGTTAATTGATGATAATACTCAATTATTATATGTTAATTTTGAAGGACCAATAACAAATTTTACAGGTGATAATCTATATTCAATAACATTATCAAAAAATAATATGAAAATTAAAAATCCTAAATTTTCTACTAGTACTGCTAAAATGATTGGACCATTGGATATTAAATTAATAGGAACAGTACAATTATTTAAATAAGATGTTCTGTTAAATCACAAAAAAAACTTTTATATTTAATTATTATATTTTTAAAAATATCATCAATAGAAATATCTTTATATAAATTATTGTAAATTGTATCATAATTTTCTAAAGTATTTTTACAAGTGTTTAAATAATTATTATCATCAGTAAAAATTATAAATTTATTTAAACTAATTAATTTATGATTATTACATTTTTGACTAATTACAATTATTTTATGAGCAATTGCTTCATATATTCTAAATAATTCACAAATTTTGTAATGTTTTCCTGCGTGAATGTTTAATAATATTTTACTTTCACAAAATAGTTCTCTTCTTTTTTCACCAAAATATCCTGAAAAACTTTTTATATCTAAATATTTTAAATACGTTTTTAAAAAATTATGTCTATAAGAAATATGATTAAATAAAGAAATATAAGAAATACTTTTTTCCTTTACTTTTATTATATTTTTATTTAAACATGGTTCAAGTATAACTACATCATCAATATAATACTTTTTTTTCCATATTTCTTTATTTTCATAACTATAATCTATTAATGATATATCATGTTTACTTGTAAATTTAACTGTTTTTACTAAAAATTCTTTTATATTTTTTGTTAGTTCACAATTTTCAATATCATCAACAAGTACACTTAATTGTTCAACATTTAAAAAATATATTTTTATTGATTTTTTTTTAACAATATCAACATCATAATCATTTAAAAATGATTTGTATAAAACAATAATATTATTTTCAGTTATATTAATTTTTTCTAATAATGTTTTACAATTTACCTTAATATAATTATGATTACAATTATTAATTATATATTCAAAAAATGTAAAATAATAATCAATCATATATTCTAAATCATCATCAGTTATTACAAAATAATAATTTATTTTTTTATTATCTTTTACTACTATTGTAGTTAATTTAAATGTAACTGTTTCATTTTCATAAATTGTATATTCTGTAGTATTTACTTTAATTTTTAAACATTTAATAATATTTTCACACGGATCTTCGCCAAAAATATTATTTGAAACTATAAAGGTAAACTCATTATTATTTATTAAATTTTTAATAATATCTAAAACATTTATTATATTTTCATATCTTCCATAAACAGCTACTTTTACTTCATTAACATTATTTAGATTAATAATTGTCATTATATTAAAAATTGAAAATAATTATTTATATATATATATATATATATATATAAATAATGCCACTTAATATACAAAATATTAGTTCTACTATTACTAAATTTAAATATAAAATGTCAGGAGAATATGTAGTAAATAATTCAGATATTTGGGTTTTTGATGTTAGTGTTTTTCATAATGAAAAACTAATTTATGTTATCGGATTTTCTCCAAAACAAACAGAAGGTGCTGTTTTTTCTCAGATAGGAGTATACGAAAAAGAAAAAATATATTTCGATGATTTAGAGACTATCAAAAGAGAAGCAAGAGGATTTGTTAGGAATCTAGGTATATTTCCTATTAAACTTGAAATTAATAAATGTTTTAACTACGCTGAATTTCCTAAAGTTATAGAACAAAATAAACTTAAATTATGGCAACAAGTATCTATGGGGTTTAATTTGTATAAAAAACCAAATAAATGGTATTATTGGATTACTGAAATTATACCTAAAATCAGTAAAGAAGTAATAACAACAGATACAAGTGAAAAAATTACATGCACTAATATTAGTAAACACGATACTATTACATTTTATACATTTACTGCTAATAGTAATAACAATATTTGTGAAGCAAATTATTATAAATAAACTTAGGATATAATATAATTTTCATTTAAACATAAATCTTCAACATTAAAAGTTTTTGGTCCATTTATACCAAACCAATTACGAGGAATATAAATTTTATCAGCATTACTAAAATAAGAACCAAACAGAGAAAAAGTTGAATTAGCGCAAATTATTGTTTCACAATGAGATAGTAAAAATAAATGTAATTCCGGATGATTTTTTAAATATTTATACTTTTCGGGTATATGTTTATTAATAATAGTTTTAATTGTAATTGTATAAATGTTACCATGGTGTTGAACGGCATATGTTTCATCATCTGTAAATAATATTAAATTAATATTCGGTAAATCTAATTGTTCTATTATATCAATATAATATTTTTTATCTAAATTAAAATGATAATTATTAGAAGTAAGATAATCAGTTCCTCTTAAATGTACTGCTATATTATGTTTTTTATTTACTTTACGAAAATTATCTAAAATAATTTTCGCTATGTTTTGTATACTTAGATCTAATTTTTTAATTATTCGTGTATAAAAATTTTTAAAATATTTTATTGACTGAAAATATCCATCAACATATACATTAGTACTTGTTGGGATTGTATCTAAATAATTTACATAAGATAATGTATCTTCCATTATTTTATGGTTATCATTATTTAAAAGAAGATTATTTTCTGATATTCTAAATATATTATCAAATATTCTATAATAAAACACTCCTTCTCTTGAGTTTTTTTGATTATTAATAATACAGAGTTCTAAATTATATCTCATAGATATTGTATACCCAAAAAATATTTGAAATAAAATATTACCTAAACCTCCGCGGATATTTACAATTATTTTATGTTGTTTAGTATTATTCCTTATTATAGTATGAGGTTTATCTAAAGCTATTATTTTATGCTGTTCTTTTATATTTTCATTATTACTTTCAGGACAACAATAATTTGCTTTTAAAATTTTAAATTTATTGTAATTATCTAAAAAATATTTATTAAGATGAGATTCGTCATGCCATATAGAAATTATATTATGACTTTTATCAATTAAAATATTGCTATTTATTTCTTTTGCCATTTTTATAAAATAATTTGTTATACCTCCATTAAATCCTCCTGCAATATAACAGTTTTTAAATTTTTTACTATCAATATAAGCGGTTGATTTTTTATTTTTTTCCGGTGTTCCGTTTTTATTTTCATTTATATATCCAGGATGTTGTGTACCTATTAATACTTTATCTTTTGAAGGTAATATTTCATCACCAATTTTATTAATTACTTTCATATCAACATCAATATAATAAATTACATCACATAACAATTCTATTTCAATATCAAAATCTAATAAATATTGATATCTATATAATGTATCTAATGGAAATCCCTTTTTATTAATAACATTAATTAAATTATTTAAATTATATATTTTACAAATTTTTGTTACTTCTTTTTTATTGTCAGTTGATATAAAATAATATTTTGGATAATTAACTAAAAAATTTTTTTCAATGGAATCAATTAAATTTTTAAAATATTGTACATAATTTCCCGTACATATACAAAATATACCAATTCTTTTTTTATCATCCGAAGGTTTCATTTTAAATTCTCCGTCACTATTTATATTTTTAGTGTCTTTTTTATATTGTTCTCCTATTTGGTTACTGTGTATTCTATAATTAATTAAATTTTCATTTATAATTGTTATATTAAAATTATTATTAATTGCTCTTTTCCATAAAGATAAATCTTCAAATGGTTTATCATTTCTATAACGTAATAAATTATTATATTTATCATAACCTAACCAAAATCTTTTTGTAAAACAAACACAAGAATGATTAATAATATTATTATTTTTATTAATTTCTACATTTATTAAATCAGTTTCAATATAATAATTTTTACTTTTTAAATTTAACATATCCAAAGTCCATTTTTTCATTGGTTTATCAGTTCCATTTTCCTCTTTTATATAAGTCATTAAACTTGAACATAAATCATATCCATTATTTATACATTCTAATTGTTTTTCAAACCTATTATTCAAGTAATAATCATCTAGATTTGTATTAAAAACTACATCATAATTATGAGAAGAAAAACATTTATTTAATAAATACATCATTGCTTCTGTATGGGTTTGATAATTTTTTTTATAAAAATAATATTTGTTTTTAAAAGTGTCTAAAATAGATTTATTAAAAACAGAATAATTTTCGTTTCCATAATTTATTTCAAAAATATCAAAATTTTTGTAACTTTGATTTATAATACTATCAATACATTTTTTAATCCATTCTTTTTTGTATAATTTGTAAACATTTTTATGAAAAAATATAACTGCTAATTTTTTATTTTTTTGTAATAGATTTTTTTTTATTTTCCATTCTACTTTTTTCTCTTTTGGTTTATTATAGTTTAAATCTTTGTAAGAATTTTTATTTACTTTAATATTGTTTGTATATAAAACATCTCCAATTGCTTTATCTTCATAAATTTCATTTTTAATATAGTCCTTATTATTTAATAAAATAAATATAGCTTTTCTTGATAATAAATATCCATATCCACCGGCAGCGTATGGAGCAATAAAAAGATTTTCATATTCTAGAGTATTTAATTTTTTATTTTTACATTTACCAAAATGATAATCTGGTTTTATATTGTTAATAATATAATTACCATAATAATCTAAATTAAAAATATCATTATTTAAATTAATATTTAATTCAAAAAAATTATCATCTACTTTATAAACATGCGAATAAACAGTATTCTTATATATTATATCTAATGCTTTAATCATTTTATTTGCTAAATTTTCCCAAAAATCATCTATTTTTAAATAAATATAAGGTTTTTCTATTTTTTGTTTATCATCTGTTGATAATATAATATAATAATCATAGTTAAATGTTTTTAGGTAATTTAAAAGTTTTTCATACTTTTTTTTATATTTTTTTGTTGCCAATATTAAAAATACTACTTTTTTATTATTAATAATATTTATTAAATTATAATTAGATATTTCCGATTTAATATTTTTACATTTTTTATTTATTTTATTACTAATATTATTATCATCACATAAATATTCTTCAACTTTTGTTTTTATTAATTTAATTTTTAATAAATCACAATTTTTATGAATAAATATCCATTTTCTACCTTTATGAAAATTGATTAAATTAACATCAAAATCATTCTTACAAATAAAAATAGTATTTTTAGTTAAATCTGTATATTCTAATAAATTATGAAAATATTCTAATTCTTTAACTTTTTCAAAAGAATATACTTGAACTATATTATTATTTTTAAGATAAGATTTAAATTTCATATACTATTATTTAATTAAATGTTTTTAAATATAAAACCATTTAATTATTTTATATCCACTCACTTATTTTATTATACGCTTTACTATTTTTATCAATATAAGTTGTATCATATTTAAATATATATTTAGTTAATAATGAAGCACTTAATTCGTGTAAATCATAATGATTTCCATTAATATTTCCAAACATATCAGTATATTCTTTAATATTTTCTAAATAATCATATTTAGAATAATCAATTTTATTATTTTCAATATAATATCCAATATAATTAACATCACTAATATCTACAGAATTATCTTTGTAAATAGATGCTAATAATATTTGTTTATTACCTTTTAAAACCCAATAATCACTAATTCCATCTGGATTAAATCTTGTTAAACTTTTTAATTTATCATCATTAATTAAATTTTTTACTTTTTTAAAATCCCATAGTTCATAAAGTTTTTCAAATACTTTGGGGTTTTTTTTTTGCCAAATGTGAATTAATTCGTGTATTAGTACAGAACCATAATATTTAAAATTATTAAAATCAGATGTATTTATATTATTTATAAAAGTTTCAGATAAACATATAATATTTTTATTTGTTTGAGGATAACCGTTATCAATATGATTTTTCCATTTTAAAAACAAAATATTATCAAATAAAAAATAATATTTATTATCTATTGTTTCTTTTGTTTTATTTATTAAAGAGAATAATTTTTGTTTATCAGTAGTAGTAATATTAAGTAAATTTTTACAATAATAATCATACATATCTGGTTCATCGATATTTCTTAATTTAATATCTAAATTATTATAATCGTAATTAACCGTTTTTAATATTTTACATATATTTTTATTTGTTGTAAAATATTTTTCTACATTTTTATCTGGTAAACCTTTATAGAAATAAATTATTAAAATTAAAAAAAATAATAATATAAAATATATTATTGTCATTAATATAAATAATATATTATTTATTTATTTTAAATGTCAAAAAATCAATTTGAAACATATTATATATTCTTTCCTTCATTTCATCAGTATAAAAGTGATTATAACTTGGTATTTTATTTTTAAAATTTTTTAGTTTAATGTTATAAATACTATTATCATAGTTTGATATATTATTATAATATATTAATTCCTGTTTTCCATTAATGTCATATGGTATATTATGTTCTTCTTTAACGTTATTTAAATCTTCTTTAAAATTTTCAAAATACAAAATTTTATAATTTCTATTTAGCATTAATATTAATACTTTTTCATTTGCCATTATAATCTCATTATGATTATCATATTTATAAACAAATTCTTTAAAAGTTAAGTTTTCGTGTTGTTTATGTGCTATTGTGGTGCTTAATAATCTTTCATATGGATTTCTTACCATAATATAAATAAAATATTCATCTGTTATTTTTTCAAGTAACTCATTACTAGTTAAACTGTTTAAACATAAATCTATATTTTCTGCTACTATTTTATGTGTTTTTCTATTTTCTATATTTATATTATTAATAGTTCCTAACCAGTTAATCATTGTCTTTGACCAACATCTTGAAAAAACAATAAATACTAATTTATATTCTTCAGAATATAATATATACATTATATAAAAAAGTTGTATTTTCTTTAATTATATTAAAAATTATTATTTTATTTATTTACAAAACCATTATAGTTATAATTAATACTATTTCCGTTATTTAAAAATTCTTGTTGATTTTGAATATTATTTGAAATAGTTGTATAGTTTCCACTTAGTGTATCATTTGACTTGTTTAATAAACTATAATTAGTTGGTTCTAATTTATTTGGTTTATAATTATTTTCATCATTTACATTATCTTGAGATTTTTTAACTTCATTCTTATTATTATTATCATTATTACCATTTATTATTTTAGTATATGCTAATCTTTGTAAAATTTCTGGCGAAAAGTTAAACATTTCGTCATAATGTTTTAATGTACTATTTTTAATTGATTTAATTGTTAATGTAAAATGAAATCTTTCACCATCTTCATAAGCACTTAAACCTAATAAATCATATAATCCCACTGGAGATGTACCATCTTCTTTATAAAATTTAAAATTTAATGATTTTATATCTTGTGGTTGTTCAAAATTAATAAAGCTCGGGAATGGTTTTAAAACACCTAATTTATGGTTAGAAGTTAATTTTGTTGTATATGATATAGTTCCATTTGAATTTGAATTGTATTTTACTCTTTCAATATCATTAATTGTTAATAATCTATAATTAAATAAATTTGTTGCTGTTTCAATTAAACCAGCACTTTTATAATTAAATGTTACATCGGAAATTTCAATGGATGTTACATTTTTAATTGGATCAAAATAATATTCATTATTATTTACTAAATATTTAAAGTTACCATAAATTTCATCTACACCGTGTTTATTTACATCAGAAACAATTTGTGAAGAATCAATATTAATTATATCTGTATTCATATATATTAAATTAAGATATATTTTTTTATAAAATTATAAATTAAAGAAAACGTATTTATTTAATTAATGGATTTATTATCAAACGAAATATTATTTAAGATATTTTTAAATTTAAATATTATTGAAACTAAAAATTTATCATTAGTATCAAAAAAATTTAATAGTATTTTTAATTATTTACACAAAAAAAATAAATATATTAATGTCAACTTTTCAAATAAAAATAAAATATTAGATTTTGTTCAATTAGGTTATAGATATATAATTTTTAATAATAATATTAGTAAAATTATAAATATTAAAACTGGGTATAATTTTTATAAAATATATACATATGATGGATATATTATTTATATACGTCCGGTAAATATAAGTTGTCATAATTTAAAAAAGACATTATATACTAATAATATAAAATTAATTATTAATAGTAAATTTAATATTAAAAGTAAGCAAATAGTTATAAACCAAATTACACGTTATTAATACATACATAATCTATGACTTTCGGTATTATTTAATGTTGTTTTTAAATTTCCCTTTTTTAATCTTAATTGTTGGATATTTAAATATTCCGGATTTACTAAATATCCATTTAATATATTTTTTTGAATTAAATGACCAATCATTCTATCTCCACTTGAAAACATAGGTAATGTATGTTTTATTATTTTCTCAGCACCACCTTTTGTTACTAAATACATATGTCTACATAATGGTCTATATGCTTTACTAAATATTTTATTATATTTTTTTATTTTATCACAATATTCAAAACAATAAGATAAATATATTATTTCCGCATCTTTTGGAATATTATTTACAATTACATTTATTTTATTAATTAAATTTATATTATCTATTTTAATATCATCTTCAAAAATTAATGCGTATTTTTTATTTTCTTTTAAAAAATGCTTTAATATATTTATATGACCTAAATGACAAGCAACTCTAGATAATGTAAATTCTTTGATATATTTTACTTTATTATTTGTATCATTTATCCATTGTTGACTTATTAAATTATCTTTTACAAGTTTATTTTTATTTAAATTATTATAATTAATACCTTTTATAAGAGTTGGATTTATATTTAATTTATCCATTATTTTTTTAATATAATTAAAACGTTTATCAATGTATAAAACATATGATTTAGTATTTGTATTCAGTCTATTATTTTTATTACTAAAATTTAAAAATAATATGAATATAATTAATGTTATAAATAGTATATACATTAACATATTATAGAATTTAATTAAATTAATAAAAAATTGATTTTTTTATTAATTTATATACTAATATTAATATTTTAATGTCTGCCATTTCGACATCAATTGATAATAGTAACCAAGCAATAACTTGCTGTGTATGTCTTGATACCACGCCGTCTAATACAAATTTTCGTAGTTGGAATTGTACAGGTGAACATTCTGATACAATTTGTAATAAATGTCATTCTCATATGATGGAACAGGGCAACAATTGTCCGCTTTGTAGAGCCACATCTAATATTAATAACTTTCGTATAATTCAATCTGTGGGACAATATTTTACTAGTAGAGAATCAGCAATTAATTTTTATAATTTAAATTCTGATAGAATAGACTACACCCTGGAAAGGCTTATTATTACTAATCCACCTTTTGGAAGAAGAGTATAAATATTAAATATTAAACTTAATTTATTTTTTTATATTTGGATATGATACATGCTCTGCTATTCCACATAAATTGTCTACATCTGCAGACATATAAATATATCCATCCATACCCCAAGATACTCCCCAACTATTTTTAACCATAATATATTTATTACCATTAAGTGTTATACCATAACCAACTGCTAAGACAGCATGGTCTAACCTATTAGGATCACAATTAGTTGAATTATAAATACCGCTACTATATAGTTGAAAGTCATTTTCAGCATCAATTGCTACAGACATTGGTCCTATTGTTGCCAACGCTTCATATAGTGATGACATATTACCTTGAGGTAAAAGTGTTACATTAAATA
>Ga0209634_1001318_pt1 | contig 18218 bp, 21 predicted proteins | sample LinPmetageLP40_FD_184043 | JGI IMG/M metagenome (GOLD analysis project Ga0209634, IMG submission 184043) | Marine viral communities from the Pacific Ocean - LP-40 (SPAdes) (version 2) | ecosystem: Environmental > Aquatic > Marine > Oceanic | place: Pacific Ocean | collected 2010-08-26 | reverse complement strand
ACTTCTTCGACTTCTTCGACTTCTTCGACTTCTTCGACTTCTTCGACTTCTTCGACTTCTTCGACTTCTTCTTCGACTTCTTCTTCGACTTCTTCTTCGACTTCTTCTTCGACTTCTTCGACTTCTTCTTCGACTTCTTCTTCGACTTCTTCTTCGACTTCTTCTTTAGATATAGCTAATTCTATATTTTTATTTTCACTATATTTTGATAGTTTTGTTTCTAAATGTTTAATTAAATTATCTTTTTCGTATATTTGATTATGTAAATTTTTAATAACAGACACTTTACAATAATTATCATTTTCTTCTGATATAGATTTTAGTTTTAATTCCAACGAATCTATGGTGTATTGTAATTGATTATTATTTTTTTCTAATATATTTTTTTCATTTGAAATAGTTATTTGTGATTTTTCTAAATCACAAATATTATTAGTTAATTTTACATTTTCTTCATGTAAATTATTAAATTTTAAATTAATGTTATCAAATTCCTTTTTAAAAAAATCCATTTAATACATATAGTATATAGACCCTTAAATAAATTTAATATTATTTTTTTAGAATAACAGTACCATCTTTAATTTCTGAACAATTATAATTATCATATCCTAAATCGCACGTTTCTTTTTCTAATAAACCTTTTTCTGCATTTAAATAATAATCTTTAACAAAATAATAAAATATCAAACCCCATATTATCCCAAATATTAGATTGAATACAATATCATTAAATTTTTCACATTTTATTGTAACTCTAGACCAAACAGTTAAAAAAATCATAACTATTAATGATGTAAATGGTATAACATCTAAATTTTCTTTATAATACATATCAGTGAAATAAAATGTTGATATAAATGATATAAATTCTGTATGAGAGTTTGGTAAAAACCCCAATTCTGATTCATTATCAGATTTATCAAATACAGCACAATTTTCATTTGGACTAAAACTGGAATATCGTTTATATAAATATCCAACTAAATCATTAACTATTAATCCAATTAATAGTATAGCACTTCTTATATCTTTATATATTGCACTTGAAAAATATGCGAAAAAATAGACTCCTAATGGTAAAAATCTAACTAATGTATGGAGTAAACCTATAAAATAATTAACTGATTCAGTAAAATTCATTACTATATATATTTATTTTTTTTTTCTATTTTATTATTAATGATTAACTTAATATTAATAATAACCATTTTAATTTTAGTAATATATATGACTATTAGTAATGAACAATTTATAGATGTAAATCAATGTAATTTTGTACCTTGGGGTCCTGATTTAAAAAGTTGTAATAATTATTGTTTAAACACAGATTCTAAATTAAAAGAATTATATAATGTAAATAATAAATGTGATTTAGAAACATGTGTCAATATTTGTAAAAATTGTAAAAATAAGGAAAGATGTCAATGGTATACGAAAAATATGAATAATAAAGATGAAGAAGTAGGAACAGGACTAAATTTAACATATAAAAAAGAACCTAAAATAATAAAATTAAATTGGAATTCAATTCCGATTGTAAATAATTATATGATTCATTACAAACAAACAGCACCAGAATATGAACAAACTAAAATTATTTATAAAAATACTAATTCTTTAGAACTTAGTATAGATAATAGTAATGATAATAATATAATACTTAATAAAGATAGTACATATACATTTAAAGTATATGGAACAAACAATTTTGGCATTGTAGAATCATCTAATATTATAACCGTATCGACTTAAAAATAATTAAACACTATATTTTAATATTGATTTAAAACAAATACCAAGTCAACCAACATAAGTTTATTATGGTAATAAGGAATATAAATTAACTCTAGACTATAAACAAAAATCAATCATATTATAAAAAAAGCTTAGCAAATGTTATTTAGAATTAACGAGGGAGATGGAAAGCCATTATATTTAATTGGGTTTGATGATAATGATATATCTAAAGGTATAACTATTATTGATTTACTTATTAGTATAAATAATATAATAAAAATAACTAACATTATTAATTGTAAAATTAGTAATATTAATATTTATATTTATAAAGGAAGTAATGGTTATATCATCTATTAGATTATTTAAAACTATTGATAATAAATTGTTTCTATAAAATTATTATCTATATAATATGGAAGTTTAGATTTAATATTTTCGGGTATTAAAAATAAATCACACCAATTTATGGTTAAGTTATAGTTTAATGATAAGGGACTACTTTTTGTCCATTGATGTTTATTTAATAAAATAATTAATTTGTTAATTCTATTTATAATTCCAGTTTTATTTTTTGGTTTAATATGTTTTAAAGCCCATTCAAATCTTAATGAATCTTTTTTAGATTTAAATCCAGAAACATAACATGCATAATTCCAATATGTTTTATTTTTAGATTTGACCATTGATGTATATTTAGCACCACCTTTAATTAATGTATTATGTTGCCGAATTCTTCTAGATAAATTATTTGTAATACCAACATATGAATAATTATCATTAAATATAATGTAACAATTGTATGCATTCATTATAATATATTATTATGAATTAACTTCTTAGTATATTTTTTTTTATTCTTTATATTTCTATATTTAGTTCGTTTTTTCTGTAATTTAGATAATTTTGGTTTGTATGGTAGAATTGTTCCTTCTTCCGGTAATGGTTCTACAGTTGTTTTATAACCTATTTTAGGATAATTAATTTTATATCTACTATTAAGTATTGTTGATTCTCTTTCTTTAAAACGGTCTATCATATTTATCCATCTTTTAGATGGCGCCCATCCATCACATTTTACAACAAATCTCCTAAATTTACCTTTTTCAGTATTTGGATGTTTTTTATTATATTTTTTCTCTGCGATTAATAAATTACTTAATAAGCATTCATAATTTTGTGGGTTTGTTTCAGTTAATTGAACTATTTTTGGTAATGATACTCCTCTATAATATAAATATTTTAATCTATCAATTGTAGCATATCTAATACCATTATATTGAATATATGGCATACATGTAGTAATTATCGTAAATGTAATTAATTTATTAAATTCATTAGTATTTTTTTTCCTTCCAACTATAGATATATTATCCACATCAATTTCTTTCCAAAACATTATTTTTCGTTGTAATTTAAATTCAAAATCTGGGAATTTAGAACTTAACAACATTTTTAATTCAACTTCATAATCGGGATAATCTTCTGAACCACTTGAAATATAATCAGAATCAACATATACTTCATAATCCGATACTTCTAAAGTACCTATATTTTTAGTATTTCTAACAAATAAATTATATGCTGATGCACCATAATTAATTAATTTAGCATCTTTGACAAATTTCCCTATAAAACTCAATATTTCAGTGTAATCATTCGAAACTATTTTTTTATAATTTTCAGCACTACATAATTTTGGTTTATATGGATAATATTTATTAAATAAATCTAAACGAGTCGAAACTTTTATTAATCTTCCAGGATTATCTATTGGTTCTGTTAATTCTCTATACATACTTATACGCATCCAATTAGGTTCGCAAACAAATAATTTTTTATAAAGTCCTTTATCTGTATTATAGTTGTATGTTTGAGTATAAATTTTAGGTTTATTTTTTATATTATATCCAATATCATAACATGGTATATGATTAAAAATACTTATACATTTATTATCAATAGATTGACCACACATATCACAATCATTATTCTGTATTTGATGATTTGTGCAACCAGATTGTGTTAAATCTAATACATCAGTATAATCTATTCCAACTTTATATGTTTGATGATGTTCATCATTTAAAATACTACCACGCGCTTCAACAAACATAAATCCCATTTTATCTAATCTATTTGCTAACTCTTTAGCATGTTCCCAAGCATTTGGAGAAAACACATCATAATCTGGAAATTCATTTCGACCATATATTGGATCTTTCTTTTTTTTTAAATGTTCATTTAATGCTAATCCACCATATATTTTAAGACCCTTTTCTATTATAAAATCTCTAACAATTTTAATAGGGTCTTTTCCATACAAATCTATCCAATCTGTTTGAATCATTTCATAGCGTTCTTTTTCTTTTTCAAATTTTTTAGTTATTTTTTCTAATTTTTTTTTTGACATTATATAAATATAATATATTTTTAAAAATAAAAATAATTAGTATATATAATGATACAATTATATTTATTGATTATAATAATAATATTTTTAATGTTATTTATAAATAAAAAAGAATTTTTTAAAGATAATGGGTGTAAAGGTATTATTAATTGGGAAGATGGTCGATTATTATATGGATGTTCTACATATGATAAGGATAAAAAAAAGGTAAAAATTACAATTGTTTGGGATTTTGTACCTGAACCTAATGATAGATATTTTATTTTAATGAAAAATATAAAAAATAATAATACAAATATTATTGAAATAGTGAATGAAGAAGATAAAACATCCAATATTAAAAATAAGTTTAAAAAAATGTTAATAGATGATGAAAATAAATATTATTATGATATTGAAACTATAGAAGAAAATAATGAATATACACTTAGTCTTAATTATTTATCTAATACAAATAATGAAATGCGAGTTTCTAATACATTACAAATTACAGCTAGTAAACAACAAATACCTGATAATAATATACAATTAAATGGTAGTACTAATTTAAATCCTCAAAAACAATTATTTGATAATTTAAAAAATAAAACTTTTGATATTTATTTATAATAATTATCTATTTTATTATTAATGAACTTTGTATCTAATTTTTATAAATTAATTATAATTATATTACTTATAATTATATTAATCAAAATAATAAATAATATAAACGAATCATTTAATGTACAAAATTGCAAAATTATAAGTGAAGAAGAAAGGTGTAATAATACAGCATTATGTAAATGGAATTCAACTAATAATGAATGTTTAAATAATCCAAAAATTAATTTTACAATAAAAAAATACAATAATAATAGCGTTGAGATTTATTGGGATAAACCTATTAATAAATCTATTAATAAATATATATTAATTTATTATATTAATAATAATGGTCCATATTTAAAAATAATTAATAATGATAAAACTACCTATATTTTTAATAATTTAATTAATAATATAACATATAAAATAGGTTTAATTGGTATTTATGATGATTTAATTGATAGTAAATTAATTTCAGAAATAACAAATTTAAAAGATAATATTAAAGAATTTTCATTATCATCATTTAAAGATGATGCTATTGTAAAATATACAAATAGTTTTCAAAATAGTATTATTTGTGATAAAAAAGGCCAACATAAAATTATTAGTAATTGTCCTAAACATATAAATGAATTGGATGATATTGCTAAACAAACATTAAATAAATCAATATCTAATAAAATAGATTATTTTGATGAAAATAGACATAATAAACTCATGGCAAATTTAAATAAAAAAAATCAAATACATTTTAATTTAGAATTTAAAATGTAGATATATATTAATGTATTTAAATTTACTAATTATGATTTTAATATTTATAATATGTATATTATTAATAATTAAAGTATCTCCTAAACTAATTAATTATACAAATGAAGAATTTAAAATATTATAAAATAATATATGAACTTTATATTTATGATTATATTAATTCTATTAATCCTTATACTTTTTAATATATATATCAAAAATATTAATACATATTTTTATACATTTATATTAGTTTCTCTACTTTTAATCAATGAACTTTATTTTTATAAAATAGAAAATTTTACATATAATGATAAATTTAAAAATAATTTTAGCAAACAATTATGTAAATATATGCATCAACAACAAATAATAGAAAGTCCAATGAAATATAAACCAAATAATTGTTATAAAATTAATAATATTTCTGATTGTGTAAATAATACTAATTGTATATATAATTTTGAAGTAAATAAATGTATGTTAGACGATAAATGTCATAAATTAAATGATTCTTCATTAGAATGCTATTATATGAATACTAAAAATGAATGCGAACAACTATCTAAAAATATGAAATATTGTCCTAAACTTTCTGAAAAAGAATGTAGAAATGATAATAATTGTAAATGGAATAATAATGATTGTAAATTTGCTAAAGAGTCATGTATTTCTAACAATAGAACTAAATGTTTAGCATCTGATAATTGTAATTGGAATGAATATGCTGATATTTATAATATAGAAAATAATAGTAATATAGTTAATTGTTATGATTTTAATAGTATAAGTAATATTATTAAATATAATAATTTAATTCACCCAAATAAAATATCAGATATTAACTCTATAGATGATGTATATGCTATATTAAATGATAAAAAAAATGATAATATTAAATTTTATGGTATTATGAAAAAAAATAATAAATTAGAGTTGTATTTGTTTAATGATGGTAATATAGATTATCTAAATAGTGCTAATAGTTTAATGTATAAATGTTTAGACAAAAATAAATATTTAGGGTCCGATACTGAAATAATTATTTATAAACGTAATGGAGTTTGTAATACTAAAACGAAATGTAATTGGAAAAAAATAAAAAATAACATATGCAATTTAACAAACAATAAAGATATATGTATAGAAAATGGATGTGATTATAATAAATATACTAATACATGCTCAGAAAAAGGCACTTGTTATAAAAAATGTGAAACAATTGATAGCGGACAATGTGAAAAAGAAGTTGATATGGATGGTAATCAATTATGTAAATTAGACGCTGATACACAAAAATGTATTACAAAATAAATAATATCTATTTAATATATATGTATACTAAATTATTACTATTATTTATACTATTATTTTTAGTATTTTTATTATTATTTTATTATTTAAAATTAAAAACTAATATTATATTTTTATTAAGTATTATAATTGTACTATGTATTAATAAATTAATAATTCAAACTGAATTTTTTGATTATGATATCAAATATAATATTATTGATATTATTCAACAATTTAAACCCAAAACTAATACTGATTCTACTCCTAAACTAACATTTATGGGTTATAGTAAAAATAGTGTTTTAGATAGTACAACTAAAAAAATATTATCTGATGATGAAATATTAAATAAATTAAGAAACAAATATAACTCTTCTGATTCTAATGGAAATTCTAAAAATAATATTTCATTACCTGCTTCTAACTTAGGTATAACTACATCAGTTAATTAAATTTAAAATATTTTATATTATTAATGTATTCAATCTTTATAATTACTATACTATTATTGATAGTATTATTATATTCTTTTACCATTGAAGAAAATATAAATATATTATGCTGTATTATAATAATTTTATTACTTAATAGTTTATTTTATAAAAAATCTTACGAGAAATTTGATTCTATTATAGATATACAATATAAATATAATAATAGTATTGATAGTATTATAAATGAGTATAACTTAATGAAGGAACGTGAACACGAAAAACAATATCCAAAAATAAAAATATATTCATCTACCTTTAAAGAGGCTTCACCAAATTTATCATGTGGTAAACCTATAACAATTAATGATACTGAAATAAATACAGATAATTTTATAACAATTTTATCTAAAATTCAAGATATTAATACTCCGAATTAAAAATAAATAATATTTTATATATATAATGAATAGTAAAATTATATTATTTTTAGTTGGATTAGTTATAATTATATTTTTAATAGATATAATTACAAATAAAGAAAAATTTGCTACAAGAGAAGATCAAATGTCTGCATATCTTGGACAAAATGCTAAAGATATAGTTATAAAAGATATTAAATCTATTGTATCTAAAATTGATGGTACAAAATTAAATATTGAAGTTGATGATAACTCATTATCATTTCCAGTTGATATAGCAATTAAAACAAATTCTACAGGAAAATATTTAGGAATTGATAATTTAGGATTATCTGAAGGTGATAATAAATTTTTATGGAAATTATACAGAATCGAAAATTCAAATAGTCTAAATTTATTATTAGGTGATAGAAGTGGGTTTGGACAAAAATTATCAAATGTTAATTATCCTTTTTATATGGTATTAGGTAAAGAAGAAGATTATAAACATTTAGCTCTTCAATATAATTATGGTAGAGTTATGCCCGAATTAAAAGGAAATTATGATAGACAAAAATGGGACTTATCCCCAGATGTAATACCACAAAATCAACTTGTTATTAAAAACATGTATGATAGTATAGTTGGACCGGTTTCATCTGGAAATAGAAATGCAGACCCAGATAGAATTAAAATTAATTTTAATGTTAATGATGAAAAATTAAAAAATTTATTAAATATGGATACAAATGTTGCTGAAAGTAGTAGTGGGCAAAAATGTGATACGTATATCCCAAAAACCGCACTTAAATCATTATGTCCTGGATGCGACTATTAATCAAATCTTCTATTCAATAATCTTATGAACCCAGCAATTATAATTAATAATACTAATAATATCATATATGATTTTATATATATGTGAATTTTCCATGATTTTAAATCTATATAATTAGGCAAAATATTTCCTTTTGCTTTATCTTTCTCTAATTCTTTAATATAATTATTAAACATATATACATTAGTTACCCCAAGAACAAACGAAAAAATGAATATCAATAATGATATATCTTTTACAATATGTTTAGATGCTCCAATTTTAAATGATTCTGAAAAACCATACATAGCAATACCTATAGATAATGTTAAAAATACATTTCTCGACGCCGAATAAAAACCATTCATTACTGCTTGAGGATTATTAGCATAGACACTCATATATTATTAATAAATATTTAAAAGTAAATTAATTAATTAATTTATGTGGAAAAAATTATCGACAAATTTATTATTTTATAGTCAAAATTTTTACGACACAACTATATATAAAGATCGTAATTTTATAAAACAACTATATTTTTATTATAGAAATAAAGGGTTTAAAAATATTATTTTTACACAAATAATTAATATTATTATTAGTATATTTTTATTTACACTAATATCATTCTTATTTAATTCAGTTGAGTATGTTGATTTATTTAAGATAAATAATTATACTAAATTAACACAATTAGTAAAAATGAAATCATTATTTAAATTTAATACTTTTTTTATATGTTTATTTATTAGTTTTATACTATTTATATTAACAAAAATATTAAATTTAATAGAATTAATACACAAATATTCTAAAATTCAAAAATATTATAATACAAATTTAGAAATTAATGATGATGAACTTGAATATATTACATGGAATAATGTGGTAAATAAGTTTGAAAAATATAATAACGAATCTATAGATATTTATAAAATTAATAGTATTATCTTATTTAATGAAAACTATTTTAATGCTATATTTGATAATAATATTATAAAAATAAATCATTTAACCAATCTAATGGAATGGAATATACACTATTGTATATTATTTAAAATGTTTGATACTAATGATAATAGTAGTTTAGAAGTTAAAAAAAAAAATATTTATCTAAGATTACGGGTAATATCTATAATAAATTTTATATTTATGCCTTTTATATTAGTATTTATTCTATTTTATAATATATTTAATTATGGAGAAGAATTTTACAACAAACCAACATTATTAACTTCACGGATATTTACTAAAAAAGCTTTATGGAAATATAGATATTATAATGAATTACCACATGATTATGAAAATAGAATAAATACTATTAAAAATACAGCAAATCAATATATCAAACAATTTAAAAATGATTATATCATTTCCTTTTCAAAATTAATAGTATTTGTATGCAGTTCATTTTTTATAATTTTAATATTTCTATCTATAATAAATGATAAAATTTTGATTTATATTACACTATTTAATAATAAATCTATATTATGGTTAATTAGTATTTTGGCATCATTAATCACTATATTTAAAACAAGTGATGTTATTACTAATCAACCAAAATATTATATGGAAGAAATATCAAAAATAATATACATTGATGAAGAATTTATAGATAATTCAAACAAACGGGAAACTAAAAATAAATTTTTATATGATTATCAATATAAAATAGCAATAATATTAAAAGATATAATATATACTATTTTAACACCATTTAGATTATGGTTATTGGCAAATAATGTAGAAAATATTGCGAATTTTATTCATAGTAATATATCTATAAATGATATTAACAGTTGTAAAGAATCTGAGTTTACAACCGAAATATTTAATGATATGTTAAATGATGACTGTGTAACATCTAAATTAACCAAGTCTTTAGAAAATTTTAATATATTATATCCTGAATGGTATCAATATATGATTAATAAAATTAATGGTAATACTAATGAAATAAAAATAAATGTAATCTAAATTAAATTATACTATTATACTATGAATATAATACGTTTAAATAATAAAAAAACAAATAAATTTACTTACAAACACGTATTATCTAAAAAAAATATTTCAGATAAAAAAATTTTAGATAGAATAAAATCTCTAAAAATACCTCCAGCATACACTAATGTTTCTATATCAAATGATCCAAATAGTAAAATACAATCTATAGGTACTGATACTAAAAAAAGAAAACAGTATACATATCATCCAGAATATATCGAACATCAATCTAAAATAAAATTTAATGATTTAATAGTTTTTGGTAAAAAAATAAAAAGAATAAGAAAGGATATAAACCTAAATATAGAAAAATGTAGTAATAATCCTAAATTATTATATTCTAAAGAGTGTATTATAAGTATTGTATTATATTTAATAGATTATTGTAATTTTAGAGTAGGGTGTGAAAAATATAAAAAATTATATAATTCTTTTGGTGTTACTACATTAAACAAATCGCATATTAAAATTAATAATAATAATGTATATATTGAATTTATTGGTAAAAAAGGTGTACTAAATAAAAATAAAATAAAGAAAACTAGTGTATGTCATCTATTAAAATCATTATGTGATACATCGGATGAGTATTTATTCTATTATTTTGATTCAAAAAATAATAAATATAGAATCACCGAAAAACATATAAATGATTATTTAAAAAAATATCATAAATCACTAACTGTTAAAATGTTTAGAACATGGAATGCTAATTATATTTTATTAAAAGAAATATTAAATTTAGACCTACCAACATCTGAATCTATGGCAAAAAAAAATATTTCTCTCGCAATTAAAAAAGCTGCCAATCAAATGCATCATAGTGCTAATGTGTCTAAAAAAAGTTATATGAATAGTGATATTGTTGAATTATATTTAGAAAATCCTATAAAATTTAAAAAATTAGTTGAATTATTTAGAAAAAATAATGGCAATTTACCTACAATTGGACGCCTTCTTAATTTATTATTAACAAATATTAACACTTAACACTTAAATTTATCTAACATTAATTGGTAATCTTTATTTTTTAATTCGGCACATTTATTTATAATTTTATTAGTTAAATTATTAAATTTAGTTTTTTGTTTGCTATCTATTATTTTAGATAATAACTTACTTTTTAATAATATTGTAGTATCTATGTTAATCGTTTGAAATAACACTATATCATACACGTCACTATAATAATTAAGATATCTATTTTTATTATTTATTTTATAAATATTATTATATATTTTATAAATTATCTTATTAATTGATGACGATAATATTAGAGAATCATACAAATATCCACTTTTTAGACTTTCTAATTCATATGTATTAAATAAGTTATGTAATATTGTAAATAATATAAATCTTTTTGCTGTATCACTATCACTATAATTTAATATAATATTCCATAATTCAACTGGTAATGTAGTAATAATAGACATTGTTTCTATAATACATAAGAAAATATAACGTATCAATTTTATAAAATTTAATATTTATAAATATTGTCATAGTCATTCCACCAATATTACATGGATATACATTTATAAATACATTATTATCACAATTTTGAAATATTATATATGAATAAAATTGATTTAAAATAAATATTATAAAATCATTAATAATCATGAATGAACTATCACAACAAAAAATAAATAAAAAAAAAATTAAATTTAAAATCAAAGGTGTAAAACCAAAAAAAATAATCAAGAAAAATAATCAACTAAAGTTTATTGATTTGTTTTGTGGTATAGGTGGGTTTCATCAAGCTCTCAGTAAATTAGGCGCAAAATGTATTTTGGCATGCGATATAGATAAATTTTGTAGAGAAGTATATACTAATAATTATGCAATTACTCCATGCGAAGATGTAAAGAAAATTGACCCTTTAGAATTAGATGATTTTGATATTATTTGTGGTGGATTTCCGTGTCAGGCATTTTCAAATGCCGGAAAAAAAAAAACTTTTGATGATGATAGGGGTCTCTTATTCGATGAAATTATTCGTATTGCAAAATATAAGAAACCCAAATTTATGTTTCTTGAAAATGTAAAACATATTCTAAAGGTAGGTGACGGTGAAGTAATAAAATATATTAAAAAAAAATTAGACGCTATTAACTATAACATTCAAATTTTTAATATGTCTCCTCATGAATATGGTGTTCCACAACAGAGAGACAGAGTTTATTTTGTATGTGTAAGAAAAGATATTTATAAATTACCTGTAGAATTACTTACGCCAAAAACAAATCAAATCGTATTTCAAGATTATCTAAATAAAAAAGAAGATATAGAACAATCTTATTTCTTGAATGGAGACCTATTAGAGTGTTTAACTGCTTGGGATGAAATGATTCAACTATTTGATGTAGATGAAAAAATATCTCCTACAATTATGGTAAATGAATTTTATAAAACATATACAAAAGAGGAATTTAAAGCACTGGCAACATGGCGACAAGATTATATTACTAAAAATAAACCATTATATAAAAAATATAAAGACCAATGGGATACATGGTATGAAAAACATAAAGTGATTCTTTCTAAAAGAGAAATTTATGCCAAATTAGAGTGGCAAGTTGGTAAAATTAAAGAGAATGATTCCATTTTTAACTATTTCATTCAATTTCGACAATCTGGGATTAGAGTTAAAAAGGCACAATATTTTCCTACTCTTGTTGCTATTTCTCAAATTCCTATTTATGGAAAAGAAAAAAGATATATTACCCCAAAAGAATGTTTGAGATTACAATCATTTCCAGATGATTTCAAATTATTAGATGAAGATAGACATGCCTATAAACAACTTGGAAATTCTGTGAATGTATCTAATGTATCAAATGTAATTGAATCGACTTTGAAATTGTATGGATTTATTTAAATAAATCTTAAATATTCAAAAAATTGATTTATTTTTTTTACCAAATCATTATAAATAAAAATATGTCTGAATATGAATCCAGAATTAGTTCTATTGATCAATATAATAAATATTTTATTAACTTATTGAAAAATCATCCTGTATATATGTGTAATTTATATAAAGATATTTTGACTATATTACACAAATATCCACCAGCAAAAAATGAAAATAAATTCATTTATGGTAAAGTTGCCGAAAAGAGAATTATTTATTGGTTTAACAAAATTATTCCTTGTATTGAATTAGATAAACAATTAGAATTTGGCTCTGAATATAAGTATGATTGTGAAATATCATTTTCTATTGGTGCTATTAAATTTAGTATTAAAGTAAGTAAAAATGGAGGAGAACCAACACTTATTAATAAAAGAAATAAAACTAGTCATACCGTACAAAATTGTAATATGATTATTTGTCATATTAAAGATCGTAGACTTTATATTTTTAAACATACGCCAGATTTTGATTCATATATTAAAGAAACGGATGAATCCATTAAATATAAACCAAGTATTTTTAAAAAAAAACTGGAAAAAGACAAAAATTATTATTATGAATTTCCAGTGAATGATGATTTAACACACTTTGAAAATAATATAATACCAACAATAGAAACAGATGGTATATATGATAGAATTTCAGAAGAAATTTCTGAAACTAATCGGGATTATTATTAATAGACAAAATGATGGTGTTCATTTGTATAATACATTTATAAATATTTAAAGAATAAACTTATATAATTATAGAAATGATACTACCTCTTTTATTAACTATTCTTAAATTTTTTATTATATTACGTGGATTATATATTTTATACATCAATTTTCAAAACTACTATTATAAACCTAAACAATATAGCAAATCTTTAAAATATAATGTAGAAACTAAAAGAGTAGATATAACCCGTGATAGATACAATAAATCTAAAATACCAACTGATATTGACGCTATTATAATTGGTAGTGGAATTGGTGGATTAAGTTGTGGTGCTTATTTATCTAAAGTTGGTAAAAAAGTTCTTGTATTAGAACAACATTATATTGCTGGTGGGTGTTGTCATGTGTTTGAGGAAAAAGGTATTGAACATGATACTGGAATTCATTATATTGGTAATGTAGAAAAACGAAAAAATTTATTGAATTTAATTACAAAAGAACCTATTGAATGGTGTAAAATGGGTAGAAATAAAGGTATTGAAGGAAACTATGAAAATAATGGTGTATATGATGAACTATATATTGAGGACAAACACTATTTATTTAGAGCAGGTGAAGAAAACTTTATTAATGATTTAAGTCAACGGTTTAAAGGGGAAGAAACTAATATACGAAAATATATAGCTCTTGTTAAAAAGGTATCTAAAAAATCATTATTTTTTAGTATGAAAATTGTTCGATCTAAATTTTTAAAAAAACTTATTAATCTTTATCTTAAATACTGGGATACTACTTATTATAAATATGTAAATACCTCGGTATATGATGTTATAAAATCATTTACTAATAATGAAGAATTAATAAGTGTATTATGTGGACAATTTGGTGATTATGGCATAACACCTAAAAAAGCAAATTTCTTTGTTCATTCTAGTATAGTTAACCATTATTTAGAAGGTGGATATTTTCCTAAAGGTGGGGCAAGCAATATAGTTAAAAATATTATACCTACTATTGAAGATGTTGGTGGTCGTGTATTGGTTGGAAAAAAGGTATCTAAACTAATTATTGAAAATAATTGTGTAAAAGGTGTAATGATGGAAAATGGAGACGAAATATATTCTTCAAAAGTAATAAGTAGTGTAGGTATAAATACTACTTTTAATAATTTAATACCTGATACTATGTTAGAAAATAGTAGTGTAATTGAATATCAACAATTAATTAAAAAAATCGGACATTCTACTGGATTTATATATTGTTTTGTAAATTTAGAAGGTACATCTAAAGAATTAGAACTTAGAGATTCAAATTTATGGGTTTATCCCAATAAAGACTACGATACTCTAATTAATAACTTTGAAAAAGATATTACAAAAAATCCTATGCCATTATTTATAGCGAGTTCATCATCTAAAGATAGTGATTGGAATAAACGTTATCCTAATAAAAGTAGTGCTATTATTTTATGTATGGCAAAAAAGGAATGGTTTAAACAATGGGAAAATGAAAAATGTATGACTCGCAATTTAGATTATATTGATCTCAAAGAATGTTTAGGACAACGTATGTTAAATGAAGGTTTGTATAAATATTACCCTAAAACTAAAGGTAAAGTATTACATTATGAAATGGGTACTCCGTTAACTAATATATTTTATTTAGGGTCATTAGAAGGAGAAGGATATGGTCTAAATTCGGGTTCAAATAGATATACACAATTAAATCATTTAAATCCTAAAACTGATATTAAAAATCTATATTTAACTGGTCAGGATATATGCACATTGGGATTTACTGGAGCTTTAATGGGGGGTATATTAACAGCACATTCTATATTAGGTTATGGAACTATTATAGATATTATAACAAATAAAAATTTAATTAATGATTTATCTAATCTTGATAATGATTTATCTAATATAAAAAAAAATAATTAAATTAAAATATTTAATATTATTATAAAATGGGTAAAAATATTCATTCATTTAAAAAAAAAAAAATTAAAACATTAAGAAAAACTAGAAGATTTAAAAAAAGAGGCGGTTCAAGACAATTAAGAAAAAATAAAAATTCAAAAAAATTTAAGTTACGTAAATTAATTTCTAGAAAAAGGTTTAGAATAAAAAAAAATAAACGTGGTGGAGCAGATATTAATGGTCCACCTCCTACTCCTCCTAGAAAGAACGTATCTCCAGGATATGGTCTTCCAACCGTCGGGCAAAGCAACCGTACCACAGCACATTCTCCTATACTTACTGATGATTATTATATGTATACTCCGGTTGAATCATCGAATGAGACGATACTAGAACACGAAGAATTAACACGTGATTTAGACGAATTAATTATAAAAATTAAAGATTCTGAATTTAATAAAGCAACAGATAATTTACAAATTCAGGATGCGAGTGATCAATTTGGGTTTGAAGATGAAAAGTTCGATTGTAAATTAGTTACGGCCTGTGATTGGAAAAATACCACTTTACCTCAACAATTAATTCCAAAATTAATAGGTACAGGATCTTATGGACAAGTATATTATGGTAAATTAGTATCAGGAAAAAATGTGGTTGTTAAAGTATCATGTTGTAGACCTCCTACTGAGACTGAAGGTGCTATAAAAGAAGAAATAAGAATATTAGACCGCCTAAAAATCACCTTGAACAATAACCCAACCCGCAAACAATATTTTATTGAATATATTGGAACAAAAATTCGTGGTGATTTAATAAAAATAGTTATTGGAAAATGTGATATTGATTTTCATAAATATATTGAAAAACAAGGGGAAAATTTCACTAAAACATCCTTAGTTACACATTTTAAAGAATTAGCTTTAGGATTAAAATTTTTACATGACAAATGTAATATATATCATGGTGATTTTGCATTAAGAAATATTTTAATAGAAAATAATATATGTAAAATTAGTGATTATGGAATGTCTAGAATATTACCACCATCTACTGAAATAGAATTTAATAAAGTTACATTACAAAAAAATTTTGTGGCTGACTGTACTACACATCACCCATCATTATTACGATACGATATGAATATACCTAAGTTTTCATTCTATAAAGAATTATGGTCTTTTGGAATATTAATAAGAACTTTATATGATTATATAAATAATTTTAATGAACAGTCTCCATCAATAGGTTATTTAGGATATACCATTTTAGATTTTTTTATCTTTACACCTGAACAATTATCATCGTCTAATAAAAATATACTTACAAGTGAACTATTAGTTTCATTATATCCTAATTTTCCAATTCTTATTGATACCAAAGATATTAATGATGACAATTTACCTAAAAATTTACCTGAAAATTTACCTGAAAATGTACCTAAAAATATAAATAATTTACTTAAAACTAGTTTTCAATACAATTCCGAAAATAATAATTTCACCTCTTTGGATAATTCTAAATGGGATGATTTAATTAATGAATGTTTAACTTATTCCATTAAGCTAGACGAATCAATACAAATAGCATCAATATGGGATACATTAATAAGCAAGGCGCACGTGGCCAATAACTAGAGAAAAGTAATTATTATTTTCATAATTGTATTCATTATTAAATGCTTTGTTTTATTGCATTTGTAATTGTCGCTTCGCATATTCTGTCATTCGTTCGACTCATTTATTTATCTTCTTTGTAGTTATAAGTTTTTTCTTCATTTATTAATACTCTTGATAATTTAATTGTTCTTCTTGTATTAATCCTCTTTTTTTAGCAATTTCATAATATACATGATATAATGGAGAATCGTATTCATCTCGATATAATTCATCATATTCATTTCCATAATCATCAAAATCATATGGAATAGTTCGATATTTTATGAATATGAAATGACATGGAACATCAAAATGCATATCATACGATACATCCATTTCTTTTATATTTAATTCAATGAATGTTAATTCCATTTGTTGTTTCCAATTATCAAATCCTTTTGATATTTGGAAGTCTATAATTTTATCATAGCATGGTTGATTTAATTTTTCATTTAAATTATTAATATTTCTATTAGCAATATGTCTAATGCACAAAGTTTCAAGACTTAACATAGTAAGATTAATCTTAATTTATAGTGAAAAACTTTTTCAATTTTATTTTACTAATATAATTTAAGAAGTTAATTAGATAGATATAAAATGA
>Ga0209634_1001317_pt1 | contig 18219 bp, 30 predicted proteins | sample LinPmetageLP40_FD_184043 | JGI IMG/M metagenome (GOLD analysis project Ga0209634, IMG submission 184043) | Marine viral communities from the Pacific Ocean - LP-40 (SPAdes) (version 2) | ecosystem: Environmental > Aquatic > Marine > Oceanic | place: Pacific Ocean | collected 2010-08-26 | reverse complement strand
TGGATTGTTATTAACAGAGGAGGAGCAAAATAATGACACGTGAAGAGAAAATAAAATTTATTATTGCACAAGAAAAACAAGCAAACAATTCTTGGAAGTGGATTAAAAAAGCAAATGATAAAACAGTAAATGATTTATATGATTATTGGACACAGGAGTTATAACATGGATATACATATGCAAAATACTATCTTACTTAAACAAAATGTAGCAGTTGCCAGAAACTACATGGTTTTGCCTTGGTATTTAGAACAGTTTAAAGAAATAGAATTGGCTCAAAAAACATCTAGGAAAGACCCACTTACATTAAATTTAATTCTGCATCATGCACAAAGAAGATTAACACTTAAAATACAGGATATAATATAAATTTTTTTAAACATGATTTGACTTAATAATATATTTCTATAGATATAAATTATCCTCCCCTATTACCCTCCATTTTAATTAATGGGGGGTTTTATTTAAGAAATATCTGATAATGTTAATTTATTATTTGGTGTTATTGCTATTTGCATTATCAATTCTTCTAATGCTCCAATGCTTTCATATTCTTCTATGCTAAACATAGTGTATAAATCTCTTATATATGTAACATCATTTTTATTTAGTTTTGATGAATCTTTGTCCAAAACTTTCATAGCTTCTTTAAAATATCTTGTCATTCATCATCTCCTCTAAAACTTCTATAAATTTAGGGTCTACTAAATCTTTTCTTTCCATAAAATATAAACTAAAATTTTCTACAAACCATTCTTTAGTATCTGTTGCCCCATAATCAGTTGGTGAATTTTTCTTATATGTATGGGTTATATCTCTTTTTTTTAATCTTACTTCTAATGGTCTTTTAATATCTTGATAATATGGTTTTCTTTTTATTCCATCTTTAACTTTATATTTATAAGTTTGATGAACATGATGACCAAATTCATGATATAGTGTTGATCTAAATTGGTCTAATGGGCTTTCCCAAAATTCATCTGTATTATGAGGTCTATTTTTTAATTTATCACTTCTTTTCCATTTTGATATTGGTTTTGTTCTTATGCTATAACTATTATTTAAATTTAATATTTCATCTTGCCATTTATTTCTTTCATTATATAAAGGTACAATTGAATTGTAATCATTTATAATTTCATCACTTCTTATTTTATTAGCTTTTTTGCTAAATTCATTAATAGTCATAACATTATATTTTTTATAAATTTGGTCTATAGGTTGCGTTGATAAATTAATTTTTTCTTTTAAATCATTGATTTCTTTTTTTACTGATAAAGGCATTATCTTTGGCTTACCAGAGCCAATATTTAATGATTTACTATTTACATATTTTGTATTCATAATAAGTATACCATCCCCCATTTCAGCCCAAAAGCTACTGTTAGGTGGAGCTGTGGTTAAACCTCTTATATTTGTAACATTAAATTTTTTGGCTAAATTGTCTAATTCTGGTAATAATGCAACTAACATAGATAAAGATTTTTTATCCATTTGTTTGCTTTTATTATCAAAAATTCCAAAACCAGTACCTTTATCACCTGCTGTTTTTCTGTAAATTCCATAATCTTTGTTTATATATCTGTTATCATTACTGGCATCTTTTACATATTTACTTAAAATAGATGTGGCTTTTTCTAAAGGTAAAATTTTAATTGTGGCACTAGTAAGTGATTTATCTATAACAGAATCCAACATAGAGGTAGTAGAAATGTTAACTTGTGGCTTTGGAGTGGTCTGTATTGGTGTGTCTTGGTCTACAATGACATCCTCTGGCTCAATATAAACTATTACACATCTGCAATTAATAACTTCACTAGCACCACCTCTTGGATCACCTGCATACTTCATCTTTTTGCCACCAACAATAAAATCTTCATCAATGCCAACTTCTGTACCATTTACTGCTAAATGTGTTCCTCTGCTTCTGTCATCTGTAGTAGCTACCCATCTCTTTCTCATATTTGGTGCTTCAAAGTTTTCTGCTTGTTTTTGTATTGCAAAACTAGATGCTGTATGGGTTTCAGTCCTAGCTATTGTTGATGCTCTTGCTTTAGTAAATCTTGGTGACATCTTTTCATTAATAGCTTTTGCTATTTCAGAAACACCTGCTGTTTGATTATCTAATATTGTTTTGGATATTATTTTTCTGGTGGTATCACTAATTTCTGTAATTCTTGTGCCACCGATGTTTTGCATAAACTGTTTATAGATTCCTTCGTAGTCTTGGATTGCTTTCTGTGAATAGCGATTAGTAAATGTTCGTTTCGCAAACGCCAAGATGACTTGTCTATAAAATAATTCAAGAGTGGTTGCCACATCATTCCGTATAGATGCAGAGATTGCTTGATAACCTTGTGTGCCATTATTAAGAAAAGCATCACTGGCTTTAGAGCCTATTTTTGAAAAGGTGCTAATTAACCTAAAATTAATTTGCCTTTCGTAGCTTCTGCGAAGTCGGTTTATCTCCTGATATTCCTTCCTCACGGACAGCTTCATTCCTCTTTGTTTGTAAGCTAATTGGTACATTTTTTTCTTTGTCTCTCATAATTTCATTCCTTTTTCTCTTTGACCAAGCAAATCCAGAATCACCACCCCATAAACCCCAAGCTATACGACCTGCTGATGGGAATCCTTTTTCTCCACTTCTAAAGCCTTCTGCTTGTTTGTCTACTTCGTGCCTACTAAAGAAACTATACATTCTTAAAACTGTTGACCCTGATAAGTTTTCTTTGTTAATTAATTGCCTTGCTCTAGCTACTCCTACTGCTGTTCCACCTCTTTTAAATTCATTTCTCCAATCTAATGCTTGTCTTGCATTAGAAGCCATTTCATTTGTTGGTTTTAAATTTACATCTTTAAATTCAGATTTACTTAATCTTGTATATTCATCATGGCTTTCACATGGCATATATACAGTCTTTCCATCTTCATCATGTGAGTGATAACCTCTGCAACCTATTTCTTGCGACCTTTCGGTTGCTTCTTCAACAGTAGTAAAAACATCTTCTCTAATTTCTTCTTTAATACCATAAGCATCTTCTGCAAACTTATTAACATTATCTGCTGATTGTGATTGCGGAACTTCTGAACCAAGTGGGAATAAATTAGCAGAAATGTAAACTTCATCACCACCATTTATAGGCTCAAGACCAAGTCTTTCTCTAGCTTCATTTCTTGTTATAATACCTTTATCAACTGCTGTTATAACATTATCGTAAATCATTCTTCTACGTTCTGTAATTGCAGGAATGTCATCAATTAAATATTTTAATGTTAAATCTTCACCAAATGTAGGTACAAGCCATTCATTTAAGTCACTTTCAATATGCCTTAACATTGGAATAATAGTTTCCTCATATAAAGCTAATCTTGCTTCTTGCATATTTGAATAAGTATTTGAATCAGGTATACCTACTAATTGACTAGGAACACCAAAACAAAGTGCTATATCTTTGGCGGCAAAGTTTTTCATAGATGCAAAGTCCATATCTTTTGGACTCATACCCATTTCTTTATAATCAAAATCACCCTCAAGTATCATTGTCCTACCTGCATTAGTAGAACCCTCAAACCTATGTAACAAATCTCCTCTTAACTGTTCTCTTTGTGTATCTGTTAACATTGTATTTGCACCTGACTCATCTTTAGGTCTATATACAACAGCACCACTTGGTCTTGCTCCATTCATTAAAAGCATTACATTATGTTTGTTAGCTAAGTTATGTTGGTCAATATCCACAGATGCCGCTTTTAATGGAGATAACCCATAATAATCATTTAAAGGATTAAATAACATTACTTGCTTTACATCAGAACCACCTGTGCTTTGGTCAACAGGATAACTTGCTGTAGTCTGTCCATTTACTACATATTCAAAACTTAAAGGTATTTCTCTTTTACTTGGAACAATCTTCATCCTGTCTGGCCTTAATGTATAAAGCTCTGATGGTGTTCTATTTTCTGCTCCAGTTTTTAAAATATAACTATTTCCTGCCAACAGTAAATAAGAGTAAACCTCTTGAAAAAACTCTGATTGGCTATTCATTGGATTAGGTCGCATAAGCAAATCTAATAATGGATGCTGTTCTATTGGTTGCTCTCCACGATATAAGCCAAACTTTACTGCTGATGCACCATTTGCTATTTCATTTACACATCTATAAACAATAGCGTTTTCTTGATAACCCTCTCTTGCTAAATCTGCATAGCTTTCTTTTGGTTGTGTTTGTGTACCCACATTTGAATATGCAATAATTGGTCCTTCTTTAGTATTAAGAACCATATTTTGATTGAATAATGCTTTCCAAGCGTCTTTAAATCCCATTAACTTACTCTCCATATGGCTTGACCAGACGATTTGCTGAGTTCAGTTAACCCCCATACTAGGGCATCAAGTCTATCTGGTGAACTTCTACTGTCTAAAGTAAAAGAACACATTTGATCTTCTAATTTAGAAAAAGTGCCAACATGGCTCACTCTTTCCTGCTCATATAATGCTGATATAGGTTCTGCTCTTACAAGTTTACCTCTAGAAGCGTGTACTTTTTTATAAGGCACATTTCTATCTATGGTTCTAATAAGTCGCTCCACTAAATCACCACCATTATTTACTTCAGCTATAATTCTGTCGCAATTATATTTATAAAAAGCATTAATTGCAACATTTGCCCAAGTATCTGCACTCATTCTATCAGATAAATCATCTAAAACATAGAACCTTTTATCAAAACCTTTACCAACTACCAAAATGCCTGTTTCATCTGACCCTTCATTATTAGTTACAGCAGGGTCAATAGACACAATAACTCTTTGCATTTCTGGCATTTCTTTAACTCTTGTATTATCTATCATAGATGGCTTCCATAATGCACCCTCTATTTCATCTAATACCTCTGCATACAGTTCTTGTCTGCCTAATGTTGTTCCCTCATACTTATCTTTAAGCTGTTGTAATGCACTTTCTGCTAAATGTTTTTTATTATCAAATGTTGTGCCAGTAGTTACATAAACATCTTTATCACGCCTTTTTAATAAATCAGTAACCATTTTTACAGGTCTTGGTGTAGTTGTAACAATTAATTTAGGATTTTGTCCTAATCTTAAACCAAACATCATTTGGTCATAAGCATCTGGATACCTCCATGCCGCCATTTCATCTGCCCATATTCTATGGAATTGTGGTCCACGAAGTCTGTCTGGCTCTATTGCCGCATATCCTTGTATAATAGAACCATTCCACAGTTTTATTTCCATAGCTGATTTATTATAAGCATTACCAGTATCTAATAAACATTCTCTTGGTATCATCTTTAATATACCAGATGGTCCCTCAAAACAAACTCGTCTTAAATCTCCACTTGTAGGTGCAATTACTCCACATATAACATTTGGTGTTTTTAAAGCATAAGATACAAGGGTTTCTGCTCCTGTTCTAGTCTTACCCCAACCTCTCCCTGCTAATATGAGCCATGTTGACCAAATACCATCTGGCTCTATCTGTGTTGGTCTTGCTGTATCCAACCATTTTAATCTGCTATGAAAAGCAACTGATTCTATGTCATTAAATGTTTTAGATAAAGTTTCAACCTTTTCATAATCCTGTGGTGGTTTAATCATCACATTCATAATTATTCCTTTTTATCTCTAGCCATTCTTTCTGCAATCGCAAGTGCTTCTGATAATTTATTTGTTGATATATCTTCTGTAATAATGTCGTGCTTATCTCTTTGCCCTAATAACTGTTTACCTAACCATATAGCCATTGTAGCATTATTAGTTTCATCTAATATCTGTATTTGCTTTCTTCTTAACGATAACTTACCTTGATTTCTGCCTTTATCTATTGTGTTTCTTATATCTTTATCATTTGTATATTTATCTTCAAGTGTTCTTAATGGTACATTAAAATATGAAGCTATCTCTGGCATAGTACAATTTAACCTACATAACTTTTCAAGTTCATCTAGATTTAATATTGTTTTAGGTCTGCCAACTTTTTTAGGCTTTTTTTCTTTACTTACCATTTTTCTATTCCATCTCTTTTTTATAATACCACGAAAATAGGTATTTTTTAAAAATTTTCTTTAAGTTTATTTTCAAAGTAATTAATTGTTTTCTTTAGTCCTTCTTTTAATTCTGTCTTTGGTTTCCATTTATTTAATTCATAAAAAGCCTTTTGTGTATTAGGTTTTCTTTGACTTGGGTCATCTTCTGGTAAATCAACATATGTAATATACTGATTACCCCCTGTTAATTCATTAACCTTGTCTGCTAATTGCTTAATTGTAAACTCATTTTCATTACCTAAATTAACTGGCGTATCTGCTGTTTCATTACTCATTAGCCTTATAAGTCCTTCAACTAAGTCATCTACATAACAAAATGACCTTGTTTGACTTCCATCACCAAAAATTGTTAATGCTTTCTTTTGTAATGCTTGAATAATAAAATTAGATACTACACGCCCATCATTTACATCCATATTTGGACCATATGTATTAAATATTCTTGCTATCTTTGTATCTACGTTATATTGCCTTTTATAATCCATACATAAAGTTTCAGCACATCTTTTGCCCTCATCATAACAAGACCTAATACCAATTGGATTTACATTACCCCAATAAGTTTCATTCTGTGGATGTTCTAATGGGTCTCCATACACTTCACTTGTAGATGCTTGAAGAAACTTTGCGTTTATTCTTTTAGCTAAACCCAACATATTTATTGTACCATGGACACAAGTTTTCATAGTTTGAACTGGGTTTCTTTGATAGTGTATTGGAGATGCAGGGCAAGCTAAGTTATATATTTGATCAACTTCTAAATATAATGGAAATGTAATATCATGCCTAATAACTTCAAAATTTAATTTACCTATTAAGGATTCTATATTTTTTTTACTTCCTGTATAAAAATTATCAACACATATAACATCATGGTTTTCATTAACTAATCTTTTACATAAATGGCTACCTACAAATCCTGCACCACCTGTTACTAATATTTTCATACTGTTGCCTTTACTAATTTATAATCCACACTTTTAGGTGTTTCTTCTTTTGGATATTTTCTTACCAAAACATTTTTCTTTTCAAATACTTTATAATTTACATGATGATGCCATCTTTTATATTTTCTTGTTAAAGTTGCATATTCTGGATGTTCTCTTACTAACATATTAGACTTTTCTAAAGTACCTTGTGCATATATTTCATCATTGCCACCTTTGACTGTCATTGTGGTCATCTTCTCTTGTAAAAACATATTAAATAAAATAGTACAGTAACCTGCTTTTAATATATCTAAAGACAAAATTGTATCTTCATTATATCTGCCACGCCATTTAAAAGGTATGTCAGTTTTAATTAAATTACATGAATAAACACGACTGTTTAAGAAAAAAGGTGGTCTTTTCATTCTAGCAGGGTGAAAGAATGTATAATGTGGTCCTGCCATATAAACATTTTTATATCTTAAAACAAAATCTTCCATAGATTTAAATATCTTGCCATTTGTAACTTTAACCTTTTCGTTATGATTAAGTATTCTAAATGATTTTATATTATCATCCATAATCCAATGATACTCATGCCCCTCTTTTTTAGCTATATCCCATATAAAAGTTCTAGCTGGACCACTTCCTGTACCTTTTGTTGTGCCAAAATCATCACAATATGCATATGTTTCTTTATATGACATATCTAATACTAGTAATTTTTTCTTATCTTTAATTTTTTCTAAATATAAATCATATTCTTGTGGTTCAACTACAATTCTATAATCAACACCAATCTCATCTAAGAAATAAGCAGTCATATTAGTATTATATCTTCCCTTACTCGGTATAAATAGAGGGAATCTTGGTTTATTAATTGTATCTTTTAGATTCTGTGTCATTTTTCTCTTGTTTTGGATACCATATTGATTTTGTTTTATCTGTTAATTTTTGACCTATTAAATTTGAAAATAATTCTAAATCCCTATCTGTTTCAAAATGCACTCTGATAGTTCTATATGCAGTAGCATCTTCTTGAACAAATTCTGGCATATTTTCCCATTCTGAAGCAAAATCTGTAACTGCATTATCATCTAACATTGGTAACATTTCAGCATTATCAAAGCCTAAAATATCTAAATTAAAACCTAAACCATTTAATTCTTTTACTTGTTCCCATAATAAATCATTATCCCATGTTGAGTTTAAAGTTATTTTATTATCAGCAATAATAAATGCTTTCTTTTGCAAATGTGTTAAATCTTTTTGTTGAATACATGGCATTTCTTCATAACCAAGCATTTCGGCCGCTCTGTATCTGCCATGACCTGCAAGTATGGTATTATTTTCATCTACAGATATTGGTATTCTAAAACCAAACTCTTTAATTGAATTAGCAATCTGCTGTATTTGCTCTTTACTATGTAATCGTGGGTTATCTTTAAATGGTTTGATTTTTAATTTATTTAAATAAAATATATTTAATTTTTTATCTTCACTTATACTTTTTTCCATAGTTTCCTCTTTATGTTTTTTCATATCTTTAGGTTTGCCACCCCAAATGTGGTTTGAAAAATGTGCGGCAATCATATCTGGTGGGAATTTATCTTTATTTGCAAATGTTTCTAGTTTTTTATCTTTTTTGGGTGCCATAAATCCATTATATGGATAAAATGTAGTTGTTGGTAAATGTAAAATATCTTTTCTTCCAAACCAAACAGAACTTACAAATGCGGGTCCTGTTTGTACTGATGCGGAATTTTCTAAATGCTCGTAAAACCATTTTGGTAATTCGTGTAATAAGTCTTGTACTGCTTGATGTTTTTTTGGTGAGCCGATAACAGCAATCTCAAAAGACTTCTTTGACCTTTGTGCAATAAATGGTTTTTCTGATTGTATTAGTTTATCAAATGTTTTTAATGGCATAACATCTGTATCAATATAAATACCTCCAATTTCATATAATGCAACTAACCTAAGAATATCTGACCTTCCTGCATAACTGTTTACCAAAGAATATATTTTGTTTAAATGTTCTGGTATAGGTGGGTGTTCGTCATCAGTAAGAGTTACAAATTCATAATCTGGATGTAATATTTTAAATTCATCCCACCATTTTTCAAATAAATCTGGTATTTTCTTTTCACCTAACCAAATTCTTATAAATCTTTTTGGTATCATGTTATTTATATAACTCCTTATCTTCTTCTTTTATTTCTTCATAAACTCTAGTAACATCACTAAAACTAAAATAGGTTTCACCTATATGTCCATAAACACCTTGTTCTCTGATTTTTCTAGATATAATTCTAGTAATGTTATTTTCAAAATCTCTATGAACTACTAAGCCTACATCTGTCATATTATTCCAATGAGCAGAGCCACTTACTTGATATAAATCTGGTGGTGGAATAACTCCACTATCATTTCTATGTAGCTTATGAGGGTGAGCCACCATCCATACTACAACTTCATGATTACGAGCAAACTGCTGACATTTAGCAATTATATCTCTAATATGCTCATCTTCTCTTTTGGAATAATCTCTATCAGGGGATATTTGATTGAATGGGTCTATAACTAAACCATTAATACCAAATCTTTGCTTGGCTACCTTTGCTTTACCCAAGATGAATTCTATGTTGGGTATTTCTTCTGTATTCTCTATAAATTTAAAGTGTTGATCTAAATAGTTTATACCATCATTTAATTCATCTTGAGTAATTCTAGAGTTTAAACCAATATCAAAAGGTTTCCTACATCTTTTTTCTAATAATCTTCTGATATGGCTTGGTGTTGAGTGTTCTGGACTAAATATAGCAAAGTTCCAATTATGATTTTCTGAAAGATTTAATAATATTTGGTCTAAAAAATTACTTTTACCATGATTAGGTATACCAGTTATTAAATTAAATGTACTTGGCATAACCTTATATATTTTATCTAATTCTTTAAAGCCTGTGCTAAATGCTTTTTGTTCATTACCATCGTAAATATTTTGTACTGCTTGATGATATTCTTTAACTCCATGCAATCCATTTACTGGAAATTCTTCAGCATAATCAATACATTCTTTTAAAACATTTTTACCATATTCAATTAAGCATTGATTAGCATCTTTACATTGCCAATCATCTATTCTTGGAAAATTAACAACCTTACAAATATCTTTACCAAATCTGTGAATGAGTTCCAATTTTAATGCCTTACCATTCTCATCCATATCTGTAGCAAGTATTACTTCATCAGCTTCAAATATCCACTTGGAATGTTCAAATGCCTTAAATCTTTTATCATCATTACTAAATTTAGCAGTTTGTGGTGCTCCATCTGGCAGACTAACAACATTTTTATATCCTGCTTCATATAAAGCTAGAACATCCATTTCACCCTCTACAAAGATTACACTTTTTGTTCTTTGTGGTACATGGTCTTCATATTCATAATGGTTTTCCCAATGTTTCTTCAACATATCAATATTATACAATGACTTAGTTGCATTTTTTTCTTGTAAAAATTTCTTATCTTTTGTTCTACTTTTTATATTTACAATATCTCCATCAAGATAATATGGAAAACATAGCTTTTTCTCTTTAGTAAATAATTTAAATGTTTCAGCAGTTTCTTTAGATATTTTTCTATTATGCAACCAAGCTATTGAATTATCTGATAAATCGTGATTATCAGAACTAACTATAGGCACAACTGGTGTTAATACATTTTTATATTCTCTTACTGGTAATGTTCTAGGACTATATAATTGTCTATTATCTCCATCTTTAGCACCACCTTGCCATTCACAATGATGACAAAACCATAATATAGCTTCATCTGTAATTGTAATTGCTAAACAATTATCATTTCTTTTTTTTCTTGTTGGAGAGCAACTAGGACATATTACTCTCTGTTCACCAATATCATAATTTCTTAAATAAATACCAACATCATTGGCTCGTTCTATTTTACTTTTTCTTTTTTCCATTTTCTTCTCCTGTGCATTTTAACCAACCAACATATTAAGGTTAGTTTTCTTTATAATAGGTTTTTCTACATCAAGAAACCTTTTTTGTGATAACCATGTTTTACAATGTGGAATAAATTTAGCATCTTTACCATCTTGTGTTTTTGCAAACCATTGTGTTTTCTCAATTAGTGCCTCAAATGTAATTTCTTTATTTTTTATTATACTACTATATTTTTGAAAAGCTCCATATTTATTATCATTTGGTCTGTTTGGGTATGCTTTCCAAAATATTTCAAACTCATTATTATAAATTGGTTTATTATGATTGGTTATATGGCTAGTCACCTTGACTAGGGGTGGGGTGTCAATATGACTATGGGGGTGGTCAATATGACTAGGGGTTGGACTAATTAAACTATTTATATTTAATTGATACAAATTACTTGTTTGTCTAGCAGATTGCTCATATTCAGAAAATCTTTGTTTTATAGTTATAAATCCATTTTCTTCTAATTGTTTTAATGACCTAGCTATTGTTCTTTGACTTAATTCTGTCATTGTAGTTAATGTTTTGTAACTCGGAAAACATGAGTTATTATCATCTGCATAATTAGCTAATGCTATTAAAACTAATTTATTTGTTCCATTTCCAGTTTTTCTTTTAGATGCCCAAGCTAATGCAGACCAACTCATAATATCTCCTTTATAATTATAGGTGGATTATATGTAGCCAATATTTTTTTTCTAAGCATATAATCTCTTGTTCTTGTTACTTTGGACTTTACATCTTCAATAATAGTTTCACCACTTTGGTTTTTATATCTAAAATCAGCAGTATAACGACCAATCTTAATGCCATTAACCATTAATGGATAAACAGGGTGCAATTCTAAATCAGTAATTAATTTAACATTTAACATATTTTCTAGTACCAAATATCTGTGTAACTCTTTTTTAGAATCAAACTTTAGACCTTTATACGTCTGTTTTATAGCGTTGTATTTGTTTCTCATAAAGGTCTTGTCCTGTTACTTCGTTATTAGTAAATTCAAATACTTTCTCTGCCTCTTTCCATCTAGGCATTCTTTCACCTCTAGCCCATCTTTCAACATTTCTGTGTGATGAACCTATTGCTTCTGCAAAGGTTTTATAATTATAACCTTTGAATTTAATCCATTCTTTTAAAAACATAATAAAAACTCCTTTAATGGTAGTATTAAACAATAATTTTTTGTTTGTAAACATATTTTAAGGGTTTACTTTAATAAAAAGTCAATATAAAGTGTATTTATAAATGAATAACGAACAACACACAGGAGACAAAATGAAAAGTAATAATCCGTTTAAAGTTCATAATATTGAACATCTTTCAGCAAGTAAAATAAATTCATGGATAAACGACCCTGCTATGTTTATAGCCACCACTTTATGTGGTTTAAAGTCTAAGGTAGGGGCAGGTGCTTTTAGGGGAACATCTGTAGAATATGCACTTGAAAAAAAATTATCTAATAAAAATTATAATCAAAATACAATAGATGAATTTTTATATAGCAAGTTTGATTCAGAGTGTCTTGAAAATGATATAAGCATTTATAGTGATAAAGCATCAAAAGAAAGGAAAGGTTTATCAGATTATTATAATCAAGCTATACATTTATATAATGATTTTGGAGAGCCAGAACATTACCAACATAAAATATATTATAGCTTACATGATGATTTGCCAATACCATTTCTTGGTTTTATAGATTTTGTTTTTAAAGATGCTATAAGAGACACTAAAACAACTGCTAGAATGCCATCAGAGCCTTCTCAAGGGCATCAAAGACAATTAGCGATATATTCTAAAGCATTTCCAGAAAAAGAACTATGGCTTGATTATATAACGCCAAAGAAATCAGTTTCTTATAAAGTAAATAATGTTGAAAAAAGAATAAACGAGGTTGTAAAAGTAGCCTTTGGTTTACAAAAATTCTTGAGTATCAGCGATGATCCTTTTGAATTAGCATCTATGGTATATCCTAATTATGATGATTGGATGTGGTCAGTAGATATGAAACAACAAGCAAAACAAATTTGGAGTAATGAATAATGAACTATCAAAGCACAAATATAGTAGCAGTATTATCTGCTATAGAAGAAGCAAGAAAAGAGTTTAAACCCTTAAAAAAGTCTGGAGTTAACGCTTTTTTTAAAAATAAAAAAGGAGAGCCACATTTATTTAGTACCTTAGATGATATTTTTGATACTTGTCTTGATGCTCTTTCTAAATATAAATTAAGTATTACATATCAAGTAAGGTTATTAGAAACATCAAATGGCTATGATAATATATTAACTACATCAATAACACATTTAGATAGTGGCGAATATATTTTATCAGCATCTTTATTAGGAACACATTTAAAAACACAAGATGTTGGTTCTGCGATTACTTATATGAGAAGATACCAAATACAAGCATTACTTAATCTTGAAGCAGACTTTGAAGATGATGGCAATACAGCATCAGGTAATAAAGGTGGAGATGGTAATATAATAGAAAACAAAAAGCCATCAAGAAAATATACCACTTATGACCCTTTTGGGAAAAAACTTGGTCAGTATACTGATTTTGCTAGTTATACCAAAGCATTGGGAACTAAATGGTCTGATAAACAACTTTGGGTAGTTCCTACAATAAAAGAACTAAATGATATTATTGATTGGACAGATAGCTTTGATGAAACTGACAAGAAACACGCTATCAAGATAGTTAATAAATGTTCACAAGAAATTAATATAATAAAGGGAGAAAAATAATGGATAATACTAATAGTGGTGTTTTATATAAAAATTCTGATGATTGGAAAGTAATACAACAAGGCAAATTAAATCTTGATGGAGAAGATCATAGAATAATTGGTGTTCTTAGAAAAAACAAAGATGGACAAAATATTGTTGAGTTATATCGTGCCATTGGAACACTTAAAGCAAATGATGATAAACAAGGTGACAAATCTCCAGATGCTAAAGGTGTTGTAAATAAAATAACAGACACAGGTGCTATGACTATATCAGCTTGGAAAGATAAATCAGAAGCAGGAAATGATTATACCTCTTTAAAATGTAGAGAATTTTCAAATGAACATAATCAAGACTTAACACCACCAACTCAACCAAAACCAGAAGAAACAATAGTTTCTGATGATTTAGATGACAAAATTCCATTTTAATCTTAACCATTAATATGGATAGAGGTAGGTTGCTTGGTTTTATCCTTTCTAAAGTAGCCTACCTTGTTTAAAGGAGAAAAAAATGAAAGAATTAAATCAATATACTAAACACCCATTAATAGATTACGCTTTAAAATATATAGGATTAGAGGAGTTAAACTATTATTGCCAAGATGTTAACACTGGCAAAATACATATACCTAGCTTATTTGGTCATCTTATTGGCAAAGTTGGCTGTAACATAAAAGACGTAAAACAACATTGTAAGGCAAAATAATGTTAATACCAAAAGCAGAAAAACATAAAAATAAAAAACATTTAATTTTTGTTTCTTCACAACAATGTTGTTTAAATGTAACGAGTAGTGATTGGTGTAGTGATAATATACAAGCACACCACCTTTTAAAACCTTTTCAAGGAAAAAGAGGTATGGGTATGAGATCATCTGATAAAAATGTTGTACCTTTGTGTTATCATCACCACTCTATTTTACACGACCAAAATGGAGATGAAGATAATTTTTGGTTAGGCTATGGATTATCAAAAGATTATGGAAGATTAAAAGCAGAGGAACTTTGGAATAAATCACCACATAAAAAATAAAGGAATGAATAATGAATAATAAACAATTTATAACAGAAGAAGATGTGTCAAAAGCAGTAGATTTTTTAAGAGATACAGCAGAAAATTCAGCAAAATATAAAGCAGAAAGAGTTTACCTTGATGAATATAGAAAATCATTAAAGGCACTTCTTATGAAACAACATCTTGATTTACCAGTTTCTGCTCAAGAAAGAGAAGCATATGCAAGTCCAGTCTATATACAGCACTTAGAAACCCTTAAAACAGCTATAGAAAGAGATGAAAAGCAAAGGTTTTTAAGAGTTTCAGCAGAAGCAAAGATACAAGCATGGCAAACAATGTCTGCTAATTATCGTTCTATAAAATTATAAATATAAAAATAATTAAAAAAACTACATTTAAGGGTTTACTTCTATATAATATCAATATAAAATGTATTTATAAATATAAAACTTAATGCACAGGAGTTTAGAATGATAAATAAAACAATAGAACAATATGATAATTATTTAGAAAAAAATATTAGTTCATATACAGTTACTAAATATTTAGGTCTTGGTAAGTATAAAACATTTCCTCATAAAACTTTAGTAAATGCTCAAATACATTTACAAGAATTAAAAGTTCAAGAGCCAAATGGAAGATTTCTTGTTTATGGAATCTCTACACCATCAGATAAATTATACTCAATAAATGTACCAATAGCTTAGGAGAAAAAAATGAATAACACTATAAATGAAATAAATAAGTTACAAAAAATCACAGATACAATTTCAAAAAATATACCTTGGAATCTTCATGTGGCAAATGCACTTGTTGATTTAAGAGATTTAATTAAAGAAAAGCAAAAAGAAGTTACTCAATTTGAATTAGATAATATGTCATTTGAACAATATGAAGAACATATGAAAGGGAGAGGTTTTAATGCCTAGTTATATAAAAGGTTATTTAAAATTTATGGGGGTTATAGCATCAGCTATAGCTACCCTATATGTATTGTATTATTCTTTTTGGTTTATATGCTTAATTGATAATGCTTGTTATTACGATAACTTTGGAGTTTAATTATGAGTGCTATAGAAAAAAAATTAGAAAAAATAAAAGATTTTTGTTTTTCGCCAAAAGATATGCAATTAAAAGCAATTAAACATTACCCCTCAATGTCAGAAGAAACTTATTGTTATGAAGCAAACCTTTATATTTTAGATGTAAAGATATGCAGAGTTCATAATAGAGGTAGAGGTGGTGCTGATGACTTTGACTTTGAAGAACCAACTTTATTAGGCAGAGGTTTCTTAACTTGGAGATATGTTCAAGAATTAGATGATTGGTGTAAAAGAAATCTTAATAAATGGTATTTTGAGTTAAGAAAGGAATATATACCTAGATCATTAGAAGTTTGGATTTCAGAACAAGTTACAGAGTATGTTACTTGGAAAGAGTTTAGAAGTGCTTTAAAAAAATCAATTATGTATTTAGACCCTAATAAAGATACTTTATATGAGTTTGTATTAAAGCCAACAGAAGATAATATTAACAAATGTTTAGTTAAATTTCCTGACCATACTTTTTTAAATAATATGTCTAGGGATTCAGCTTATAAAATTTTTATGGAGCATACTAAATGAAAAATGAATTTGTAAATAATATAAAAAATCTTTGTGATGTTTTATACCATAAATCAAAACCTGACAATCAAGATGATGATATTTATAAAAACGTAAGTCATTATTCAAGGCATATAAAATCTTTGGCAAAGCAGTTAGATAGAGCAATGTTTACTAAAAGTGAATTAGATATGATTTTAAAGATTGCTTTAATGTATATGACTTGGGATGAAAAAGAAGAAAAACATCTTGAAGCTATTATTAAAAAATCAAAATCATTAAGCAAAATAGCAAGAGAAACTAGATATGAAAGGATAAAGTAATGTTAGTTAAAGAAGTAAAAACTCTATTTGGTGGATTAGTACCTGTGCATGGTAAATATGTAGAAAAGGCATTAAATACAAATCAAGATTTAAAAATTAATTATCAAAGTCAAAGTATGATTATAGCATATAATAAACTTTTAAATCCTATTAAGAAAACAACTGTTCCTGATAAATTTGTAAAAAGACTTAATACTTTATATTATTATGCTTGGAAACCTATGGATAATAGGCAAAAGGATTTATTATAATGCAAACACCATTAGAAAAAAAAAGAGCCACATATTTAGAATTTTATAAAAGTGGTATTTATGATGGTATGTTAAATCAAAAGTTAGACCCTAATAAAAATTTTTCTGCTTATTATAAAAGAGGTTTTAGTGATGGGTTAGAGTTATTAGCATATGTAAAAGAATACAACCTTGGAGATAAAAATGAACAAACATCTAATTAAAGAAACATCTGATGAAGTTATTTATCTAAGAAAATTATTACAAAAACATAAAATTGATATTAATAATAATAAAATTTCCAAAGAAGATAATTTAAAAGCTGTAGATAATTTTGTAAGACTTACACAAATAATATATGCAAAAATTAATTATGGTAAGGCATTATAAAATGATTAGATATGATGAATATGACAAAGCCATAATAGGTGTATCACTTAATACTTATGCTCATGTTTTGGTATATGATTATGATTTATGTTTAGAAATATGCAAAAAAATACATGATTTTAAAGATGATTTTGAATGTTTTGAATATTTTGACTTTAATATTATACAAGCAAAGTTTGGAAAAGATAGACAAGACACTCCAATATTTATTAGAAAACATAGTTCAATAGAAGAAATAAAAGACATTGATTATAATGAATAAAAAAAATAACAAAATAATTACAAAAAAGGGTTTACTTTTATATCTATAAAGATTATATTGATACTATATTAAATAAAACTTAATGCACAGGAGTTAATTATGAAGATAGTAATACAAATCCAAGACTTAGAATCCAGAGGCGATAGATGGAAATATGCAGGTGGAAGCACTTATGTAATTAGAAATTTATCTAAGGATGATATGGATAAATACGATAGTGTTTATTTTAGAGAATATTTAGAAACACATTTTAATGAATCTTATACTGGTTTATTACCTACAGAAGAATTTGAAATGCAATCATATATTTCAAATATTAAAGTTGCAGATGATAATGAAGAAGAATGTGACCCTTGGAAAGTTCCATATACATTAGTTGTAGATTTTAAGAATGGTCAGCCTACTTTATTTGCACATAGATTTACGCCTAGAGATGATTATTGGTCAACAGACGAGCAATTTGAAAATATTATAGGTTATGTTCAAGAACAGTACATAAGCGATAATTTTGACCATTCATGTGTAAGAGGCAAAGCATATGTGAATAAAGGTGATACAAGTGTCAAAATTCGTGACTTTATTCATACAGACTTTTCAAGAAAACCATATGATATGTGGGCTTCAATATAATTTAATTAACAATACA
>Ga0209634_1001316_pt1 | contig 18236 bp, 22 predicted proteins | sample LinPmetageLP40_FD_184043 | JGI IMG/M metagenome (GOLD analysis project Ga0209634, IMG submission 184043) | Marine viral communities from the Pacific Ocean - LP-40 (SPAdes) (version 2) | ecosystem: Environmental > Aquatic > Marine > Oceanic | place: Pacific Ocean | collected 2010-08-26 | reverse complement strand
TTTTGAGCATCTCTATATTCTCCTTTAGATAATATTCTATCATCTAAGTCTTTGTTCATTTTAGACTTAATAAAAGTGTTTTGTACTTTTGCCATTTAATTTAGTGTTTAATCCATTTAGACTTACCTCTCATAACTTGAGTAAACTCACCTATTTTTATATTACTTAATCTTATTTTAGCATTTCTAAGTTTAGCTGATTTTTCTTTTTTAAATCTTTGAACTATATATTCTGGAGTCTTAGGTCTATAAGCTATTATATTATATACCATGTATGAATATAATGCATCTTCGGCCATCTTAGGTACCTTAGAATCAACATCATAAGCTAACCCATCTGATATATATTCTAAAGTAATTAATCTACCGTTTAAATCTCCACTAAAAGCAAAAACACCTCTTCTTTGATCTATTGTAAACCATCCATTTTTTTGAGAAGTAACAGGATTTAATCCATATCTTTGACCATAAGCCATTTTCCACCAAGACCAATCATAAACATTTGAACCATTATTAACTTCATTACTAGTTAAATTTCCATTTATTAATCTATCATTAGCTTCTCTCCATCTTTGATTAACTAGTGACTGAGTTGCTTCTATAGGGTTTCCGTATATATCTTGAGTAGGTATACCGTTGCCGTCTTGTATTGGTAAAAAAGTTGGGTTTATAGTTAAATCAGTAGGATATATTATATGTTTAACACCAGCACCATCAATAAAAGATAACTGCACATAGTTAACATAGTCTTGTGGAAGAACTATAGATAAATTAGCCGGAACTGTAAGTTCTTGTGTTTTAACACTTTTTAAAGTATCATAACTAAATTCTTGTAATCCTCTTTTTGCGTGAAATATAACATCGGATCTTTTAACTCTACTTATAACTTTGTCAGTACCTACATAAGCTACCATGAAATTATTAACAATATCTTTTAAAGTTATATATTCATATTCCTTATAGTTATCCCATAACGACTGACTTTTTAATCTTACAGTTATTAAAGAGCTATTAGGTATTAGAGTTGTTGCACCGCCAACAGGATTTGGCTGAGATGTTATAGTTAAAGTTTGAGTTTGAACACCATTAGTAATAGTAGTAACTAATTGATGAGTTAAAAAATATGGAGATGTAGTAGGCGTTTGCTCTACATTGTCTACGTATATTTTAAAGTTATCAAAAGAAGTTGGAGTAGCGTTTGTGTTCCAAATTAATGGTGTCATAGTATCAGGCCATGGAATTGCATTTTCTACATTACCGTTGGGTGTATGAACTACTTGGCCACTATAATATTGTGAAGATGTTTGATCTATTAAACCCATATTTTATTTTTTTGAATTTTGCTCGTCTAAAGTTTGTAAACCGCTAGCCGCTTGAATTATTTGTGTATCTTTTATAATTATACCTGCATATTTTAAAATACCTAATACAGCATCTACTTGTTGACTTTCGCTAATTTCAAATTGTATACTACCTTGCCCAGTATTATTCATAAAATTTATTGAAGTTAAAGTAACAGTTAAAGTAGCATTTAGACCAGTTATAAAACTATTTGTATTGAATTGGAATCTATCTCCAACCTGATAGCCACTTCCTACAGAAGCAACTGATACACTAGTAGTAGTAGATGATAAACTAATAGTTCCTGTTCCTACTATGTTCACTGTAAATGCAGCACCTGTTCCACCAGCCCCACTTAAAGATAAATATGCAACATCATTTTGTGCAGATCCTTGAGTGGCACTATATGTTCCAGCCGTTGCAGTAGCGCTACCAAAGTTTGTCTGAGCAGTTATATTTCCAATAGCTAAAGAAGTTGTATTAAAATCAGTGCTATCATATATATATTGGCCTAGATTCCCTACTGTATAGCCCCATCTAACATCTTTAGGTTTTCTAATATAATTAAAACTAACATCAGCTGTGCTAAAAGAACTTAGTGGAGGAAATACTGTAATTTTGTTTTGTTGATATTTTGCTACTGGAAAAGTCATACTTGGTTGTAGCAGTGGAGAGAGAACTTGCTCTCTATATTCTCTTGAAGTTAACACTTGTATAGGTGGTTGACCTACAGCTTTAGTGTATGTAACAGATCCAAATCTATGAAGGTCTGTAGGTTGAGTATAAACATTGTTACTATTTGCAGATGCAGGGTTTGTTTGTTCAAACACTTGGAATTCTTCTAATACATGATCTACTCTAGATGCAAACTCTTCATCTGTTTTAGGCATACGTAAAAACTGGTTATAGTCTTCAAAAAACTTTTCAAATATTTCTAATTGAACTTGAGTGGCTAATTTATTAAACTCATCCGGAGTTAAATAACCACGTTGTTCTTTGTTGATAATGCTTAATACTGTTGTATATACCGTGTTTACGTTTAGTGCCATTTTAATATTTTTAAAAAAGGGTGGCATTAACCACCCTATTTATAATCACTTGTTATTTCATTTTTTTCTCTATAGACTTATATACTTCAAGTCCTTCATCTGTCTTAAACCAAGCAGCCATGGCTGAATAAGGGTTTTCATCAAAAGGAACTGTCATTAATTTACGTCCATTAGACTTCCATGTAAAAGTTCTTTGATCATCAGCTAAAGAAATAATTTGGCTTTCTGTAGCTACTATAGCAAAGTTTCTTAATACAACATTTTCATCTTTAACTAACTCTAAGAATAAGCTTGGATTATTTCTTGCAAACAGTAATAGATCTCTTTTTATTTCTTTAGAGCTTAATTCAGCAACACTAGAACCTTTCTCAACTCTTAATATAGCTTCAGCTTGATCCACATCTGTTTCATAAGCCATATTCATAGCTGCTAATTCCATTTCTAAATAGTCATGATGGTTTTCAGCAACTTGTACACTATCGTGTTCTTCAAATATCATACCTCTGTGAGGGTGATGAAGTAAGAATTCTTGTAAATTTCTTTTTTCTTTAGGAACCATTAAATGTCCTTTTTCAAAAACAATATGCTTTAAGGTTACAGCACCTTTTTGTTCATCTACAAATATGCTTTTATGATTAGTGGCATATCTTATTTCTCTTTCAAACCCTTGCTCAGCATCAAACCAAACTAAAGGATATTTTTGAGAATGTCTAGAAGGCAAAGTGTGCGTTAAAGGCATTTTATTTCTTGTTAGATAATAGTTTCTATCTTTATATTCCCAAGTATCTTTTTTAACCTCTTGCTTGGGAGCAGGAGCTTTTTTTGTTTTTTCCATAATATAATATAATATAATAATTAAAAAGACCCCGCCGAAGCGGGATCATTATTTTTTTTAAGATAAATCTACACCAATAATCTCTACTCCAGCAGGAAAACCTGTTACAGTAATGTTTTGATTTGGTTTTTGACAAGCTTTTACTATTGCTCTATCAAAGCAAATAGCAATATCCTTGTGATTACCCGCATCTACACCAGTTGTTACGATAGACCATAGTCTTTCGTGATCTGATTCTATTTGAGATATTTTTGTTAGATTGTAGTTGCCGGATTCAGCTGGAATTACACAATTCCAAAATCCTGCACTAGGAGAATTTATAAACCCTTCAGATTCATCACCTAAAAGATCTTCTTCTATAACTGTTAATGTAATACTTCCAGTAAAGTTAGCAGTATTTCCAGGTATAGTTAAAACATCTCCTACTTTATAACCTGTACCAGCGGTAAAAGTTAAAGTCGTAGCAGTAGTAGAACCACCAGAAACAGTTACAATAGCAACAGCACCTGTACCAGATCCACCTGTAGCAGCTAAGCTTGGAGTACCATTTGCCTGATATACCATCGCTGTTATATCTAACTGCGCGTCTTGAGCAGTTGGGCCAATTGCACCCGTTATAAATCCACCTTTTAAAGGTACTATTATTCCATTTTGCATAATATATATTTTTTAAAAGTTAAGATGGTTGAGCTGTACTCGCAACCGCAAATGGTGTAGTAGCTGATAAATAAATATCATCTCCTAACCTCTCTGAAGCTTTAATAACGCCACCTGGGCTTTGATTAACACGCTTTACAAGAGTATCTAAATCATCTGCTGATTTCTGAGAAATAGCTGATGCTAGTTTTACATTAACTGCCCAAACGCTTGTGCCATCTGCTGAAGCTACGTTGTAATAAAACAACACATCAGCATCTGTTGGGGTGTTTGCAGCTAGTCCTACTCTGTATACATTTTCAACGTTCAAATGTAGACTCTTATTAGCGTCTACTTTGAACTCCATAAAATTTGCCATAATTTTTATTATTTAAAAGATTAATAAAGTGGGGATTACTCCCCACATTATATACTAATTAAGCTCCTTTAAACAATACAAAATTGTTTGCAGCTTGAGTTACTAAACATCTTTCAGATAAGAAACTTACAGTCATTGCATCTAAAGTGTCGGTATAAGCGCCACCTACAGATCCAGTTACCCAGGATTTCATTCTTCTATCTTCAGTTTCAGAAGCTCTATATCTTACATGTAAGAAAGGACGTCTGATATTAGAACCTAACATTTGATCGTATACTGTAGTAGTTCCAGCAGGAATCATTACACCATCGATTTCTTTAGATAATCCTCTTAATGAAGCATCATTTAAATATTTCCAGTCAGTTTTGTAGAAGTCATAAGAACCTCTTCTGAATCCAGAAAATCCAAAGTTAAGAGCCATGTCACCATCGTTCTCGAATAAACCATAAGAAGCAGCTTGAGTAGAAGCAAATCCACCGTTAACAGCAGCAATCATATCGTCAAAATCAAGAGCAGTAGATCTAGATAAGAAAAGCATGTTTTCTTCAATAGCACCTTGCTTGTCTAAGTTTTTAAGGATTTCATCAAAATCACCTAAAGCACCTGAACCAGGAGCAGCAGCTCCAGCAAAACCAGAATATACATTACCTCTTGCTTCAATAGCAGCAAATAAACCTTCAGAACCTTGAACGTTTGTACTTAATAAAGCAGAACCACCTTCAGAACCAGTAGCAGAAGCTCCTTGTCCACCGAATTGATACTGAGCAGCGCTAGTATAAGTAGCAGTGTTCATATCTTCAGCTTCAACCATAGCCATCTCTAAAGAATCTTCAAATCTTAATCTTGTTTCAGACTCAGACTTTAAATACCATAGGTATCCAGATTGTCCATCTTCAGTAGCAACTTCTACCCAACCGATTTGTGCAGTATCAGAACCATTAATTTGAAAGTTATCTTTCAATATCATTGGTCTGTTATTATACTGTGTAAAACCTGGCTCAATAGATCCAGACATACCTACAGCACCTTTTCCAAATTCAGAACCGTATACAAACAAGTTGCATAATCCAGCTCCTTCAGGTAAAGAATTAGTAGCAGTACCGTAAAATTTAACTTCTAACTCATCTCTTAATGATCCAGCAGAATTTTTTACAGCTTGAACTAAACCTTTCTGTACTATAAGTCCTGTAGCATTGTCAGATATTAAAACAGTTTGACCAACTCTTACAGCTCCATCAGCAGCTTGCGCTCCTGTAGCAGAAAGATCTAGTACTATTTTAATATCAGCATCTGCTAATCCACCTGGTGTACTTACATTTACTTTTCTATAAGCAATGTGTAGTCTATTTTGTTCAGACCAAATTACTTGATCAGATGTCATAGGCATTTCAGCGCCTACCATTCTCAAGAAACCACCAATAGTTCGGTTTCCGTATCTTTCTATCTCAGCTTCGTAAAGCTCAGGTAGATATTGTTGTGCGAAAGTTCCGCCATCAGCTGCTCCGTCAAACGTTAAATAGTTATTATTTAAAGCCATTCTATTTTGAGCAGGAACTAATGATGCAGGAAAACTTCCTCCTGGTATAAAACTCATATTTTATATTTTTATGTTAATTATTCTTTTTTTTTGTTTTAAATTTCAACTTAGAACTATCAACACCATTAACTGCTCTTACTTTTAATCCTCCTATGAAAACATCACCACCAGCACTAGGCTTGGGTTCTGCGTTTATATTATTAGATTTAGCTAGAACATCTTTAACAGCATCGGCCTTGCCTTGCTCGTAAAAATGTTGTGCTATTGTATCTGCATTTCTTGCAGCATATACAGCTTTATGGTAACCGACAGTATCACTAATCTCACCTTCTTTGTTTAAGAACTTCTTAACAAACGTACTTAAGCTTGATTGCTTATCAACAACATCACTTGGGTTTGAAACATTATATCTAAAAGTTTTTTCACCAACGTTAAAATCGAAACCTTCAAAATTTTCGCTTAGCAATTCTTTAGTATTGTTTTCAAACTTCTCTCGAATGTGTTTTACTTTTTCTTGTTCTTTGTTGTATCTATTGAAAAAGTCCATAGCTTTTTGAGATTCTTGAGTTACGCCCGGCCTCAACTTGATTTCGTCGTAATATTTACTCTTTGTATCTTCCAAAAAATTTTTGGCTTTAGCAATTTCTTCTTTGAATGCAAGTTTCTTTTTCTTTACTTCTCGCTCTTCATCAACCTCATCATCATAAGTGAAGTTATCTTCCATAATAAAAGATATTTCTTCATCATCTAAATGTGGTTTAGTATTTTTATAAAACTCTCTCAATAATGAATTTTCATCTAATTGAGAATAATCTCTATTTAATCTAGTGTAATCTTCTATAGTTCCACCAGTTTCTTTCATAAATGTAACTAGTTTTTCTATATTCTCTGGCATCACTGGTACTACAGGAGCCTCTGCTTTAGCAACAGTTTCTGTTACTTTTTCTATTTTTTCTATTTCAGTTATAGGAGATTCTATTGTTTTTTCTTCGGTGGCCCGTACTTCTTCAACCACGTCTTTGCCACTTGCTTTGTTTTCTTGTCTTTCGACAATAACATTGCTATCATCTGTTTTTTGTTCTTGAACGGCATTTTCTTTTGTATATACAGTATTTATTTTAACTGGTTCTTCAGCTTTTTTCATATCTAAATTAACTTTAACAGTGTCTCCTGTTTCTTTATTAGTTAATTTTTTAGGTTTTTTAATTTTAAGAGGTGCCTTCTCTCTATCTTGAATTGTTTCTGACATAATATAATATAATAATTAATAGTTTTAAGACATATTAAATGCACTTAAATCTAGACCTTCTGGATCGTCAGTTTCTGTAAAATTATTAGGCGCAGTATCATTTTTACGTTGACTAATCATTTCACTTTGCTGAGTGCCAGATATTCTAGTTCTTTTATCCTTACGATCTTCTATAAAAGATTCTCTTTCTTTATCTCTACCTACTTTCAATTGTTCTAATTGAACGTTATGACCAAAAGAGAATTCTAATAATTCTTTTTTAAGCTGTGCTTCTGTTTGCATTCTTTGAATTTCAAACTGAGATTTAGCTTGTTCTATTTGTACTTGTGTTTCAGCTAGAGCTTGTTGTTTTTGCATTTCAACTAAAGCTGCTTTTTCAGCTGTTTGTTGATTTGCTTGAGCCTGAGCTTGTATATTAGCTTGTGCAGCTTTTTGTGCAGCCTCAGCTTTTTTCTTTCTTCTATACTTTAAAAACTTGTTTGCTAATTGTATATTTTTAACTTCTCTAATATCTATAGCATCTTCAAGATCTATTTGACCGCTTTTTAGAGCTACTTGTATGTTTTCTTCTAACTTAGCTTTTTGTTCTTCATCTGGCTCTAAATTTAAGAATATACCAAAATCATGAATATTTAATTCTGTTAATTCGTCAAGTGTACCTACATTATATTGAGATATACTATTTTCTAAAGCTGATCTAGTTAAAGGGAATTTTAAAGAATCAGCTACTCTTAAAGATATGTTTTCACAAGCTCTGAGCGTTAAAAACAATTGAGCTTGAAGTATATGTCTAGTTGCTACATTTGAATTAGCAGCAGCTAGTTTTTGCAAACCAACTAGTGATTGCTTGTCAGGCATTGAGCCATCTCTAGCTTCATTAAGACCTGTTACATCTCTAATCATTTGTAAATAATATTGATAAGTCTGTATAAGACTTTGTATCTTAGCACCGCCAGAACCAGACTGAAGCTCCTGTATTGGTACTTTTCCTCTATTTGGATCACCATCAATAGTTGAAGATCTTCCTACAACACTACCAGTTTGAAAATACATATTTAAAGCCTCTCTAGGATTATAATTTGTACCATTGCCTAAATCTACTTCTGCTAGTCCATCAACGTCTAAGAACACACCATCTGGAACAACTCTAGCTAATACTTGCTGTATTTTAAGATGAGTTAATTGAATCATGTCAGCAAATCCAGTAGTTCTAGATATTAAAGACTCTATCCTACCTTTATACATTCTAGGAGCACACACTGCATAGTTCATAAAAACTCTATTAGTATCAGCGTTAGGTCTTGTCATGTTTTCAGCAAGCTTCCATTGAAGCATCATAGGATGTCCTAGTATTTTAGCTCCACTATAAAGCGTTTCTATAGTTCTAGAAACTCTTTCAAAATTGTCATTTGGCTCAGGATTAAAAGTATCAGGTTTTTCTAAAGCTTTTTCAAGTCCAAAAGCATTTTTCTTTATTTTAAATACTTGATCTGAATATGTTTTATACTCAAAGTATAATACTTGAACCGTTAAATCATCTGATCTACCATTCCAGTTTCTTAAATACTCCGCATTGCCTGGATACTTTTGTATAGTTTCCATCTCCTCATCTGTTAAACCAGGAAATTGAGTTTTTAAATCTTGTAAAGAAACAGATTTAACTTCTCCAGCATAGTATAAATCTTCAAAATTAGGATCTTCAGTATAAGAATAAACTAATGTAGCTGGATCAACGTATTCTACACAAACGCCTCTAGCTCTATCCCATCTAGTTTTAACAGCGCCAATGCCTAAAACAGTTAAATCATAACATATTCTTTGTCTTGTTAAGTCATATTTGTTTTTATCTAATACTTGATTTATAACTTCTTCTTCTGCTACTTCTACACTTTGTTTAAAATCCATTTGTAAATGAACAGCTAGTTCTTCTTTGTCTTGAGGAGCACTATCAGGATCCATTGAATTAAAACCATTTACATTTAAAACAGCTTTAGCTTCATTTAAAAAATCTTTAGCAACTATATCTGTCATCAACCCTTGAGCATATTTAGTTCTTCTTTGAGAACAAACTGGATCTTGAGCAAAAGCATTTATTTCATAACTTCTATCAGCTATTCCATTTACTACAATATCTACAAATTTAGAAAGTACAGGTACTGGTTTCCAGTCTAAATTAAGGTATGATAAATCACCATCAATAGCTAGTTCATCTTTATATTTCTGTACAGGTTGTTCTCCTCTAGCGTAAAGCCTTAATGTATGGTAATGATTGTAATTAACGGCGTAACCAGACATGCCAGCTCCACCTCTATAGTTTCTAAACCATTCACCTTCTATTGCTCTTCCTACGGCTAAACCATATTCTTCTTTTGCTTTCTCAGCATCAGGAACAACTTGATTTGGAAATGAACTATTATTACTAGTGTAAATTTGCGCCATACTTATTTTATAATTTTTGAAATACTTCCTTTGTTATCATATCTTTTGATGCCAAGATTTATAGGTTGTCTTTTTAAATCGGGTACAGGTCTATACCTGTTTTTATTGCAAGCCATAATAGCAAGCCCAGAACTTATTGTAGCATCATGCTTAGTTCTGTTATTTATATTAAAAACTGCCCAATCTTCTAATGTTTTTTGAAGATACATGTCTCCATATTCTTCATTATTTAATCCTACATATTCTTCTACATAAGACTCTATAGCAGCCGCGTGAGCTTGCTTAATATCTTCACTTGAGTTAGGTATGCCACCTATTTCTCTTTCTGTTGTTGACAATTTATTCCAAACTTTATCAGGACGATTCATTGAGTATCCTCTATACCCTCTTCTTTTAAAATGATATAATAATCTTGGTTTGTTATTTTCACAAAGTATTGGCATGCCATAAAATATACAAGCCATAAGAACATCTTCAAAGAATATCTCAGCAGTTTGAGGTCTAGCTACATATTCTAAAAAAAAATGATTAGGTGGCGCATCTTCCATTGAAAACTTAGTAAGTCCATGTAATGCTCCGTTAGAACCTTTGCCATCAACAGTTCCTGAAATATCATAACTATCACATCCAAAAGCACCTAAATGCTCGTTGCCTGGATATTTTACTCCACTCTTTACTATTACACGATTTTGTAGATTTGTAGGTGGAGCCCATGTTATTAAAAACCTACCTTTATTATCAGGTATAAACAACACAGTAGTATCTTTAATGCCGTTATTCCACATAAACTTACCTTGAGTAACACTAGTCTTATTGTTGAATTCTTGGTTGTGATCTATTTGTTGGTATATTCTAGTAAGATTAAATAAGCTTTGCTTTGATTCGTCTCTAAAAGCATGTTGTTCAGTTCTTGGAAATTGTCTATAATACTCGTTTAAACTATCTTGATCAGATTTTAATCCTTCAACTTCGTTTTGCCAGTGTTCAATAACGCCTGTTGTAATGTCAAAACCGTCAACTCCTTTGACTGGATTTTTTTTTCTAATGAAAACAGGTGATCCGTAAGTATCCATGAATCCTTCGTAGTTCCATTCCATAGGGATGAACAAAGAATAGAGTCCAGAAGATGTTTGTCCATTACGATTTCTTTTTGTAACGTTTGAATTATAGTATAATTTTTTGAAATTGTTTCCACCTTTATCTAACGCGTTTGAAGTTGAGCCCATCATACACTTACCTACAATTCTAGAACCAAGACGTAATGTAGTTTTTGTAACTCTCCAGTTATTTAATATATTGTCAGGTCTTTCCCATTTGCCACTTTCATCATGAGCTAATAGCTTTAGCTTTTCACCATCATAAGAGTTATCACCTGTGTTTTTCCAATCAATAGTTGTATCAAGTCCATTTAACTCTCTAAGCTGTTCATTGCTTTCTAGCTTTCTTCTAGTAAGTTTTGATGCTGGTACTCTATAAGCTAGTTCTGTCTTGGGACGATCCATACCGTCTTGAATCGGCTTGAAGAAAAATGGATAATTGACAGATATTGGAACAACTTTGTCTGTAAACATTTTCTTGGCGTCAGATCCTGATTTAGATAATATACCAAATCTTGCATCTGATGATATTGTTGCTTGGTTAACGAGTTCTGCAGAAGACATGAACGAAAATCCAGATCTTCTGTTTTTAAGATAACACATCCCGTAACACCTTGTATCTGCTTTACATGCTTCCCAAAATATAAAGAATAATCTATTTGCTTCTCTAAAATCTGGTGCTCCAACATCAATCTTTGACCATTGCAAGTACATGTAATGAGTACCAGTAATGTAAGTATCAACGCCATTATTGTAAAACCAAAATCCTTGTTCTCTTCTAGTAAATTCATTATCTATATAATCGTACCACTTTTCTTTAAAATCAACTGGATGTTCTTCCCAATCAAATCTACTTTTAATTCTTTTTAATTCTTTTGGATATTCGGCTTTCTGCCAGTACTGATCCTCTTTTTTTTCGCTTCGTTTAAACGGTTCATTTGTTGCCGGTAAAGCAATCCTGAGATTTTGTATTTCAATGATTTGTCCAATTTGCCCAGTTTTACTTATTACTATAAAATCATAATCAGAGTTATAACCATACTCCCATTTTTTTAAACGATTTTGTTTTTTTAATATCTTAGGGTTAATTAAATCCTTAATCTCTTTCCAAAGAGTTTGATCGTAACTCATTTACTTCTACCCTCTGCAAAACCTTTAAAAGTATTTTCTTTAACTTCTTTAGGTTTATTATTCAACATATTCTCTTCTTCTTGTATGCGAGTTAATATTTCAAAAGCATCCATTATTGCTAACTTTTTAGTAGCAGCAGCATTTTTTAATCTATCAGCGCTTACATCGTCGTCTGAGTCTACAATCTTTTCTTTTGCTACCTTAATTAGTTCTTCAATGGCCTTATGCCCAGCTTGGATTATTTTCTTCTTCGTTTCCTTGGTATTCATGCGTTAAAGCTATATCATTTGATTTCATACAATAGAGTCGTTCACCTTCTATAATAAACTCAAATTCAGAGTTTGGGGTAAACGTAATAAGTGTTCCAGAAGTTATTCCTAGAGCTTCTAAGGTCTTATTAGTATATTTTACTATACCAATATTAGGTTGTTCTTTTCTGTTATTTAAAAAACTTTGATTTTTTAAAGGTTTAACAAAACAATAGTTTAAGTGAGGTTTTAAATTATACATATATATTTGTTCTGGAGAAACAAAATATAAATCATCTTTAAAGTAGGTTGAGCTATTTCGCTCTCTACCTTTTTGATCATACCATCTTCTAAATATATTATGGTGAATATAAACTTCATCACCTACATTTACTTTACTTTTAAAAGCAGCTGGAGTTGAAACAACAACTGCTTTTTTGCTAATAAATTGATGATCTTCAATGCCTGTATTAATAATTAAATTAACATCACCTATTTTTCTAACATTGTCATATCTTTTTTCTAAAGGTTTAACAATGAAGCTGTATAAGCTTTTCACTAGTATTTTAAATCGTACTCAACAGAAACTGCCATATTAGAGTTAAACTTTTTCCAAGGCAAGACTTCATTATTTTTAGTTATAAAAATATTATATGACTGATCTTTATCTTCAAAAAGAATATCACTAATAGTATGACCTCCATAAACTTCCTGACCAGTAGAATAATGCATAGCTTCATTCTTATAGTCAGCACCTATGCTAATCTTTCTTATCTTTGACATTTTCTGTTTCAGTATAAGTTCCATCTTTTAAATCTACATTAACGTTTCCGTATTTTTCTTGTAAATTTAATTTTACTTTTTCTATTTCACTTCTAAATTTAGCAGCTTCCATTGTTAAGTCTTGCTGAGCTAAATTTAAACTTCCTAATTGAATTAAAATTTCATTAAACTTAGTTGAAGTTTCATTAATGATTTGTAATTCATCTTTTGTTATTTTTTTTGCTTTTGCCATTTTATTTGATTTGATTTGATTGTTTTGTTTGTTTTAATATATAGCTACACAATCTGTGCCAGTAACTAATTTCTTTGCTAAAATAGGTGCTTTGTGTCCTACTACTGTGCCAGGTTGACAACTTTTAAATTCTACTGATTTTCCAGCTTCAGTTACAACTGTAATGTCTTGTGCTGTAGATTTGCCATTATATACAACAGCTCCTCTTTTACCCGTATTAGGTATATCTGCTCCAGTTGCACTAACTGTTATTTTGCAACCAGAACCTCCTGAAGTTGCCGCAGCTAAAGTTATTACCATATCTGCCGCATATCCAGTTCCACCTGTAGCTGAACTAGTAAGTTCAACTCCTGTTACAGCACCTTCTGTCACGTCTGTTATATTAAACGTAGCACCAGAACCACCTGCAGGGGCACTAGCTCCTGATTGAGCTACAGTGTCACCAATATCAGATTTTTCAAAAGCACTACCACCATTTGTTATGGTAAGTGCTCCTTGAAGCGTTGCAGCTGTTAAAGTTAAAGCATCGTGACCGAAAACTCTAGGCTCTTGCTGCATTAATCCATTTACGGGGCCTAACACAGGTTCCCATTCGTTATATTCCGCCATTTTTATTTATTTATTTTTGTTATTTTTTCAGCACCACGACTTCCGAAGTATGCTACATATACTGTTACCAGTAATGTTTTTAATAAGTTTATCCAAGCTTCATCAACTTGAAATTGTAAGTGAAAAGAATCTACAGCCATCATAAAAACTGCAGAAGTAGTTAAAAATATAAGAGCCAACGGACGTGTGTTTTTAGAAAGCCATGAATCACTTTTCATATCGCTTCTCCAACGACTAGAGACTTCTTTCATTTCAGCTATATCTTGCTCTATAAGTTTCATAGCTTGTTCTTTGTCAACTGCCTTAATCTTATTATCACTTGCTATAATATTTTTTACTATACCAAGAGTACCTTGATCAGGTAGTATATCGCCTAATGCTGCTAAAACTTTAGGAGCTTTTGATTTTAAAAAAGCCCCTATTTTAGTTTCTTTAAATGATTTTTTTTCAGCCATTACGATTTATCAACAGTTTTACCTTGATTTTTCTGAGCTTCTAATTGCTCTTCTACAGCTTGATCAACTTGATCTTTGTCACCTTGACTACTTATTACTACGTTTTGATCTAGCTCTGCATTTGCTTTATCATCTTTAGTAGTTGCTACAGCTTCTCTGTTTTGTTGTTCAGTTAAAATTTTATCTCCTCCAGATCCTTTTATTTCTTGCTGTCTATAACCAGTAATTACTTTTTCCATCTGTTTAGTTTGTCTATTATACCTATTAGTATAAATAGGAACTTCTTCAAATTGTTTCTGAGTTCTATCACCTTTATCAACCTCTTGTGTAGTAAGTTTAGTGCCAATAGTTTTATCTTTAACGTCAGCCTTTTTTAATACATTTCTAGGATTTACTTTTGTCTCTGGTTTTTTATTAGGATCAGCATTTACAGTTTGACTCATTCTTTCATTATACGCGTCAGTTTCTTTCCTAAAGTTTTCAACAGTTCCAAATTGAGCTTTTTGTGCATCAGATAAAGTTTTCCAAACGCTTTCTGCTGAGCCACCTTTGCCATACTCAAATATTGTTTCCTGTGATTGTCCAGTTTCCTCTGCTATTTTTTGTAGCCTAGCTTTTTCTGCAGCTAATTCTTCTGGTGTTTTTTTCTCACCAATTTTCTCAACATTACTAATAGATGATACTAACACTTCTTTTGGTTTACCTTCTGGTCCACCTTCTGGTTCTCCATTAGCATACGCCATTGTATTACCATTAGATTTAAAAGGGCTCGCGTTCATGAACCCTCTTGATTTTAATGGATTTACTCTTTTATCTCCTAGTTTAAATGCCATAATTATGAGTTCATATGTTTAGAAATTATAGATCCACCTTTTCTTTTTGCGCCTTGCATTTCAGTTGGAGCTTTTGACATTGTCATTGGAGCTTTTGTCATTTTTCCAGGTGATTTCATATCTGCTTCAGCATTCATGCTGTAGTTTTTTCTAGCACTAGAAGTTAAATTAGGATTAGTAGCTTCTCTTATATCATACTTAATTGATTGCTTAAAGTACTTTATAGGACCGTCTGACATTTCCATTGGTGTTTTCATTTCAGCAACTGATTCAGCATTTTTAGTATCCATTTGATCAAAGTCTTTAAAAGTAGCAGCTGATAAAATTATCTCTTGCATTTTTTTATTTTTTTGATCTTTCTTTGCTGCAACGTCATCCATTGCTGCTCTTTTAAATTTACCTTTAACACCAGATTTTTTAACTTCTTTTCTAGTAGTTGCTTCTCCGGCTTTGTCTAATGCTAGATCTTTAGATTTTTTCTTTCCAACTGCTTTACCAGCTCTATTAGCTTGTCTTTTAAGACCACCTTTTAATCCAGCTTTTTTACCAGCTTTTTTATCACCAGCCAGTATTTTTTCTGCAACAACTTTACCTCTATTTGCTTCAGTAGCAACTTTATCTTCTTTAAATGTTCCTTTATCTAATTCTTTCTTTGTATCTGAAGAAGTAATTTTAGGAGCTTTTTTTATAACAACATCTTTAGGATTAATTGCCTTTGCTTTTCTAGGTTCCATTTTTTCTACTTCCGTAGTTGTTTTTCTATCAGTAGGGCCTTTTCCATAAGCTATGTTAATTTTATTTTGAGCAGCATTATAAGCTGACTTATCGCCAGATTTTTTAGCATTATTTCTAGTTTTAATATAAGAATCTAATTTAGGATCTTTTTTCTTAGCACTAGCGTAAGTACCGCCTTTTGCTTTAGATTTACCTGTTTTAGGATCAAAGACTTTTGTTGCTTTGTCGTCGTTTTTTCCTTTTTTGTTCATTTCAGAAGCTGGAGTAGACGCGCTTCCGTCAGTTTTTATTGTATCATCTGAACCGCTTGTGTTTCCTTCGTTTGATCTGTTGGTTTCTTTTGCTGGTGAATATGCCATTGTTTTATTTTTTGTTTGTTTTATATGCTTCTTGTTCCCAAGGGAAACTAGGATGTCCTTCAACTTTCCAAGTTCCTTTGTATTTTATTTTTCCATTTTTTCTTGGATAAGTTTCCCCTTGCCAAGTAACACTATCATTAGTGTAGTTTAGTCCTTTGTTTCCATCAGACTTTTCAAAATCTTTAAATTGCTCAACATGAACTAATTCATGATCATCAACTTCTTTTCGTTGTTCAGGATCTGTAATATCCATATTCATTACTATTGTGCCGTTTTTATTAGCTCTTCCTAATACCCCAGGCTCTTCTTTTTTTTCGTATCTTGGAGTATTATCTATTTTATAAGGTGCTTTAATTTTAAATGCCATAGTATATGTTTAACAATTCCATCTTCTTCTAGCTGCTAAACCTCTTTTACTTTTCCATGACTTTGATCTAGCACAAAAAGCTTTTCTACGTTTAGCTGGTTTACTTCCTGGTTTTAATTCACTAGGTTTTTTAGTTACCGCAGTTTTTAAATTACTTTTTGGATTTTTAGCTTTGTATGAGTCAACACCTTTTTGTGTCATGCCTCCACCTGCTGCAGCACCAGTACCGCTATCATTAGCTTTATTAAAATTTTTACCTTTACCAATAGTTCTTCTTACATCGCCTTTTTTTTCAGTAGGTGATTTCTCACCACACTTTAAACTAGGATTAGCTACTTGTCTCCAGTCTTGTTTTACCCAGTTTTTTAAACTACCACCGCTACTAGTTCCAGTAACATTGCTTTTACTAGATCTTTTGTATTTACCGGCTGCACCAGCTTTTCTTTTAGCACTAACAACAGAAGATTTTTCACTACTGCTCATACTTCTAATTTTAGCTATAGGTAGGCATACTTTTTTAGTACCTCCACCTTTAGCCTTTGTCAAAGTTGCTGGTGATTTTTTACAACTACCTTTAGCACCTTTAACAGTTCCAGGAACTCTTTTAAAACCTTTCCAACACTCCATTGGGCTATTATAGGTTTCTAACACTTACCTGCTTTTTGAGTTTTAGAAGCCCACATATTAGCGTATGCACTTGGATATACTTTAAATTTATTTTTTGCTGCAGCCTTGCAAGATGCAGATATTTTTAACATTGTTGGGGCTTTTATATTGTTCATTATCTACGTTTTTTAACTTCAACTTCTTTGACTATAATAGTTGTTTTAGGCTTTCTATTTTTTAATTCTTCTAGCTGTCTATTAAGTTCTTCTAATTTACCATCACTTTCTGTACCATCCTTTATCAAAGTAGAAAGTATGTTTATTTCTTCAAATGTAACATCGTCAACTTGTTCAAGCATTTCAACTCTTTCTTGCAAGTCCATTATCATATCTTCATTCCACTCTTCTTTCAGCTCATATTCTAAACGAGTAACTTCATTAGGTGGCAAAGTTTTAGCTAAAGCTATGTCATCTTGTAATGTATAATACATACCAACTAAAGTTGTAGTTAACATTATTATTCCAATTACAGTTTTTATGTCAATTTTAAATTCAGTGTTTTCAGAGATCTTCATATTCTTTAGTAGCGTCAAATGATGGACATGCTTTATTAGCATATTCATTGTGTGAATAAATAGTAGACAGTGGAAACATCGCTCTTAATGTTTTAAGAACGTGTAACAAACTTTCTTTTTGTACTGGTGTTCTTGTATCCTTTGGTGTCTTACCATCGCTCTCTACGCCTCCGCAATAACAAATTCCTATAGAATTTCTATTGTGCCCTTTTGTATGGGCTCCAGTCTTGTCTATATCTCTACCTTTTTTAATAGTGCCATCTAGCTCTATATAAAAATGGTAACCTATATCAGTCCATCCTCTACCTTCTACATGCCATTCCTTTATTGTTTCAACTGGAATATGTTGGCCTTCTCTAGTGGCTGAGCAATGTACTATAATCTCATTTATGCTTCTCATTATGCTGATAAACCTTTTATTTTAGTTTCTTTAATTAAAGCTTTAGTTTTAGCTCGTTCATTTTGTGTATCTGTAAGCTTGTTTTCTTTGTCTGTAGACACATCAAACGGGTTTTTTTCGTCTTTGCCTTCTACAGCAGCTGATGGATTATCTTCAAGATGTTGATTTAAGTTTTTAGGTTGAAAAACTAAAGCTGCAACAGGCGAGGAAGAAAACGAGTTTTTAACTTTTTTCATCATCTTAGCTATACTTTGATTATCTTTTCTAGATAATTGGTAATCTTTTATAGCTTTAGTAGTTTTGTCTGCGTCGTATTTATTTCGCTGCGACATAGTCATGCCTT
>Ga0209634_1001315_pt1 | contig 18240 bp, 53 predicted proteins | sample LinPmetageLP40_FD_184043 | JGI IMG/M metagenome (GOLD analysis project Ga0209634, IMG submission 184043) | Marine viral communities from the Pacific Ocean - LP-40 (SPAdes) (version 2) | ecosystem: Environmental > Aquatic > Marine > Oceanic | place: Pacific Ocean | collected 2010-08-26 | reverse complement strand
AAGCCATTGGTTAGCCTCTTACATCTCATTCGGATGGGGTCAAGACATAATAGCTTGGTGGATAGCTAATAAGGTTAAACGCAAATGGAAGCGTTATTTATGGGCTGAAAACACAAGAATGAAAATCTTAAACCAAAACAAAGATGAATAAGGAAAAACTTGTTGGTACGATATATATAGCAAGCCACCCATCTGGACGCAGTAATCACTGGAATAAAGAAAGGCTATATACCTTATTTACATTAAAACCAAAACAAAGAAGATGACACCAAAAGAAAAAGCAAAGCAACTCTATGATAAGATGGAGTTTGAAACAAAATATAATAGCCAACCAAGTACAGTACACGGTATGTGTAAAAAACTTGCTTTGGTTTGTGTAGATGAGATTATTGAAGAATTAAGAGAAGAAATTTTTATTGGTTTTTTAGATGAAAGTAATTTACCTAAAAGAACTATGTATTGGCAAGAAGTTAAACAAGAAATAAACCAAATCAAAGAAGATGAAGATTGAATTATGGAATATGTTGATGGACTCTGCTAAAGCAGACAAATCAAAAGCAGAACTAACACTAAACTTACTATCAGATCACCCTGCGGGTATTGGGGATCATTCGACACAAGACTTCTATAACAATGCCGAGGAAGCATTGAAGAATTTAGTTGATGCAGTGGAAAGAATAGACATGTTGCATGACATTAAACTAAAACAAAGAAAATGATAAATGATATTTTATTTTTAATAACCGCACCAATAGTACTTGTAAATTTACTAATGGTATTAAGTATAACTTTTGGAAGTGAGAGAATATTAACAATACCCCCTTTACTTTTTAATGTAGATGCTTTAAAACCAACTAACTGGTTTATATTTTACCCAACAATATTCTATCAAGTATATTTTTGGTCAAGTTATTTTGAAGTTATTAATTTTTAAACCAAAACAAAGATGAGTAGAGGAATAACACCTAGAGAAACAGTAATTGATAAACTAGATGATGTTATAGGAAGAGATTTTGCAACAAATATTTCTCCAACAACAAGAGCTAGACTGTTATATTATAAAAAAGATAAAGCATATTATGAAGTATTAGAATATGATAAATGGCCTAAATATAATATGTGTGCTGGCCAGGTATTTTATTTGCCTGCTAAAATGGCTGTTACATTAACTCCATTAAAGGAATAAAATTTTAAATAAGATTTTCGTATATTATAGTATAAGTTTAAAAAAATAAAAGTTATGAACAAAACCAAAACCAAAATCCCAGAGAATCTGGAAGAATATAATGCGAAAAATGGATTTCATATCCAAATGAATCGTAACTATACTGCTACGGTACGCAATCTAAGAGAATTCGTTAATTATATTAACAAACCCGATACTGATATCACCCCAGATGTGTTTGGGAATATCTTAAATCATGATGAAACAGTAGGAGACGATTTTAAATATATTTTAAATACTATCATTAGTGAAGTAAAGGGTTTCGCAGTATTCAATGCCCAACATAAACACACATACATTGAATGCACTGATAAATCAGAAACTATTAGTGTGAAGACTAGCAGTGGTGAATTAATTACATTTAGTATTCTTTTTAATACTTGTGTTGATGTCAAATATCACAATGGTGAAGATGATTTTACCATCATTGGTTTTCATGGGGGACAAACACCTATACCACATACTAAAGTTACACTACAAACTGTATTGCTTGAAGGGTCTAAACAACGCCTTAAATAAGTTTTTCTTACATTAGAGGAATAAAATCTTAAATAAGATTTTTGTATATTATAGTATAAATTAAAAAAATAAAAGTTATGAATGAATTAGAAAATGAGTATTGGCAACAAATTGAAGATCTAGAATGGTCTAAAGATGGTGATTATAGAAGAATTGAACAACAATTAAAAGATAATTTCCTTCCCTCAGAAGCACGGCAACTAGATGACTTTGCTAATAATAAAGTAATTGAACTAGGCAAACGATTTAATGATGACTGGCTAGGAACCCCAGGAATAAGTGTTAGTGATGATGGTTGGGGTGATTTAAGAAATGAGGTTGTAGGTAGAGGAAAAGAATTCTATGAGAGCATTACAGTAGCAAAACTTCAAGAAATGGCTAACACTAATGATTACAATGAAAGCTTTTCATATTGTTTTACTTTTCTATGGACAAAATCAAAATAATAAGTTTTGCCTGTACAAGAGGAATTGGGTTTACAGGAGAAGTTTCGTATAATACAGTATAAATTTAAAAAATAATAAAAAATAAAAGTTATGATCACAAATCAAAATTCGAAAGAATTAAAATTTCTAAGTAATGAGCAAATCAGAGAGTTTGCTCCAACAGTATTTGCAGAAAAACCAGCAGATAATGTTTCAAAACATTATACACATATTCCAACAGCACAAGTGCTAGAAGATATGAAAAAGTTAGGTTGGGGAGTAGTAGATGCTCAACAAGTTAAAGCCAGAAAAGATACAACAAAAGGCTTCCAGAAACATTTAGTTACGTTTCGAAATCCAGATGTTGTTATTAATGGGGCAGATGGAGATACAGTATTCCCACAAGTATTATTAACAAATAGCCATGATGGTAAAAATGCATTTACATTTACAGCTGGGTTATTTCGATTAGTATGTTCAAATGGGTTAGTAATCGCAACTGAAACATTTAGTGATGTTAAAATGCGTCATATGGGTTATACCTTTGAGGATTTGCAAGTGCAAATTAAAAACATGGTAGAGCAATTACCCTTAACAGTTGAATCAATGAATAAAATGAAAGCTGTTGAATTGGATACGAAACAAATGAAAGCTTTAGCTGAGAAATCACTTACAACACGGTTCACTAAGGAACAATTGAAAGTAGCAAAAATTAACCTTGATGAACTCATAGAACCAGTTCGTGATGAAGATAAAGGTAATGATTTATGGAGTGTATTTAATGTAATACAGGAAAAAATCATTACAGGAGATTTTTCATACCTGTCAGGTGCCAAGTCACGTAAAGCGCGGGAAGTGAAAAATTTCAAACAAGATATGGATATTAACAAGAAATTATTTGCATTTGCAAGTGAGTTAGTACCTGAAGAAATCGCTTCATAACCGATTCTTTTCCACCAAAGGGCTCAAAACGAGCCCTAGGTGGTTTTTAATTAAGGAATAAAGGTTATAAGATATTTTTTGTATATTACAATTATAAAAATAAAGGTTATGAAAATAAAAAAAACACTAATACAAGAAGACGATTGGGATTTTGAAGAAAGTATATCGAAAATTATAGATGAACTTGAAGAATATCAAAGCGTTAACCCCCAAGAGGTTTTACAAATTGCTATTAATAATTTAAAAAAATCAATAAAATAAAAGTTATGAGTGAATTTAATCAATTATGTGTACTACAAGGTACAATTATGCCAGATGGCGGAGCTAAAGAATTAGAAAATTTCTTTAAAGAACAAATGGGTGTTACAGTTAAATTTGAAACACAAGTAAAAACATTACCTGATACACCAGAGTGTACTGAAACAGGAGGTAGAAATGATATATTTTTCTACATTGCAGATGATGATATAGGTAAATTTGCAGTACCACGTTTACAAATGGGTATTCGTTGGTGGGAAGATGTTTTAGGAAATGGAGCTAGTAATTTATACACAGAAGAATTTTTAAAGAAATATAAAAAAGATTGGTAAAATGAAAAAAAACTCAAGTAATATAGCAGATTGGATCCAGCATTGGGATAATTTTGATTATGGATTATATTTAGCAATTTTAAAAGCAAGACAACAATGAAACACACATATAAACAAACAGATAAAGATGGTACAGTTGAATGTACTAAATGTGGATTAAGAAACTCAGATCCTACAAAAGAGGATTTAATAAAATGTAAAAAATGAAAGAACTAAAACAACGATTATTATATTTCGCAAAAACCCTTAAAGAACATACAGAATATATTGATTATCATTCTATGGGTCACTTAGAACAATTAGCAGCTAAAACTAGAGAGGAAACAGTACACAATGTAGGTGATATGCTTCTAGAAATTCTAGAATTGGATAATCTAACTTTCCAATCTTGGTTAGCTCAGGAAGAAGATGAGTAAAATTATTTTCGTATATTATAGTATAAATAAAGAAAAAAATTATGAAAAAAGAAAAAGATTATAGACAAAAAATTACATTTCACTCAAATCGCTTACACCAAGCATTAAACGCAGCACCAGCTGAGTATAATAGTGAAAATGTAAAAAGATCACTAGAAAGTTTAAATTACTTTGTAAAACGCCAATTACAAGTAAATGATGGTGAGGAAATACTAAATTATACAACATTTGAAATACCTGACAATGAGAAAATCAGCTAAACAACAAGTAGAAGAAATAGAAATGGCTAGGTTTGAGATTTACATGACATTGTTTCTCTTAGATTTAGGAATAAAATTATCAAAATAGATTATGGAAAAACATTATATAGATAGAATGGAAGGTTTAGCCAATGTAAATGAACTTAACCAATTAAAAGATTTAATATTAATATTAGGTGGTGAATGGGCTAATGAGGGGTTTGAAAATAAAGATATTGGAGAATATTTTAAATATTTAGTTGATAAATTAATAATTAAAAATAAATAAAGGTTATGAATAAAGAAGTAGAAAAAATAACATTCAAAATGGAATTTGGAATGAAAGAGGAAATGTCATCACTTATTCTATTGTTACGAGATGGTAACTATGAAGGACAGAAATTCGCATCAGAAAGATTAATGGAAATAGCGGATCAAATTGATGAATTTAATAAAGAACAAGAAGATGAGTAAACCTTGGAAACAAATAAAGATTTTTACATGCGATGCAGAACAATCTATAATAATAGAACCTAACCCTGAAAGAGATGGGATATGTATCCATTCAAATGAAGAAGCCGCTTCACAAACATTTTGCTTATATGCATCCTATGATGAAGCTTTAGCAATAGCTAATGAATTAATAAACTTTGTAAACCAAAATAAAGATGATTAAAATATTAAGCATAATAGCATTAACATTTTATGTAATAGCGATGTTCTGTTTTTCAATGGCAGGGTATTACATTATTAAAGATTTAATAAAACTCTACAAAGATGAGTAAACACGAAATTTATATAAGTAGAAATAAAGTAAGTCTCCATGGTATATGGGCTTGGCTTTTTATAGGTCTATGTATACTAAAATTTATTACATTAATACTATGGGCTATTTCAGCAGTATTGAAAATGATATTATTCATTTAAACCAAAAGAAGATGAGTGAAAAGCAAATTAAAAAAGTAATAGAATTATTATCAGAAATAGTTGAGCAAGGCACTGATTTATCTTGGCAAACAGTTGAAAAAACAGAGATGTTATTAAAAGAATTAAACCAAAACAAAAAAGATGAGTAAAAATATTGAATTAGAAGTTAAATTAAGAGAGGATTGGAATAAATGGCAATCCAAAGCACACCCTGAAGATAGAATGTCGTTTATTGAATACGCTGAAGATTTAGGTGTATATAAAGGTTATAAGATTGAAATAAACTATTTAGATGACTTTAATCAGATTAAATTCTTAATGTTCACTAAGGAATAAAGTTATTAAACTTAATTTCGTATATTATAGTATAAATAAAAAAAGTTATGAGTAAACAATTAATTAATAAATTAAAAGAAATAAATGGTGTATCATTTGTATCTGTTACTTATGTTAATCAACAAGAAGAACAACATCAAACAACATTTAATGTTGGAGTTGATTATCAAAAAGCAAAAACAAAAGATATTGAGTTTCTAAAACAACTAGATGCTATTAATATTTCTAGTAATATAGGAGTAGATATTCTAGAGGAAGCTAGATTATCATTATTAAAAAGTTTCCAAAACCCATCTAAAACACGTTCTGAAGGTATAGCTAATGCTTTTACACATTTAGGTAATGGATTAAAAATACACAATGAAACAAAGAAATTGTATGTATATGGGATGAAGGTAAGAAAAAAGGTATTAGTAAAGGGAATAGAAAAAGAAGATACTAGAAAAATACTTACCAAAGCAAAAGATGAAATCAGAAAATTACTCAAATCAACCCAATACAGACAATTTGAAATAAACCAATCACTACAATACAAAATAAAAGGTGATACAATAACATTTGAATAGTTAAAGGAATAAAATTATTAAAACTAGATTCGTATATTAAAGTATAAATAAAAAAGAAAATTATGACAACAGCAAAGGAATTTAGTAAGGAATTAGCAAGAATACAAAGGGATAGTTTTATAGAAAAACAGATACAACTATATGCTGATTATTTACCAAAGCGATTTGAGGAAGTATTAAAAGAATCAGAAGAATTAAATCAGGAAGATAGAAACAGATATGAAGCAGCATGTTTTAAATCAATACTAGAATCAGCAATTAAACAAATTGTAGCAGTAAATAAAAATTTTGAAGAAAGAAGAGATGAAGCCAATCAAAGTATCACAGAAAGAAATTAATGACGCAACGCGTCCAAATGTTTACAAAAACAAAAAGAAGTATACTAGAAAAAAGAAACATACAAATGGAAATGAGAGCTAGAAATTAGCTCTTTTTTATTTAGGAATAAAGTTATAGAAATAAGTTTCGTATATTAAAGTATAAATTAAAAAAAATAAAAGTTATGAATGAAGAAGTAAAAGATGCATTAAATGAAGGTTATGATATAATAGTTGAATTAATGGAAATAGTAAATCTGATGAACCAAGCCCTCCTAACAAACCCAGATAATTTAAATTTTGAATATGATACAAGAGAAGTGTGTAATAAAGCACGAGGGGTATTAGATGGAATTAATGATGAATTATATAAAACACTTTAATTATGGGGAAAGAAATTAAAACTGCATTAATGGAAGATGCAATAGCAGACTACGGAGTGAATGTAATAATTAATATTCTTAAAAATATTGAAGTTGATGGAGAAACAATGCAATATATTCTTTATAGAGTAGGAATGGAGAGACAAATGTTAAAACAATTAAGTGTTGATCTTTTAGAGGAATCTTTTAGAGGAATAAGTTTCTAGAATTAAAGTTCGTATATTGAAGTATAAATTAAAAAAAGAAAAGTTATGACAAAAGCAGAGATAAAAAAGATTCAGTTATTAGATGCAGCACAGTTTTTAGAATTCCAGCAATTTGAAGATTGGTTCGGTAAAGAGGAAATAACAACTCAGAGAGCAGCAGCAAGGTGGGTACAGACAAGAGAAATAATGGAATTATTTAATGTTGAAATAGATGTGACACTACTAGACTTCCAGAAAGCATTTACAATACAGAGAAGATTAAGACAAGCAGAAATAGAAGAGGCAGCAATACAGGAACAATTGTTTGAAGATTATATTAATTAATCTAGGAATATTTTTCTAGAATTAAAATTCGTATATTAAAGTATAAATTAAAAAAATAATAAGTTATGTTAAGTGAAAAAGTTTTTAAAAGCGGCTATGCTGTATCAAAAGGATCCAAATTAGCAAATGGAGAAAAGAATGATTGTTTTGTAAGAGCATGTACCAATGCGTTTGGTATTAGTTATGAACAAGCACATAAATTTGCAGCGGATGAATTTGGTAGAAAAAATAAAAAGGGTACTTTTGGAGTAAATCCAACAATGAAAATACTATCCAAAGAAGTTATATCATTTGAACCAGAGGGTCAATTAAATCTATTCACACCAAATGGTGGAAAACAAATTAAAGTAAAACATATTGGGGATGAACCAAAAGCGGGTGGAATACTTTTTAATAAAAAATATAAGCACAAAAAAGTAGCATACACAGTGAAAACATTTATGCAAAATTACTCCAAAGGAACCTATGTGTTACTAGTAAATAAACATGCATTAGTTTGTAAAGGGGGAGTAATCATTGATAATAGCGATATGCAATTTAATGGATATAGAAGACCAGTTGAATCAGCGTTTTTGATAAAGGAAGCAGTTTAATAAAACTGCTTTCGTATATTATAGTATAAATAAAGAAAAAATAAAAGTTATGGGAAATATGAGTTATTGTAGAATGGAAAACACATATAGAGATTTATTAGATTGTTGGAATGATGGAGAATTAAGACATACTAGAGTAGATGAACTAGAGAGATGCACTGATACAAGCAGCTCAGAAATAGAATATGCCAAAAGTATTTTAGAACTAGCCAAAGAAATAGTAGAAATGAATGAAGAATATTAAAAAAAAATAAAATAAAAGTTATGAGTAAATATCAAGAATTAATACAAAACCCACCTAAGGTATATCAAGAAGTAAAGAAAAACGCTAAAGAAGTAATATTCTATGTAGTAAGCTCTATGTGTGACAACAAATATACACTAAAATTCAGAAAGAATAATAATGATGAGTTTAAAATGAGTGGGATGGGATTTGCTTTAAGCAATTTTCAGTTTGGTTTTAGAGAAGGTGGAATTAAACCATTTGAAATAGAGTGGGAAGCGGATAATGGAAATTGGGTTGATGTAGTTGACATGATTAACTCGGGGACAGTTAAAGTAGATAAAGTAATAAGTAGATAAGGAATAAGTTTCTAGAATTAAAGTTCGTATATTACAGTATAATAAAAAGAAAAAGTTATGAATATTAAAGAAATTAAAGAACAGTTACAAACAAAAGAAGTAAACTTTAACGTTAAAGGACATAAAAACTACCAAAAAGGGCCTGATGGTGAATATGGTGATTATCCAACTATATTTAGAACACATGGTAGTGATAGAGGTAATGAAACTGATGCAATATTTAAAGGGTTTTCACATGGAATGAATGTAACTAAATTTGGCCCTACTTGTGTTACGTTATACACTTATGATATGTTAAGTAAAAAAACAATAGGCAAAATAAAATATAGTGATGTAACAATACTAGAAAGCGAAGAAGATGAAAAATAGCTTTTTACAACACAACACCCAGCAAACGAATACGTATATACTAAATAAATAATATGAAAAAGATAATATCATTAGACTTAACAAATAACAGTTTTAGAGAATTGCAAATCACGAAGGTGGTTAATTGGGGAGAAATTGAGGTAATTGAGGTGTGGTACGATGATTGTACCACTCCGATGCATCTAGATATTGATCAATACACAGATTTAACAATGGGGAGAATAACAGAACTACACCCAGGTGAAATTAATCTTTTATTAGTAAGGGAATAAGCTTCTAGAAAGCAATTTCGTATATTGTAGTATAAATAAAGAGAAAAATTATGAAAGCAAAAGACACATTTAAAACAATAATAAAAAATGAAATAAATATTTCATTTGAAATAGCCCAACATTGGTACACATATCAAAACCTTAGTGTAAAGAAGGGATATGAAAAAATAGCTAAAATACAATTCCTAGATTGTGTTAAGGTAGAAATAGGAAAAAGTCTATTCATACAAAAGGATTATTATTTAGAGTGGCTAGAGGAACAATTTGAAAATAATCTCCCAAACGTTAGTAGTGGTAGTACAATGACAGCACTATTAGATGTAGACAGTGTATTTAACCAATTTGAACCAGCAATCATGGAGGTTGATGAAGAATTAGTTAATGAGTTGTACGGTGAAATAATTAACTACCAGCATAAATTAATAGGTAATTTAAGTGTTGAGCGAGGAATAGATTTATATTAAGAAATTTCGTATATTATAGTATAAATAAAGAAAAAAGTTATGATGTTAAGTGAAGGAGAAAAAATATATCTAGAAGCGGAATTTGAACAATTTTTAAACCAATTTGTTTTTAATGGAGGGATTAGGTTTGATAGTGATGATTTTGAAGAAATTGGGGAAAAAGAACAAGAGGTATATAACTACTTAAAGGGAATAATTGATAATAAATTAGGTTTATATTAAATAAATAATTATGGAACACACAGCAAAACAAATTGATAAAATGTCAATACAAGAACTAGGACAATTAAGATATCTACTAACCTCAAAACAATTAATTGAATGGGTAGGTATGGGGTATGATGGAGCTATATTTGTAAAATTAATTAAGGAGTAAATTTATAGAAATAAATTTCGTATATTGTGTGTATGAAAAAAGAGATAAAAAAGAAATTATGGCCTTACTACATTAAGGAAAAACTAAACATAAGTTTTGAAAGTTATTATCAAAGGAATAAAGATAAGGTGATGATAAGTTCGTTTAATAGGAAGTTAATTTGGAAAAAATAGATAAGGAATATTTTAATTTACTAAAAGTTCGTATATTATAGTATAAATAAAGAAAAAAGTTATGAAAATTACAGACATATTAGATGCAAAACTAAATTTAGAGATGGATCAGATAGATTTAAAATATGATCAAAAAGGTATCATAGAGGAGTTAAAACAATTACATAGGGAGATGGAGGAAGATGCAGAACCAGAGGGTGGAGAAATATGTAATCAATATGCGGATGCTATACATAAAAAAGAACGTGAATTAGAAAAAATCACTAAGGAGATGCAGGTGATAATGAATAAAATAGAAGAACTAGAAAATTTAATATAATGGAAATGATATTACTTAGGATATTAATGTATTTTATGTTTTTTTCTCTTGGTTTGGTAATAGTTTTAGGTGTTATTGGAGTAGGGGTATATATAGAAAAGTTTATTAGTGATATAAAAAGAAAAAATAAATAATATGGAAAATAGAATTAAAATAAACGGAGAGTGGTACGTGAGAGAAAATACCCAGAAAAAACGATACACACCGGGAGATCATTTCAGTTTAGACTTCGATTACGAGGGGATGCTGAATCATGGGTTACTTGTAACGAATAAATCGAGTGTAAGTTATTTAGAGGATTTATTAACTAGTTTTGAGGATGTGAATTACCATAGGGAAGCAAATCCACTATATGATTTGATTGAACACATTAAGTACCAAAAAGAGTATGGATCAAATGAGGTAACAAAAGAAAATCTAAATGAATCGTTACGTGCATTTAAAAAGGAATGTGAGGAAACATTGAAAAACATAATTGGTTCAACATTAAGAATTGATGAAGAATAAACAAAATAAAACGTGGATTACCAACGATTATTACCAAGACATATATTGTAATGATTATTACAATGAATCGTTTATTAACGTGTGGAATGAATATTAAAGTGTGGAACACATTTATTACTAAATAAAATGAATATTACTAGAATTAAATATAACGTGTGGAAAGTGTATTATGGAGTGTATGGAATGGTTTTAGTGTGGTTCTAACCCCTGTATTCATCAAGCCTACTCTTTTTACACTGTTCCAAAAATATATACAAAACATAGTAAAAAACGTGGATTATCACGGGGGTAAATGGGGATTACCCGATACCTTCACCGACGGAAATGAATTACCAACATTTATTACCTGAATGTTTATTATTAGAGGAAGATTTATTATCATATCTCTTTCGTATATTGTGGTATAATTAAAAAATAAAAGTTATGAATGAAGAAAATTTGATAGTGGCAATAAATAAAGAAACACAATACATTTCAGAAGTTATTAAAGGGAATGATGGTTTATATTGTTTCTTAACAGGAGAAAAATTAAATAGTAATTGGGTTGTAATGAGTTTCCAAGTAGAACTAGCATTAGGAGGAGTATTATACAGCCAAATATTTAGCTAGAATTTAGGAAGTTTATTATAAAAAGTTTATTCGTATATTGTAGTATAATTAAAAAAATAAATAAGTTATGAGGATTGAAGAAACAATTACATTAAATGTTGATGGGAAAATTATTAATATTTTTCACGACGGAATAAAATTACATAAGGAATGGTCAAACGATAGTAAACAAGCTTTAAAAGGATGGGTAAAGAATTCTTTAAGTGAAGGATTAACAAAGAATTGGATGCCATTTGCTAATTTTGAGGCATCAGTTAAATTTGATTTAAAGGAATAAATTTACTAGAAATTAATTCGTATATTATAGTATATTAAAAAGAAAAATATGAAAAAAATTGAATTACCAATCCAAATGGTGGATTATAATGATAAGGAAATTAAGGATTTTCTAGAAAAAAATAATATAAAAAATAAAATTCTAGGGGAAAGTAGTTTAGGAGGTGGAAATTATATAATTGAACTTAAAGGGATATTAGAAGATTTAAAGAAAGTAATTGATGATGGAGATTATGGTTGGGATGGAGATTATGAAGAAGAATGGATAAAAGACTGTTAATTAAAGGAATAAATTAGTTAAAATATAATTCGTATATTACAGTATAATTAAAAAAAGATAATATGAAAAGGGTTGAAATAAAAGGTACTGACAATAGGGACATTTACACTACAGATGTTATACTAGAAAATAATACAGTAGTAGAAATAAATCCTATTAACCTATTTGAAAACATGATACTAAATAAAGATAATGAAGAATTAGAATCAATGTTTAATAAATTAATTAAAAAATTAAAGGAATAAATTAATTAATAAATAATTCGTATATTGTAGTATAATTAAAAAATAAAAATATGTTAAGTAAATATGGATATCGTAAAAACGTAGATGAGGTAATTGTTGAATTATTAGATTGTTTAGAATGTGCTTACAAATTAAAATTTGAAGGTGAAAATGAAAATCAGGATTTGGGAAGTTTAATAGATAGCATTTCAGATTTATTTAGTTAAGGAAATAATTAGTTAAAATATAATTCGTATATTGTAGTATAATTTTAAATGGTAAATATGAGTGATAAGGAATATAGTGATGATGAGTTGTTTGATAAGTTAGATCATTTACAATGTGAATGGGGTTATCTTCCAGATAATGAGGATAAATTCCATATTGAGAAATTGATAGGTAATATAATGAAAGAACTTGATAGGAGAGACTATTGGAAAAAGGAGTAAGTTAATAAATAAATAGTTCGTATATTTTAATAGTAAAGGGGTAAGGACAATTAAGAATACCTTTTTTAAGGCAATGTCAACCTTGCACACTCAAAGGAGATAGGCTATTAAAACATAGGAGCAGGTTCATGGATAAATAAGGAATACCAGTTTAAATAAATAATTCGTATATTGTAGTATAATTAAAAAGAAATATAATATGAAAGTAAAAGAATTAATTGAAAAATTGAATACGTTTAATCCTGAAACAGTTGTATTAGGGGAATTTGATATGGATGGGGATGAATTTATAGTAAAGGAATTGATTGATGAAGTTTATGAAGGGAATGGTTTAGATGATAGTTGTTATAATGAGGAAGATGAGAATAAAATGTTTTGTATAATTAAATTAAATTATTAAGGAATAAATTTCTAGAAAGGTAATTCGTATATTACAGTATAATTAAAAAAATAAATAAAGGTTATGATTAAAATTAAAAGTATTTTAGAGGATATAGCTCCTCAAGTGTTTAGGGTAACAAATATAAAAGTAGGAAAGGAACTTGTTATGAAACATATTAATGAGAGGGCTATAAAGGGTATGGATAAGGATATAATGTTAAGAAATGTATCCCAAATTAAAACAACAGAGGCATTACATAGATATATTTGTAATAGCTTGTTAAAGTATGAAGGGATGAGTGTTAAATAAATAAATTTCGTATATTGTAGTATAATTAAAAAGAAAAAATATGTTATTTATAGGTTTTATATTTTGTGGAGTAGTTAGTTCTATAGTAGGTGGGATGATGAATGGTTTAAATAAATAAAAAATAATTTACCTGTGGTAGAGGAAGCCCCCGGAAAAGGGGGAGGGCTTCGGGAGTGGGCGAAGCGAGGTAAAATAAGCACTATGGGCCTAATTGCAAGGGTTGAGTCAGGAAATACATAGTGAGCTTGTAAGATGAGGCCAAAGGCAAGCAACAACATTTGGTTTAAGGGTTTTAGCCATCAAAATAAAACCCACTTTTTTAATTATACGCCTTAGAGCCCGAGTAATCGGGCTTTTTGGGACGAAAATAAGCAATAACTGTTTCGTATATTAGAGTATGACAAAAAGAGATATAGTATTTAATTTGCAAAAGCTAGAAGCGCAGGCGTGGGTAGCTAAAGAGGAATATAGTGAAATGTTTGATGTTGAATCAGAGCATTTTCTTCACTTAGAAACACGTTGGAAAACTTTACAGGTGGTTTTAAATGCAAGTGGGATAATGGTTGATCTTAAATTGCGTAAAGCGATTCAAGAGCAGGACATTAAGAGTAGAAATCTTAACTCAACAACAGGAACAAATAACCAAATAAATGTTTCGTATATTATAGTATAATTAAAAAAAAACAGATGAAAAAAACTTATGAAAACGGCTATTTGCCAAAAATTGCTTATCATTTAGCAGCAGGAAACAAGGATAAATTTTTATATTTTTCTGATAAGCAAGCAAATACTTATGGGACAATAACCCCAAAACAAATGCTTTGGATAAATGATAGAAAAGAAAGTATTTTAAAAGAATGGGCAGTAGAGATGAAAGAAATGAATGATCATTTAGGACGCATTTAATAATAAAATGTTTCGTATATTATAGTATAATTAAAAAATAAAAATAAAAGTTATGAATAGAAAGGATTTAATTAATTTAGCAAAAGAAAATGGTGTTAAAAAGGCACACCAAACAAAAACCGTAGTATTGGAAGAGTTACTTACGGAAATGGGTTTAATAGGTAATAAAGTTGAAAAGCGAGGACGTAAAGTTGATCCAAATAGTGTAAGGCAGATACGTTTAAGAGCGCTTGAGGAAAAACGTGCAAACGGAACATGCCAACGAGGACGACCAGTTGATAGTAATAGTGTTAGACAGTTGGAGTTGAATAGAAAAAAGTTTAATAATGAAAATGGAGTTGAGTTACGAGGACGTAAAGTTGATCCTAATAGTGCAAGACAAATCCGTTTAAGAGAAATGGAGGAAAAAAGAGCAAATGGGACGTTAAGACGAGGACGACCAAAGAAGGAAGTAGTTGATAGTGTAGAAAGTAAGTAAGATAGGATAGGTTAGGTTAGTAAGGTGGTTCTAGTAATAGGACCACTTTTTTAATTAAATGTTTCGTATATTACATCATAATTAAAAAAAGATATTATGACAAAATTAGGGTGGACAAATGAACAAAGATTGGAGAAAAGAGCTAATGTTAAACAAGCATTAATTCTTGCAAATAAGTATGAAGTTATGGGTGCAGAGATGTATAATGAAGAACCAATCGTATATGATTTAGATTCAGTGGGTACTATGTGTGATGACGAATTAAAAGCATGGGGTCAATTTTGTAGAGTACATAACTTACCTTATTAGTATGGTAGTACAAATAGTATTTATAGTATGTTGTAGTTGTATATTTGTTCATATGGCTATTAAAGACTTAAATAAGTAATATGAAAATAATTAAAGCTAAAAAAAAATTATACGTTAAACCTTATTGGGATATGGATGAAAGTTGGTATATAATACCAACAATTCAATTAGATTTACAATGGCAATTTGTTTGTATAAAATTTTTAAAATTTAGTTTAGATATAGAGTGGTGTTAAGGGGGTAATACCCCTTTATGCCGTACCGTATACGGCGGTATATATATGGTAATACTATGGTAATACGGTACCACGCGCGCCGTTATCAATACGGACGTGATGCGCGGAAAGGAAAGGATTAGACACCCTTATAAATCGTAAACGATCTACCAACATCGATTAGTATATACAAATATCCCACATTTCCAATACGAAATCCTTCTGTTTTCCCCACGGATATCAAATTCTTTTTCTTTAAAAAATTCTTAATGTCGATGAAGTATATACTTATATGCTTTGCATTATATCCAGCTTAAACCCTAATGTTACTCTCATATATTTATTATTAGTTACACACAATTACATTTTTAAAATTACATAAAACAACAAGTTACACCATGGGGAAAACCTTTATATTTTTAATAATCTTTATTAATCTTACTTTAACATCTTTTGGGCAGAAACGACAATTTCGTCCGGATAAACAAACATATATTGAAACAAATACCGGTATTGGTGTTGTTGATGAGTGGGAAGTTAGTAACCAACCTTTTACCTCACTGTTTATAGGAAGGACTGTAGATTTTGGGGATTATAGTTTAATGGATATATCCGTAGGATTGTCATATCCATTTATTGCTAGTGCAAAGTTCGGTTTAGGTTCTTATTATGGTAGGAAAGAAAATACCTCTATTATTTTAGGTGTAAGGATAAGGCCTGCTATGGTTTATACTCAATTACACACTAAAATTAAAGATAAAGGATTTTTTACATTTTCTTTTGAATTAGGAACAGGACAAGATGAAGTTGTAGGATATACTAATTTACTTAATGTAGGATGGAAATGGCCCTTAAAATTTAAGAAAAAGAAATGAGAAAATTAAAACTTGTTACTTTAAGTATAATATTAAGTTTTATTTCTTGTACCAAAATTGATGATAATGGGTTTAAAGTTTATAAAATTAAAAAAAATAAACATCGTTCTACATTTAAAATTCAACATACTAAAAAAGATTCATTTGATATTCAAGTAAAATTTAATAAATCTGCTATATATACCTCTAAAGATCCTATAAACCAATTTGATGTAAATAAAATTTGGGGTGTAAGTGATTGTGGTACTACCCATAGTAAAAATTCTATTAGGTTTGGTTGGCGTTGGGATTTAGATCAAGAACAAATTGAGATTTTAATGTATCGTCGTTTATTAGGTGAGTTTGATTTTAAACCACTAGGGTATGTAAATCCGGGAGATATTAATTATATGTCGTTAAATATAACTGATAGTCATTATCATATGTATTTAAATGGGGTTGGGGATTCTATGAGTAGATGTTGTAATGATCCTAAAAGGAGATATTTTTTATATCCATATTTTGGTGGGACTGAAAAAGCTCCTCATGATATTACTATAAAAATAAAATAACTGCCTACATATTTATAATAAAATAAATAATGGCAACATTTACCTTCCATAATCCTTCAGGATCATCTTATTTTACCATGGAGACAACAAGATCTTTTGATACAGGTACATATCTTACGGGTACACCTAAATACGCATCTGGTTCGTTTTCTGGGTCTAGTGAAACTTTTACTAATAATATAGTACAATCTGATTTTATATTTTCCCAGGTAGTTCCCCCTGGTACCTCCTCGTTTGTGTTTAGTAATTCTGTTACTGTGCCTGTTGGGAATGTATTTTTTAGAGGGACAGGAGAGTATAATTTGATTATAGAAACATAATATATGGCTATCTATAACATAACATCTCAACAGTTAAAAGGAACAGGGATTTTAAATTCGTTTGAAATAGCTACTGGTGGGGGTAGTGGTACTAAACAAAGTTTATTTATAAATACTGCTGGTGGCTTCCTTGGAACAACGTCTACATCTCAAAGTAATTTTTATAATAATGCAACTGGATTATCAGTTTCATTTTGGATAAAGGCAACAGCTAATACAGGAATATGGGTGCCATATTCTAGAAGAAGGCCGGGGCCTCGAGGTGTAGGAGCTATAGAAGCACAAATACAATTGAGTAAAACTCCTTCAGGCGGTGGGTTTACCGGAGGATTTCAGTTCTTTTTCGGTGATAGTTTTATAGGACAAGCAGGAATATCAGCCTTGGGCACTCCTAATATGACACAATGGAATCACGTGGTAATGACTTATGATAGCACTGCTCCGGCATTGAAAATATATTTAAATGGTACGGCACATGATCCAGACTCAACCCCAGTCTCGGCAAAGGTGATGTCGGGTACTTCTACGGAGGTTAAATTTGGCCGGGATACCATTGCTTCAACACCTATAGGGGATACTGCATATTATGATCAAATAGCAATATTTAAAAATACAGTATTAACACAAGCTAATGTGAATTCGATATATAATTCCGGATGCCCAACGGACAATAATATTAGTTCATTGAACCCAGATACTTTATTTGAGTTTGACGATGCAACTGAATCAGGTGGCACTTGGACAATTCCTGATACTGGAGCAAATGAAAATGGTAATTATGTATTAAATAGTACGGATGCTGAAATAAGTACTGTCACTCCTTGTTAATATAAAAGAAGATATACCAAGTTAAAACATAAAAAATGGCAATATATAATATAACATCTCAACAGTTAAAAGGAGCAGGAATTTTAAATTCGTTTGAAATGTCTAGTGTTGGGTCATTTTCTAATGTTTATAGTGTAGCAACTGATGGGATAAATGATC
>Ga0209634_1001314_pt1 | contig 18241 bp, 17 predicted proteins | sample LinPmetageLP40_FD_184043 | JGI IMG/M metagenome (GOLD analysis project Ga0209634, IMG submission 184043) | Marine viral communities from the Pacific Ocean - LP-40 (SPAdes) (version 2) | ecosystem: Environmental > Aquatic > Marine > Oceanic | place: Pacific Ocean | collected 2010-08-26 | reverse complement strand
ATGAATATAAAGTATATTATAGTGATGATAATGATGACGATTATCATAATGAAATTATGAATGAATGGTTGTTAGATTAACTATATTTATAATTTATAGTCTTAATATCTAAATAAAAATATTTTTTTATTTAATAAAATAATATAGTATTATATGGAATATACAAAATTGCCACTAAATGGCGATATTAATACAAATTTAATTGAATTAAAAAATATAATAAATTCAAAGGGATTAAAGTGTTTAATCAAAGAAGGTAAAATATTATTTAATGAAATTGATAGCATAAATTTAACTAAAGATAGTGAAGACGAGCCAAAAAATAGCACTACAAAAAATACAACTATATTAATATTTAAAAATTATAAAGATAGTAAATTATTAGATACTCATTTATTATTATATCCACAATATATTTTTTTTGAGGAGGATATAAAAATAAATAATCAAAAATTAAAAAATATATTACAGAATGTTGATATATATACAACTTTAATGGCTGAAGAAAGCAATTATAATAATAATAAAAGAATGGGACAGCAATATTTTGATATAGTTAAATCTAATTTTAATAATGATTCAAAATTAGACGATATTAAAAATTATTGTTCAAAAAAAACTAAAGCCGGTAGCTGTAAAGGGACTGGTAAATATTACTCATTATTTACTCGTGCATTCAATACTCATGCTGATTTATTTTATACTTATGCTCTAAAAAGAAGTTCTGAAGAAAAGCATCATCGTGAAATAAGTAATTGGAATAATAAAATCATTAGATATGATATTCCACATTTACAAGAACTTAAATTAAAAGATAAAGAAGAATGGTACATGCTAAATCTAAAAATAAAATTAAAAGAAAAAATGAGTTCCTATGATTTTGATTTTCAAAAAAAATGCGATTTAAATATCTTTGATTTTAAAAATAGACAAGAAGTTGAAGACAAAATTAAATATATTGTTGATATTGTTAAAAATACTAATGAAATACGTTATATAACACTTTCATTAGGTTTCCTTGAACATAGTAATAGAATAACAATTGATATTAAAAATAAACGTATTACAAGAATAGAACCACATGGATTTGGAAAATATAATTTTCTGCTTGAAACATCTCAATTTGATTGTTTAATACGTGACTTATTGAAAAATTTAAATGATTTTGATTATATCAATCAGCAAATTACTAATAATGATATTCCAAAAGAGATTCTAAGTTTATTTGGTTCTTTTAATATTCAAAAGGGATTACCGTTATGTCAAATATATAGTGCATATCTTCAATTATTATCAATACATTATCCTAAGTTTACAATTATTACATTAAATGAAATAGTTTCTAAACATAATATAGATACAAGAATATCAAATTTTTTTAAATTATTCTATGAATATTTAAATGTTAATTTAGAATTTAAGGATATTATTCAAAATTATAAAGAACAGCAGAAGATTAATGGTACCGACCCATATAAAAAAGATATTGAACTTGATAATATTAAAAATATAGTTGGTAGTAACAAAAAAAAAATAAATGAAAACAAACCAATATATAAATGGTATTATGGAAAATATCCAGATGAATTAACTATTTATGCTTCTAAGTCTACTTGGAGAGAGAGAGATAAAGAATGTGATATGCTAGAGGACCGTGTAAACAAATTATACCGAGATTTGATGATAAAAGAATCTAGTGGGAGAGAAACCCACAACAACAGACCTAACTCCCACACCAAACAAAAAGAAGAGAAGTTGAGGACAGATTTAGAAGTTTTGATGAATAAAGTCTCAATCGCGAAAGGGAAGAGCAAGGAAAAGATTAGAGAAAAAATAAAGGTAATAAAAAATAAGATAAACCGATTGGAAAAACCCACAATAGTTGTCCAAAAAGATAACAAAGAATCTATAAAGAAATTTAATGAAGATAGAATAAAATCATACAAATGTACGTTAGATAATTATGGTATTATAAAGAACGTAGATAAAAATTTTATTAGAAATAAATTAATTGAATATCATAAACTAGTTAGTAAATCAAGCACAAATAATACATTATCAAATGGATTTGGAGCATCGAATGTAGAAACTAATCCATTTATAGTAGCATCGAGTGTAGAAACTAATCCATTTATAGTAGCATCGAATGTAGAAACTAATCCATTTGGAGTAGAATCGAATGTAGAAACTAATCCATTTATAGCAGTATCGAGTGTAGAAACTAATCCATTTGGAGTAGAATCGAATGTAGAAACTAATCCATTTGGAGTAGCATCGAATGTAGAAACGTTTTCATTTGGAGGAGGTATAAAATCACATAAAACAAAAAAAAACAAATCTCATAAAAGAAAAGTTTATTATGGTAAAAAAAATAAATATTCAAAGTTTAGAAATAAAAATTCGAAAATAAAAATGTCAAGATAACTAAAATAATACTTATTTAAATTTAATACGTAAATTATAAATGGACGGAAAATAATAGATTTAATTAAATTATTTAGATAAATAACTGTATTGTGGATATTCTAAATATTTAATAAGTTTATGGATTTCTTTATTAACATGGTCATAATCATTTTTTTGCAAATTTACTCTTGGTGGATATGTTTTGTACAAAACTTTATGTCGGACACATACCCTATTTAGTTTAACCAACACATTGTACAAATCCTTTGACTTAGTCATTTATTAAATAATAAATATAAAAATAATTATTCAATTTTATTCTGTATCGGTATCTGTAGAATCTGAAATATATAATACTGGTCTACAAATATCTCTTTTTTTAGGTTTTTTTTTTATTTTTAGTAATCTATTAAATATTTCTCTTATTTCTTTTTTAGTATATCCATCATTAATACTATCATTTATTATAGTATTTATTTTTTCTTCTAACATCTATTATAATATATAGTTTAATCTTTAATATTTATAAAATTGAAATTTAATATTATTAAATTTAAATAGTAAATATGACTATTAGTGAACTAAAATTTTATGATGCATTTCATGTAGGTGGAATAATTCGTTCAAAAGATTACTTAATGAATAAGCATAATGTTTCAATCAATATTACTAAAAAATATCATGGAGGTGGAAATGGTAGAACATATCAACAAATTGAATTTGTAGGAGCTTTAACAGCTATTAATAAATTAAAGCAAGAAATAACATATATTGAAAATCAATGTGAATTAGATTATCTAGAAAAAAAAAAAAGAGATGCTAAACGAAAACAATTTAAAACTAAAAATTTTAAAATCAAACCTATTATTCAAGAAAAAAAAGAGAAGAAATCTTCTAATAGATTTGAAGTTTTAAATGAATTGTAAAAATGTAGCACGTTATATAAAAAATTGAATAATCTTTATTTATTTATTTTTATTTAAATTTCATAATGATGTCTCAAAAAAAATTTTTAAAAAAATATACAGATCCAAATGATGATAAATATATTTTATGCAAAACAAAAATTCTTAATGATTATCTTAATAAACATAATTGTAAACCTATAAATATCAATCAACATTACCCATTAAATAAATTCACATTATGGAAAAATGATAATATGGCTGAAATTAAATCCATTTTTAATGATTTTGATTCACAAACAAACTGGGATTTAGATACAAAAAAAAAATATTATACTTCAAAAGGAATCACACTACCTTCTGAAGATGGTAAACCTAGACTAATTGAATTAATTACCATAAAAGCATCATTAATGTGGAAAAATTTGAGTAATTTAGATAAAATAAAATATAGTGAAAAACGTAAAATTGAATTATGTAAATATAATAAGTCTAAAGAATGTAAATTAAATGGATGGGATGGACCATTTTATAATAAAGAAATTAGCAAAACAATTAAAGATGATAAAAAAAAAACAATTAAATATGTTAATACATTAGAAGAAGCTATTAAAATCGCCGAAAAATTAGGTGATACTTGTTACGGGATAACACAAACAAAAACTGGTCCCAAAAGTAGATTTTCAGTAAGAACGGGAACTTTAGTTGATAATAAAAAAATGGTAGCTTCCTGGGTTAAAACAAATTTTATCCCAAAAAATAATGTTCGTGGTAGACCTAAAAACTATAGAAAAATAGTAGATATTAATAATGATAAAAAATTAACTATAATGCAAATTTCTTTAATTAATCATAATGGTATTGATTATTATCTTAATGAAAATACAAACATTATTTATAATAATGGTAAAATAGTAGGTAAATACATAAATAATGAGATTAAATTTATTTAAATTAAATTTTTGTGAAATCGTAAATAGTAGAATAATTATTTTTTTTTTTAAACATCAATTCATCAATGTCTAACAAACTAAATTTTTCTTTTTTTCTTAAAAATAGTATACACAATATTAGTAACACTAGCAGTAATAGTAATACCATTAATATATAACAATATTATTACCAAGGAAAACAATAATTATTTTTAAAATTATTATCTTTATTCAATATATGATTTGTTTGATTACATAAATTTCTACAATAATTTGATTTTTCATTATCTGGTTCTTGAGAAGAACCAGATATAGAACAATTTCTAGAATCACTTAATGAATAATTATTTGTACAAATAAAATTAGAAGAAACATATTTATTTTCATTTGGACACTTATATTCATTATTACTATTTTTTATAGAAAACCATTTTTTGTATCTACATTTTTCTTTAATCATTTCACTTTTAGATAATAATGGATGATTTGAATCGCATAAATTATTGCAAAAAAACTCATCATCTTGTTCATCATTTTTACATTTATCAGGCGCCCCATCAGGGCTCGGAAAATTATCACATATGTAATGTATATCAATATATTTATCTTCGTGTGGACATTTTACGTTATGCATATTATATCTGTCAAATTTAGTAAACCAATTCATTTTTGCTTTATTTTCTTCTTCTAATTTTTTTTTAGCATCTTCTAATTTTTTTTTCTCTTCTTCTAATTTTTTTTTATCTTTATCATTATTTACCTTTTGTGTGGTCTTTTTTTCTTCTTTTTTAACTTCTATACCTAATTTTAATTTTAAATTATCAGGATATTTTACTTCAACATAATTATTAGAATCATATTCTTTGAATAATTCTTTATTAAACTTAATATTTAATAAAATAAATAATATTAATAAACATAATATCATCTTAATGTAGTTTATCATATAATATAATATAATATTATTTTAAATCTGATATTTTTTCAGTAGAACCAATTAAATATTTAATTTTATTTTTTAGAATATCTATAATAAAATTCTGCTCTATTTTTTTAGAATTAATTATCATTTTTAATTTATGATTATATTGTTTGTAATCATCATCCATTATAGATGGAAATTTTCCTTCTCCTGATATAGCTTCTTTATTTAAATTCGTTTTCTTATTTAAATATTCCAGTAAAACACTATCATCTAAATTAAAATCAGATAAAGTAATAGTATTACTTACATCTAAAAAATTTTTATTACTATCTTCTATAATATTAACATTTTGTTTTAATTCATCTTTATCATCTAAAAATTGTGTATTATCAAAAAATTCTTGTTTTCCTAACATTTTACCTATTAAAAATATTAAGACTATTATAATACATCCATATAAAATTAGTCTGCAATTTTTGATCTTCATTAATATTTAGAAATATTTTATATATAATATTTCTATTATAAAATGTGGAATTAAATATATTACAACATTTAAATTTAACATTGATAATATAACTCCTAATATTAATACAATAAATGTTATATATTTCATAAGTTTTTTATATTTAGTCATAAATAATGAACGTATTATTATAAATGATGCCAACCACCAAGATAATATATTACCTAATTTACACACTTTAGATGATGGTTTATTAGATTTTCCAATAGGATGATACAACATTGAATTATTAAAATATGTAATTGGATGAGCAAAATTATACGTTGTCTTAAAATAATTTAAAACGTAAATTATATAAAAACTATGAATAATCGAAAATAAAATTAATTTCATTCTATATTATTATAAAAGATTATCAATATCTTTTTTTGATATATTATTTATTATAACATTATCAATATTAATTTTTTTAGTTGGATAATATGTAATAAAATTATCATTGTTAGCAGCATTTAATTCTATATCCTTGCATCCACTACAATTTACACAATCAGACCTACATTTAACAAATTCACCATCAATTCTACCTCGTTTACCACACATTCTTCCCGCACGTGTTTCATGGCATCTACAATTCTTACATTCATATTGTTTTTTTTCTGCTGTATTTGATATTTCAACTTCTTCTTCTACACCTTCTTCGTCATCCCATGTTTGACATGGTTTACAACTTTGACATTCCCAATTTTCTGAACATCCAACAACACCAAATCCAGGAATACTTTTAGCACAAAATATATCACCAGACTCATCTTTTACACAACTACACCCATAACAAATATTATCTTTAGCATATCCATTAAATGCACTATAATCTTTTTTTTCTTCCTCTGCTTCGCCCTCATCTTCTATAACCTTATTATTATAGTCTGGGTACAAATTAGAAAATGAAAAATCTGTATTATTCTTATTTATATATTTACTAAATATAGTATTATTATTTTCTGTTTTTGGATGAATTGGGTTAGTCCCTGATGGCACAGTTGAAGCCATTGTCCCTGATGGCACAGTTGAAGCCATTGTCCCTGATGGCACAGTTGAAGCCATTGTCCCTGATGGCACAGTTGAGGCCATTGTCCCTGATGGCACAGTTGAAGCCATTGTCCCTGATGGCACAGTTGAAGACATTGTCCCTGATGGCACAGTTGAAGCCATTGTCCCTGTAGGCATAGTAGGTACATTCGTCCCTATAGTTGGTGTAAATTCTTTTGTTTTATGTACAAAATTTAAATATAACCAAAATAATACTATAATTATTTCAAGAATTATAATTGTATAATTTACTATTTGTTCATTTAATTTATCTTTTAAATAATAATATGTTGTAAAATATACTATTAATATAAGTACAACTATTTCACCAAATTTTTTAAATAAATTTAAATTATAATAATTTTTTCGTGTTTTATCTATTATTATTTTATCATAAAAATATAAAAACAAAAATAATGGAATTATTAACAATATAGACAGTATCAAAAATATTTGTATCATTACTATAAATAAATATTATAATTCTATATTTGGCATAGGAATATTTGAAACATCTTCTTCTTTTATTGATTCATTTGTAAAATTAATTCCTACATTTTGGTCACAGTCATCTTCTTCCATCCAATTATCAATATCATCTAATTCAATATCCTCATCTGCATCAATATTAATTAATTTTGATTCATCAATTAAAATTTTAGTATCTCCAGTTCCACAAGGTGGAATTTGTCCCATCATAATATTAGATGATACTCCAGTTAAATGATCAACCTCTCCAAAAATTGATGCCTTAAATAATTGGTCTGTAGTTTCTTCAAAACTACATTTTGCTAATGGACCTATATTACCCCTATTAATACCAAATCTATCAATAGACATTAAATTGCCTCTATTTGTCATTGTATCACATAATAATGATAAATGTCTATAATTAACATATTCTCCACTAGATTCAACTACTTCTTTTATTTCATTTAATAATAATATTCTAGCAGCCTCAATACCTAATAAATCGTAAACTTCATAAATATCATTAGAAATAGTTCTAGTATAATCAATATTTGGTATATTTAAAATTGTTAATAAATTAATACCACTTGTATTCAATACCCATTCTTCTTTTTTATTATATGTATTATTTTCTAATTCATAATTATCTTTATTTTTGTACATAGATACATTGGTAATATTTTTTATACCTTTAATAATAACATTTTCTCTTATATCACTTGCTATTTGCTTTAATTGATTAATATCATTTCCATCTGATTTTTTAATTTTTGCTAATCTAATTCTAAATATTAACTTACTAGAATTATCATCACTATATTTACATATAATATTTTCTCCATATGCCATATTTATTTTATAAAATATATCTTCCATATTAATATTTTTATTAATCATTAATTGTTTATAAAATTCAAATCTAATAATCATATTTGATTGTGTTGGTGTTTCACATGATACATTATCTAATGAATTAAATAATTTATATATTCTTAATAAATCAACATCATCCTCAATTGTAGTATTATCATCATCTGGGTCATAATAAATATTTATTGATTTAATTAAATCTTTAGCAGATGTCAATTCAATATTATTTAATACATCATTTGCCTTTAATTTATCATATTTACACGATTTATCTAAATAAATTGTTGTTGATGGAGATTTTTGACTTTTAGATATATGCAGTAATTCTTTTAATCTAGGAACACCACGTGTAACATTAGATTTACTAGAAACACCCGCAAAATGAAAGGTATTTAATGTCATTTGTGTTGCTGGTTCCCCAATAGATTGTGCCGCTATTGGTCCCACCATATCACTTACATCTATTTTACTTTTATTATATCCTAGTTTAATATTTTCAATTAAATAATCAAAAGCTATTTTATTTAATTTATATTTTTTTAATATTCTTTTTGGAGATAAATAATCATAAATTAAACAAATAAATAATTCAACACCATTCTTTGTGTCATCATTTAAATATTGTTCTAATTCATATATTTTATCTATAATATAACTTGGCGATAAATTTAACATTATTGTATTCATTGAAAATGAATTTTTAACACTATTAATTAATCTAAATAAATTAACTGGATATTTGATGTTTCCTTCAGGACTATTTTTAAATACATAGTTTCTTAAAAAATGATATTTATTAAATATTTTACCATAAAAATCATTTAATTTTTCTTTAAATTCTGGTGTTTTAGTTTCATCATTAACCATTGACGTTAAATAATCTGAATAATTTTCATCTTCATTAAATTTATGAATATCTTCTAATTCGTCAAATGTTTTTGTTAATAAATCACATGATTGATTTATCACTTTAATATAATCCATACCATCTTCTCCATAAATAAATTGAATAATATTACCATAAGCATTTCTAACTGATAAATCATAATATGTTTTTAAATCTTCCATAGCTTTTATTAATTTTCTCTGTATATATCCAGTTTCTGATGTTTTAACTGCTGTATCAATTAAACCTTCACGTCCACCCATAGCATGAAAGAAGAATTCGTGTGGTTTTAATCCTTGAATAAAAGATGATTCAACAAAACCTTTACTCTCAGGACTAATATCATATTTTGAGAAATTTGGTAATGTTCTATTATTATAACTATTTGGTATACGTTTACCATCTACATTTTGTTGACCTAAACAAGCAATCATTTGTGCAATATTAATAATTTTACCTTTAGACCCCGCAGAAACCATATTAACCATTCTATTTCCTTTTTCTAAACTTTTTAATCCAATTGTACCTGCATCATTAATAGCTTTATTCAATAAATTATTCACTTTTTTCTCAAATTCATCATTTTTATTATCAGATATAGTATTTTCAAATATCTGTTTATGTACTTGAGAATTTAATTTAGATACTTCCTTTTTAGTTTTAATAATAACATCATTAATATGAGAATCAGTTTCCTTATTTGAAACTAAATCACCAATACCAACACTAAATCCAGTTAATACTAAGAAACGTGTTACTATATTTTGTAAATCATCCAATACCTGTTTACAAACCTCCCAACCATATTCATTAAATACTACATGAATTAATCCTCTTGTTCCACTATTCATTATTTTTGAATCAATTCTACCTTGTAACAAAATACCATTTTTAATAATGACATGATTTAATTTATCATATTCTAAATCATCATTATATGAATTATTTTTCATGTCTAATGATAATGTTTTAGGAAAACACACTGAAAGTAATTGTCTACCAGACCACCTTTTAAATGGCTTTTCTAATTCTGGTTTTGGTAATCTTCCATCAAAAATTTTTAAATAAATTAATATATTCATCATTTCTTCTTTATTTAAATAAACACCATCATTAGTAATACGATTAATACCTAATAATGAATCTTGAACTAATGATATAACTGGTTTATGCTCTCTAGGAGAAATGATTTGAAGTGGAACTGATGTTAAGTGTAGTAATTCTGCTTTAGTTTGAATAGATTGTGGAACATGCATATTCATTTCATCACCATCAAAATCAGCATTATATGGTTTCGTAACACTAACATTTAATCTAAATGTATTATATTCCATTACTTTAACTCTATGACCCATCATACTCATTTTATGTAACGATGGTTGTCTGTTAAATAATACAATGTCATCATCATCTAAATGTCTATGAACAATATCACCTTCATTTAAAATAATAGTATTCAAATCTACATATTGTAATGATGTTGTTTTTCCATCTACTTTTCTTTTAATACTTTTAGCACCAGGATGTTTAAAAGGACCATTTTTAACATATGAATATAATACACCTATATTATATTTAGTTACAACTTCCGGATATGTTAAATTCATAGCTATCTTTTTTGGAACACCTAATTGATCAATTTCTATATTTGGATCTGGTGTAATAACACTTCGTGCTGAAAAATCAACTCGTTTACCCATTAAATTTCCTCTAATTCTTCCTTCTTTACCCTTTAATCTTTGCTTTAACGTTTTTAAAGCTCGTCCAGATCTATGTGTAGAAGCACTAATTCCAGGTAATTCATTATCAACTAATGTAGCTACATGATATTGTAATACTTGTGTCCATTCTTCAACTGTATTTTCTAACGATTTTTCATTTTCTATTTTACGTTTTAATGAATTATTTGTCTTAATGATATCAATTAATTTATGTGTAATATCATCTTCACTTCTTAAACCACCACTTTGTCTTACAGATGGTCTAACAGATGGCGGGCATACAGGTAAGACAGAACATATTAACCAATCTGGTCTGCACCACTTTGATGATAATCCAATACTTTCACAATCTTTATCTGAAATTCTTCTAAATATTTTTTGAATAAATTCGGCTGTTAATAATTGTTTATTATCACTATCATCAACATCTAAACTTTTATCTTTCCATTCAGCATATATTTTAGATAATCCTTCTTTATTATATTTATATGGCTGTAATGCTCCACAACCATTCTCACAATGTGTACCACAAATATTAACTTTAGAGCATTTTTCTACAACTAAATTAAATAATTTTTTTTTGTTTTTACTATTTGCAAATTCAAAATCTTTTAAATCAATTAAAATATTAGAACATCTGATACAAATACATTTTAATATTTTAATAATTAATTGTATAAACTGTATATGAAATACTGGTCTCGATAATTCTATATGACCAAAATAACCAGGACAAAATCTATTATCTAAATTATCTGTAGGACATATTTTTCCATGTTCAAGTACACCCATTCTTGAATCAAATAATCCACCTATATTAGGTTCTCCTTGTGAATCATACAAAATTGTTTCTGTAACATGAACTACAGAACGTTTCTTAATTTCTTCTGGACTTAATATACCAAATTGAACACCTATTATTTCTTTGATATTTTGTGTATAGGATAATTCATTGTAAAGAGACATTTATAATATTATATATTATTTTTTAAGTTAATTTATTCATTAATATTCAATTTTCATATAATATTTTTTTTAATAATAAAATACTTAAAATTAAATAATTATTAATAACTATGTACTATATTTTATCTATAATTAGTTTATTTATATTATATAAATTTAAAAATTCAATGATTTATTATGGATTTTTATATTATGATAAACTATTAGATTTATTCCAACAACATACTAACACTAATATATATATCGAAGAAATCGATAATAATTATAATATTACAAAAAAATATAATATAAATTTAACTAAAAATAATAATACACTATTAAATTTTTATATTGATAATATACCTAAAAAAATAGTTTATAATATGCCAATAGACTTAAATAATTTAAATCATTATAATATTAAAAATCCAATTATATATGCACATATACAAATAAATGAAACTGAATTGGATATAACAGAAGAATTAAATAAATTTATTCTAAATAATGTATCTATTAATTTAGATAAAATGAAACATATATGGATAGCATATATTAAAAATAAATATAATTATAAGCATTTAGATACAAATAATTTTAAATATAAAATTATTCTTGCTAATATTAGTATATATGAAGGTGATAATATTGAAATAATTATTAAAGATAATAATATTAAATTTATTACTTAAAATTAATAATACTATATATTATATGAATCATTTAAATGATACATGGACATTGTGGTTTCATGATCCATTAGATAATAATTGGAAAATAGACAGTTATAAAAAAATAAATAATATATCTACTATTAATGATTTTTGGAATATTTATAATTTTTTAAATAATAAAATTGTTGAAAATTCTATGCTTTTTTTAATGAGAAATAATATTGAACCTTTATGGGAACATAGTGAAAATATAAATGGTGGTTCATGGTCTCTTAAAATACAAAAAGGAGATTTATATAATACATGGTGTAATATTTCTATAAATCTTGTTAATGAATATATTTCTGATAAAATAATTAATGGAATTTCAATAAGTCCAAAAAAAAATTTTTGTATTATTAAAATTTGGACAAAAGAAAATGATAATAATATTAAAATTTTAAAAAAATTAAAAGATATTTCATATGATGGTATAATATTTAAACCACATAAATATTAATCATTATCTACTTTAGGAGCTAAACATAATTTTATTTCACCCAATGATGCTACACTATATTTAATAATTAATGGATAATCATTCTTTAAAAATAATTCTATAGTATTACATAAATTTGTACATTTACTAAATAATACTAAATGTTTTAAAGCAAATATTCCTTGTACAATTTCATCTGGATTGTGATTTTTTAAAAAGGTAATTCCGGTATTAGCTTCTCCAATACATGTTTCTTGACTAGCAAAATGACCTTTACAATTAAATATTAATTGATTTTCTAAACTTTTAATTTCAATATTATCTGCTAAATTATGCATGTCTCTACAGATTTTTTGAAAATCTACTGATGGCATTGTTATGACAGAATCAAATGTTGCTGGAGGTATTTGAATATTATCTTCATGTAAATCCATTAAATTTAATTTATAATTCGTAATAGTATTTTTTTCACTATTTTCTATTTTAATGCATAATACACTTTCATTATCTTCTTCTAAATATAAAGTTAATGAATCATTATTTCCCATTGTTTTAATCAGTTTAAACATATTTAACATGTTTACACCTAATATCCGTTTTTTATGACATACAAAATGTTCAAAATTATCACTATTTAATTTTAAATGCACCAATACAGTATGAGATGAGTCCATAGCAATAACCTTTATACCAGTTTCATCAAATTCAAAATTAGCATCTGTTAATATTTCCTTTAATGCTTCAATTAATACTCTAAAAGCTGCTGATTGAACAGTTTTAATTTCAATTATATTAGTCATTTTTATGTCTAATATAGTATTAAATTCTTTAAATATAAAATTAATTAATTAAATTAAAATTCATCTATTTCTAAAATAATAATACCAGATATTGTAGTAAATAATAAAGCACCTAATATTTTATAAATTGCTTTCGGATACTCTTTTGTCATATAATCATCACTAAATAATTTTTTAAAATCTTTTACATTTACATTACTTTTTTTTACATCAGAATGAGAAATTATTTTATATCCTTTATTTATAAAAAAAATAGAACCTATTAATAATATAGATATTATAACATATAATCCGATTTGTTTCATTAATTTTGATACATTATAATTTATATTATTTTTTGGTTCTTCATCATGATTTACTTCAAATAAATTATCAGAAATTATATTTGGTAATATATTTACTATTTTTTTTCTAAATATTATTAATATTGGAAAAGACATTATAACTAAAAATGCTATTATAGCAAAAAAATCTGGTCCTAATCTTCCAACCATAAATAGACAACCAATAATAATTGCAATTAATATCACTAATAATGTATATGATTTAATTCTATAATCTGATTCATCCTTCATTGTTTCAGATATTTTAATATTACTCATTAATATTAAATTATATTTTTATTAAACTATTACATTTAGTATTAAATAAATTACTAAAAATAACAAAGTTCCTAAATATAAATATTGTGATTTTCTAATTTTAACAATATTTAATACAAATGCTCTAGTATCTGGATGTGCTAATAAATAAAATAGACATGAAAATAATAATGCCTTTAATATTAATCTAGAATTAATACTTTTCATTACATTACTATTTCCTACAAAATCTTCCCTATAATTTGTAAATCCCTCACTACTTGTTGTTATTGATGGTTCTGGTTCTGGTTCTGGTTCTGGTTCTGCTTCTGCTTCTGCTTCTTCTTCTTCTTCCGATACAGATGTTGTTAAATTCATTTCTCCACCTTCTTCCTCCTCGTCGTCCTCTTCCTTTTCTTTTCTGTCTATTTCATCCAACATGGCTTGTAATGCTGCTTTTTGTGTTGATGTAATATCTATATTTGTAAACCCCTCAGTATAATTATAAAATTCTTCCATATCAGGTGTATCCTGTTCTATAACTACTTTATATTTTTTGTGTTCTCCACATTTAGTTATATCACCACCTTCACATTCAGCAACTTTGATTATTAATATCGGTAAATTATCAATAGTAACTTCTTTTGGTACAGTATCAGTATCATCTACTATTTTAACAATACGTAATTTTTTTTGGTCACCGTCTTTCCATGAATCTTTCGGATCATTCGGTTTTAATGTAAATAATTGATTCGCAAAATTAACAATAACATCACCAGTTGTTGTATCTATAGATTTAACTGGTAACTTTGTAAGCTGATCCATTAGACTGTCTACTTCATTTTCTTTTTCTTTCTCATCTGCAGTGTCTATTAATTCAGATGCTATATTATTTGCCGAATTCATTGTTTGAAACCCTTCATGTAAAGATGCATAATTAACCATATATAATTAAAACATATATTTTTTTTAGTTTAATTATATTAATGATTAAAATATTTATTATTATTATTTTTAGTATAATTATTTATTTTAAATATTTACATTATTCTAAAGAAAATTTTCAAATAAAAGTTATAAGAAATTTAAATAATAAATTGGATAAAATTATAAATAAAGATAAACCTAAAAAATTTATACAAATTAAAGATTCTGAATATAATGATACTTCTAAAAAATTTCTATATAATAATAAAATTGTAATTACAGGTGGTACAAGTGGTATTGGTTATGAAGTCGCTAAAATGGTTAATAAATATAAACCCTTTTTAGTTATATGTGGAAAAAAAAAACATAAAGTTATTAAAATAGTATCCGAATTAAAAAAATATAATGATAATGTTTATGGTGTATGGATTGATTTATCTGTTGAAAAAGGTGGTCAAAAAATGTTTAATGCTATAAGAGAACATATAAATACTATAGATATCTTGATTAATAATGCTATTATTAATAAAGGTTCTCGGTTTTTATTATCTAAAAATGAATCTGATTGGGAAAATGAAATCTCTGTAAATATTAATAGTAACATAGGATTAACACAAAAAATAGCATCTCATATGAAAGTGTACAAAATAAAAGGTAGAATTATAAATATTAGTTCACAATCTTCTAAAGCAAGCGATACCAATCTTAATTCTGGAAGTGAAATCTTGATGAAAAATATGATTGAAAAATATAGCAATTTATTAGCTGATGAATTATATCCATACAAGATTGCTGTAACAACAATAAGAATTGATGATAATTATAATACATCAAAAAATACACTTCTTAATTTTAATTTAGAAGGTAAATTTTATAAAAAATATTTTGGTAAAATGTTTGATGTTAATATGGATAAATTTACACCATTATTTTTATATACTATTAAAGCACCATTTCATGAAATTTCTGGTAAAATAATATCAAGTGATTCATTTAAATCAGATATAGAATTATCTAAAATTATTCCGTCACATCAAATAAAATTAAATAATACATACAAAAAATTTAAATTTAATAAATTTAATAAATCAAATAATAAAACATATTTAGTTAAACAAAATCCATTCAAAATGTCACCTAATATAAATAAAATTATTAATGATAAATTAATTAAAAATATAAATACTGAAGCAAGATACAAACCTATTTTAGATTCTGTTATCGCAAAAAATCTTAATATAAAAAAAAACAATATCGTTTTTTTTAAAACTGAATATGATTGTATTAAAAAATTAACTGATATTTTTGTACCTAAAAGACAAAATATTATTGTTGTAAATCCTATATGGTCAATATTAAAATTAGTTGCTTTAGAGAATAAAATAGAAATAAAGTTTTCTGTTCTAAAGGAACTCAATAACAAATTAATACCTGATTTTAATTTAATTCTTAAATATATAAATACTAAAACAAAAATGATATATTTGAGTAGTCCTAATATAATATCTGGACAAAGTATTACTAAATCTGATTTTGAAGCATTTATTAAAGAAGTTCCCGAAAATATAATTATATTATTAGACCAACGCTATTTAGAATTTTCTGACAATATAAATACTATGAATGGTAAAAATTATTTAAAACATAAAAATATTATTGTCTTAAGAACATTCAATAATTATTATTCAATTGAAAATTTAGAATTAACATATATTTTAACACATAAACATTTAGCTAAATTTATTAAAGATAATACTATAATTAATCAAATTGATTATTTTAATGAAAAAATAGCATTAGAAATATATAAAGATTCTTATTATAACTCCATAAAGAAAAAAATGATGAAAAATAAAAAAGATTTTATTAAACATTTAAAGAATAATAAAATTACTTTTTTTCCATCTGAAACATACTTTTTATTGATAAAAGCAGGAAAATATAAAAGTAAAATAGAAGCCGAGTTAGAAAAACGCAATATTATTTTATACAAATCTAATGATCATTACAATAATTATTGGACTTTACCTTTATCAACTAAAAATGTAAATGATACTATTATTGATGTATTAGTCTATAGTAATATGTAACTTAAACCGAAAGGTACCCACCTGGAGCAAAACTACCATCTTGCATTTCAGCATCAATCATCGCTGTTACTTGTGCAGCTAATAATTCATCATCATCATATTCATATGGATCCCAAAATTGATGTGTCCATTCTGGATCATATTCATACTCATCTATAAATTTATCAACACCTTTTTGTAAATGTTTTATATATATTTTTTTATTTTCTCCAATTGGAACAGTTATTCTTGGTAATTCTTTTCTAAAATGTTCAGCAACATCTGTTTTTTGATCCCAACTTAATTTATCACCTTCTTGTGGTTCTGGATTTTCAGAATTCCATTTAGAACGATTTAATGCCATTTCTATTTCCCTCATCTTTTTTTCATTACCAGATAATGATTTATATTGGGAAGGATCATAATATGGTCCTTTAGGCATTGCAGGCTTTCCATTTACAGCATGTCTTTTAGGAGATGGTGTTCTTCTTTTAGGTGATGGTGTTCTTCTTTTAGGTGATAGTACACTCTTCAATACACATAATCCTTTTCTTCTAGATTTACCAGATTTTAAAGGTTGTAATACCCAGTTACAATTACTAGAAGATTGACATTTTTTTTTATTTAATCCATTACAAGGATTTGAACTACCTCCTTTTTTTGCTTTTCTACCAAAATATAAACGCATATTTTTTTTACTTTTCATTTATATTATAATAATATATTTTTTTAATCATTATTATTAATAAATAATTTACTACTTTATATTTACTATTATGTACATAAATTGGATTCTGCTTCAAAAATATAATATTATGAATATTGTATTATTTTTTGCTATTTAATGCATTTAATTGTTCTCCCATATCTTCTAAACTTAATAATTCAGGACTATTATTTCTTTTATTTGTACTATTTTTTCTATTAGTCATATTGTTTTTGCTATTTAATGCATTTAACTGCTCACCCATATCTTCTAAACTTAATAATTCAGGACTATTATTTCTTTTATTTGTACTATTTTTTCTATTAGTCATATTGTTTTTGCTATTTAATGCATTTAACTGCTCACCCATATCTTCTAAACTTAATA
>Ga0209634_1001312_pt1 | contig 18272 bp, 18 predicted proteins | sample LinPmetageLP40_FD_184043 | JGI IMG/M metagenome (GOLD analysis project Ga0209634, IMG submission 184043) | Marine viral communities from the Pacific Ocean - LP-40 (SPAdes) (version 2) | ecosystem: Environmental > Aquatic > Marine > Oceanic | place: Pacific Ocean | collected 2010-08-26 | reverse complement strand
CGTTGTCCAAGGGATCTGGTTCATTTAAAATTCCTCACCCACTAGAATCTAAGAAAGATACTCACAACCTTGTTCACTCCTTCTTAGAAGGGCCACAAGCTGATCTGCTTTACAGGGGTCGTGTTGACTTGGTTGATGGTGTTGCATCAGTAAACATAGACGTAGCTTCAGATATGACGGACGGAACATTTGTTGTTCTTTGCCGTGACATTCAAAGCTTTACTACCAACGAGTCTGGATGGACTGCTGTACGCTCTAGTGTGGATGGTAACATTCTTACTATTGAAGCTCAGGACAACACCTGCACAGATTCTATTAGCTGGATGGTTGTTGGTGAACGCCAAGACCAACATATGTATGACACCGAGTGGACTGATGAAAACGGTAAGGTTGTTGTTGAGCCACTAATTCCAGAGCCAATACCAGAACCAGAAGAGGAACTCACCGAAGAAGAATGATAACCACTGAACACGTAACTCAAAAATCTTTACCGGAACTGTCGGAATCTATGTTGGCTGACAACCACAATGTGGTTATGCCAACTCACATCTTCCGCAAGGATGGCGACATCATTGGTTCTGCTAGTGTTGGTGCTGCACCACTTGTTTGGTGGTGGATGGATAGCAAGAGGGCAAAGGCGTTGGACAGTGTTCGGGCTATCAAGAAACTTGAGGATGAGTATGCTGCAAACGGTATACACCGAGCTTTTATAATGTGTGACAAGGGTAGTAATTTTTTCCCCAACATGGAACGTCTTGGTAACAAGAAGATGTGGGAAGGTGTAATGTACTATAGAGACTTTAAATAATAATAGATATGGGTAGCACAAGAATAGACGCTCCACAGATTGATCCAATAAATGTAGCTCAACAGATAAAGGACACTTCTAGAGCTTACCGAGAAGCAACTCCAGACATCATTGCTGCTGAACAAGAGTTGCGTGGACCGATGCAGCAGCTTGCTTTGCAGGATGCTCAAACAGCTTTGCTAGGTGGAGTTACTAGGGCAACTTCTGAGGCTAGAGACACGGCTCAACAAAACCTTGAACGAACACAACAAGAAAGACGTTCTGCCGAATCAAGAATACAGGATGACATTAAGAGGCTTTCTGATAAGGGAGATGCCTATAATGACAGTGATGAATTAGCACGTTTGCGAAATCTAAAAGATGAGTACGCAGATGCACTTGCTAGTGATAGTGGGAACGAGGAGCTCAAAAGAGCTTTACAAACCGTAAGGGTAGAGCTTGGTGAAGATGTACCCGACTTTCATGGAACTGGTAATGTTGGTACAGGATTTACACCAGAACGAAGACAAGAGCGTTTTGGTAATAGTCAAAAAGAAACGCGCGCCAGAGAGGTTGAAAATCTTGCATCAAGTTTTCAGTCATTAAAGGAAAGCGGCGATCTGAGCGATGATGCCATTGCAACATTGCAAACCGAATTTGATGACGCTGCCAATCTAGTTTTAGGAGAAAATCCTGGAATGATTGAACTGTCCAGAAGGGCAGTTGAAAGCCAAGCAGAGGTAGGCAGAAGATTAAAAGATGCTGCGGCCAAGGGTGAGTTTGCTACAATAAGCGAGCTGGCTCCCGATCTTGTAAAACTTTACAGGGAGTCTGATCCAGGTTCTCAGAACCTTGCAGATATTGCTTCTGAAAGAGCAGAGCAACTAAGCACTCAAAGCCCTTCAGAGGCACAGGCAAGTTTTAGAACTCTTGCTACAAATTTAGCTCAACGTGGAGACCCCACTACACAGGCACAAGCTGGAGTTGGCACAGCAAGGGAGGGCCTTCAGGCCGCTGGAGCCAATCTTGGTGCAGCTCAGACCGGCCTTGCAAGTCTTGCTGAAACAGTGGGTCAAAGAGTTCCTGGTGGCGATCTTGGTACAGCAGCTAGAGAGGGCATACAGGCTCTTATGGGCGGAGCGGCTATGGGCCAGACCGCCGATCAACAAACTGTTGCTGGTCAAATTCAAAACCTGTTGTCGGGTCCACAAGCTGGTGCAGCAGAACAGCGTTTGCTTCAAGCTGCTGGACGAGGACCATCAGTTGCGGAGCAAAGGCTTTTACAAGCTTCTGGAAGACCAGCTTCACAGGAGGCTCAAGCTCTTGGTCAGTTTGGACAACAGGCGTTGCAAGCTGGTCCGAGAGGAGAGTCGGACGTTGAGCAAGCGTTGCAACAACAAGCCATGCAGCAACTAGGTTTCCAAGCTGCTGGGGCTTCGCCAGAAGAGCAAGCCCTTCAGCAACGTATTGGTGGTTTAATTGACAGTGCAGGAACACTTTCCCCAGATCAACAGCGTCAAGTGGAACAAGAAGCTCTGGCTATTGGTCAACGCCAAGGCAGGGTTAGAGACACATCCACCGCTGCTGGTGTTGCCGGTAGATTGTCTGAAGCTCGCAGGGCTGATGAAACTCAAGACCTTATGGCTGCACAGCAGCTTCTTGGTCAACAGCAAGCAATGCAGCAAGGCCGCACGGCGGAAGAGCTGCAACGCATGGGAATGGGTGGTCAGTTTGCTGGAACAGCAGAGGCAATGCAGCAGCAAAGGCTTTCTGAACAAAGAGCCACTCAGCAAATGGGGATGGGTGCAACCGGAACTGCCGCTGGTTTACAGGCACAGCAAGCTGGTTTGCAGCAACAAGCTTTGCAGGCTGCTGGTGGAATGGCTGGTCAAAGAGCTGGTCAGGCACAGCAAGCACTTACTGGTGCAGGAAGCTTGGAGCAGGCTCGCATGGGTCAGCAGTTACAAGGAACCGGACTGGCTCAGAACATTGCTCAAGCTGGTTTTGCTTCAGATATGGCCGGAAGAGAGCAGCAGCTTCAGGAGTTGGGAATGGGAGCACAGGAGGCAGCTCGTTTTGCACAGCAGCAGGCTCAACAAGATGCAATGCAAGGTCAGATTATAGGGCAGCAAGCAGGTCTTGCTGGTCAACAAGCAGCCTTTGCTGGACAAGAGGCTAGTCTTGCCGGACAACAATTTGCACAACAAGCTGGCATTGAGCAGCAACAGTTTCAGCAACAGGCCCAAAGAGACTCAGCATTGGCTAGTCTTTACGGACAGCAAGCCGGTATGGAACAACAGCAATTTGCTCAACAGCAAGCTGGTTTGGGTCAAGCATTTCAAATGCAAAGGGCAATGGGTCCAGACATTGGCGCGTTCTTTGGCCGCCCTGCTTCTCAAGCTGAAGGACTGCAAGTTCTTGGTATGGGTCAGCAACAAGCAATGTACGGAACCACACCACAAGCAACCGATCCAATGTTGGGTGTCAATATGGCTTTACAGCAACAGGCTAATCAGACAGCTCTGAATACTGGAGCAATGGCTGCAAACGCTCAAGCTCAAGGTGGATTTATGGGGGGCCTTGGTTCTATAGCTGGTGGACTACTGGGCGGTGCTGGAGCAGCAGGAGGATTTGGAGCATTATTTAGTTAGGAGATAATTATTATGGCAGTATTAGGTAGCACAGTTGATCCCCGATTGGGGGCCGTAAGCCCTGCGGCAATACAGGCACTTTCACAAGCTGGAGCGGCAACGGGACAGATGTACCAAAATCTTGGTGGCTCCATTGCTGGTGTCATGGAAGATGTTGGAGAACGTAAGCTGGAGAAGAAACAAGCTGATCAAATTTTTGCCTCACTTCAAGGTGGCCTTCAGGCTTATGCCGATGAGGCTCAGGTTGATGTTTCTGTTTTGCTGAGTTCTCTAAATGCAGCCAAGGGAAATTTAGAAGCTTTGAAACGTTTAGAGTCCGGCTTGCTCACTCCAATGCTTAGGGGTGCGTCCGAAACTTCTCAACGTGTATCCGCAGGGAAAGACATGGCAGAGTTTGAGTTTGATTTAAGTGAGATAAAAAGAGAAAACATTCAAGATGACAGAATAGAACTTGAAGAAAAACTGTCTGAATTGGGCATGGAAAGAGCCAAATTTGACTTAGGTCTTCAGAAGAATTTCAAAAAGTTTTCTACCAAAATTGATGATCTTTCTTTTAGTGAAAGACAAAAACTTTTAAATGTACTCAAGCTTGACTACTATGAGAAAAGTCTAGACGCAAAGGGACGCCAAGATCGTAAAAATTTACGGAAAGAGTATGGATTAATAGAGAGGCTTGAAGATCAGTCTATTTCAAGGGCTATAGATCAAGAAATAGGAGCATACAATAGTTATGAAAAGGCTATAAGGAATGCTAACACCGTAGCCGATAGACAGAAAGTTCATAGAGAAGCTCAAATTGCGTTTGGTAAAAGGGGATTTGAACTACCTACTTTTGATCAAAGCTTGTTTTCTATAAAAGATTTATCTCAGAGAAAGCTTAACAATGAGGCTCTTCCTGGAATTTCTTCTGCCGTGCAAAAAGCCATACAGAGGGGTGATGTTACAGAAAATGAATACTATCGTATGCTGATAGCTATGAATGGTGGCTTTACTCAGGAAGATTTCGGCGATAGCGGATTGAGCCTTGATACCGCAGAAAAACTAGCCGCTGCAAATAGGACGGAATTTAATAGGATTAGGCAAAAAATTGAAGGAGAAGACTATCAGCGTCCAAGCAGACAATACCGTCGCGGTCCCGCCTATTCTCCAGGAGTAGGAATGCCGGGAGGAGGAATAACCAGTGAGGCTTTCAAGATGGTGGTTGATGATCCCTATAAAAAGAATTCCGGATTCTTAGGACTTTTCCCAGACCCATCAGGATTCAGGTCAGACAATTTAGATAAAGCGATGAATGCTATGCTGCAAGGCATGGGAATGCAGGAAACAATTGACGAGCAATAATGCCTTTTACTACCGTCAACCTAAAGTCTGGTGAGTCTGTTCGGGTTGAACATTCGGAAGATGCTACCAGAGATGAAATTGTTCAACTAGCTAGGGAAGATGCCGCAGCTCAAGCTGCTGCTCCCCGAAGTGGTGGTTCTCTTGCTAGAACCGGCCTTGGCATTGCTGGTGAAATAGCCGTTGGTGAAAGTGCCAAGCTAGGGGGAGCTGCCGCAGGAGCCACCATAGGAGCCGCAGGTGGCCCGTTGGGCATGGCCGTAGGTGGAGGCATAGGATATTTGGTAGGAGCCATTTCTGGGGGCCTCGGAGGTTCCTATTTCAGACAGAAGATGTCACGCCCTGGGGAAGATTTGTCCCAAGGAGAAATGGTTGCCGACACTCTGATTAATCTTATTCCTTTTGGAGCAATTGGAAAGGGTGCTAGCCTAGCTACGAGAACAGCTCAACACGCAGCTTTAGGCGGGGCCATCGGAACCGGAGCAACTGCTGTTGAATCCGTCATAGAACAGGGAACCTTGCCCACTTTGTCTGAACTTGCCAAAGCAGGAATAACATCTTCTGTTCTTGGTGCTGGCTTTGGTATGACAGCAGAAAGATTTGCTAAAAGCTACGAGAAGTTTGCTGGACGCAGACCCGAACGCATGATGGATGCGTTACGCAAAAAAGACCCAGATGCTGTAGACCTAGCCAATGCTGCTGAATCTTCTGCACTCCGCAATGCGGAGCAGACAAATCAGAAAATGCAGCAGGAAATACTAAATCGACGCGAGCAGTTTGACGACGATTTGATCAGGCTTTTGCAAGAACAAGACCAATCTGGCGGTGGGATATACGCTGGAACGGGAAGGTTGAAAGTTGAACCAGATGTGTTTGTTACGAAAAAAGGAAAAAACAAAGGAGAAATAATAGAAGAAGGAACGGATGCTTACAGAGCCTTGCGTTTGTCTAGGCCAATAGCTGAAAGAAGAATGAATAAACTGGATTCCGAGTTCCAAGGATATACGGATTCTATAAGACAGGCATCCAGCAAAGCTAACCTAAATCCTATGCAGCTTAGTAATAGGATAGATGAGTATTTACACGCTAAATACGCTCCAACATATAACAAGAAGGTTAAGCTTGATGGTGGTGCTGGTGTTAGTGTTCTTGGTAACGAGATGACAACTGCGAACGCCAAGAAAATAGTAAAGAAATTTGATGCTGATGTCCTTCCGTTTGCATCTAGTGCTGTAAAACAAGCTCAAAAACTTTCATCTGACATAGCTGAAACTTTGTATGAAGGTAAAATAATAAACCAAACTACATACAATCAGTTTAAAGAGAATCCAGACTATGTTCCTTTACAAAGATTGATTGGTGACTCCTTAGACCCAAACCAAGCAGGAAATTTTTTCTTTAGTAGGGCTGTGTTTAAACCAAGCACACTCAAAGAAGTTAAAGGAAGTGCGGAGCTTGAGGCTTCTATTACGAAAAATCTGGTTACGGCCAACATAGAAGCAATAAAGCTAGCCGAAGCCAACAAGGCTAATTTGGTCTTTAAGAGACTTTTGGAAGATCCATCCAATAAGGAAAGAGCTGGTGACATTGTTAAGGTTCAGAAAGAAACAGCTTCTGGCAGAAATTTCACAAAAGACACTCCTGTCATAACCGTTTTTGATCCATCAAAACCTTATACAATTACAAAAACAATTGGTGGCGAAAAGGTAAAGCAACCATCGATTAAGTATTATTTAGATTTCAGCGAAGGAGTTGCTCCAGAACTTGGGTCTGCTGTTAGGGGAGTGAATAAAAACGATATGGGTAGCTTAATGAAAGGCTCCTATGCCATAAATAAATATCTTGGTGCTATATATACCGGATATAACCCATCATTCATGCTTCCCAATCTTATGCGTGACCGTGTTGTTAGTGCTTTGAATACATATAGAAATTTGGATTCATCAGCTTTGACATCTGTTTTAAACCCCAAAGGCACATATCAAGAAATAAACCTAATAAGGAAAAAACTTTTTGGTCAACCTCTTCAGGGCCAAGAAAAACGATTAGGTGCTTTATATGAAAGGTTTGTTGCTGACGGCGGATCGGCTGGCGGCATAGCCACAGACACTCTTAGGCAGATACAAAAAGACGTTAAGGATTTTGATTTCTCTAATAAAAGTACCACCAAGAAAAGAGTTTCTGCTTTTAATAATTTCGTAAGGAAGGCTAATGAAATGGTTGAGGATTCAACTAGATTTAGCGTTTACCGAGCAAGTATTCAAGGAGGAAAAAGTGGAAAGGATGCGGCTATGGCAGCTCGCAATGCTAGTTTTGATCCCAAGCAAAAGGGAACTCGCGGCGATCAGCTTAGAGCTTTATATTTGTTTTCCAATCCTAGTATCCAATCGACCAAAAACTTTTGGAGAAGCCTAAAAGACCCCAAGGTTTTTAAGCCAGTTCTGGCCGCAACACTTGGAACCGCTGTGTTGATTGAAACATACAACTCCATTATTGATCCAGACTGGAGAAACAAAGTGAAAGGTGGACCGGACAAGAGCGAGTGGAGGCTGAACAAGAATCTGGTTGTTTTAAATCCATTCAAGGGTGAGGATGGAAGCTTGTCTTACTCTCAGTTCCCTTTGGCCCATGAAATTTCCCCAATATGGACTGCTACAAATGGCATTGCCCGAATGATGCACAATCAAAGCTATAAGGCTGGTGCAGCAGCAGGGTTGCTAGATGCAGAGGAACTTGCGGCTATGCCTGGAAGGTTGGATTCCACCGATCAGATAATTAAAGGTATAGGCCAAAGCATCCTAGACGGATACAACCCAACTGGGGGCAGTTTAATTCCAACTGTACCAAGGAGAATCTTAGAACTCACATCCTTGAATAAGGACGGTCTGGGTAGAGAAATTGTTCCTGAGTATTTGATGGATCAGAACATGGCGGCATATGCTAAGGTTAACCCTTGGACCGCAAAAACTGTAGGTGGAGAAATCGCAATTGAGCTTTCCAAGGAACTAGAAAATCTTGGTGCTCCTGTATCTCCAGAAAAACTTCTCTATATGTTTCAGACTGGACTTGGTGGAGCGGGAACTGAAACATTAAGGTTGTTTGATGTTACAAGTAAGCTGTTTAATCGGGAAGAAATTAAAGCTAACGACGTTCCAATCTTCCGAAGATTCTTTGGATCAACTTATGCAGATGGCTTTGAGCAACGCACCGGAATAGAGCCCGATCTAAAGCTGTTTGAGTATGAGCAGAACACTCAGAACTCTTTAAACAGCCAAGAAGCCTTTGATGTAATCACTAGATTGCAAAGCATAGACGATCCACTGGAGAAGCAAATGGCCCTGCAGACTGAACTGTCGGCTTCTAACAAATCGGTTCAACGCAGAGTTAGAAAAATGCTTCAAGACAAGGAGCGTGGAATAACTAGGGGTGACAAGGATATTAGGAGGCTAGGAGTTGAGAACGGAAACAGAGCTAGATTTTACCAGTCTCAAATTGAACGCATCCCACCTGCATATGTAAGTCAATTTATTCAAGAGCAAAAAGATAAAGGGATTTTGACTGAGAGCGTGGAGAATCAATTAAGGATTAGAAACGCATTGGAATCAATTGCACCTGTTTCAGTGATAAATGAAAACTAAGACTATATATATGCTAGGTGGCAAAAATTACAAAGGCCACAAGCACTTTAAAAACGGACGTTGGTTCACTGGGAAAACTCCACACTTTTCTAGTAAACCACTCTCTGTTCAGAACAGGGTAGTTGCCGATTCTAGGAAACGCATCTCCTACTAAAAGAATAAGGGCCGAGAATGACCTCGGCCCCGACGGGTTTAATGAAAGGTGAAAAAGATAAAACACCTTTTCCAAAGATTACTCGTCTGGATTACCGTCTAAATTTTCTTCCTCCTTCTGTGGATTGAGCTGATTGTTAAGCTGTTCGCACTGCTCTTCGTTCATCTCATCTATAGCTTTGGAGGCTTGTTGTCTTAGTAAATTTGCACAACCAACAACAGTCAATGAAGATGTTAGCAATTCCTTAACTTGGTCTATAGTAGCCGTGTTAATTAAGTGGTTGTAGTAGTCTTGTTTTAGTTTATTCAGGTCCATGATATTCCTCGTTTTGTATTTTAGTTTCAAGGAGAGCCAGAGCCCTCCATGCCACAGCTACATAGTCCTCTTCTAAGAGGTGTCGCATCAGGCAGTCATGGTGATCGTTAGATTTTCCTGGCTCCCAGTGAAGAGGTTCAAGGGGATCGCAATGTTTCTCATTGCCAGCATAGGATTGCTGGGCCACTGCTGCAATGGCGTTCGGAAATGGGGACAGTACCCCAGAATATATGGGCCACTTTTTTCTTTCATGGCTCTCTTCGGGGATTAGTTTTACTCTGTTCTGTGGATTAGATCTAAAAATCATAGCGATATAAACTTAACCAAGTGCATGGGAGACATATAGAATGATTGCACCATATCTTCATAACGTGAGTCTTTTTTAGTTTCGCAATACCAGCTCTTATGTGAGCTTCCCTTTACAATTGCTGCATGGGTTTCTCTTTTGTTTAAATAGTAATACCTATATGGCCTTGGCTTTGCCCTGTCAAATGAATGTTTAGCACACACAATAAATTTTGAGTTGAAAGGCCAGTCAGCTCTGCCGGTAAAGTCAACTCCTAGCTTTTTCACTTCAACCCTTTGACCAACATACAAGTCCCCGTCATCGGCAAACTCCTCCCACTCCTCATGTGATGGAGCGACAAAGGTTGGTGGTATGTTCACCGGATAACCCATCGAGCTGATGTGGTTTGCAATTTTCCAAACTGGCCCGTGGCTTTTGGCTAGGTGCTTTTTGAATCTTTCATTGTCGTTCATTTCTTTTTTCTCTTTGCGTTCTCTTCCTTTGTCTTGGCCTTGTGTGCTTCCTTGCTAACTGCCTGTAGGTTTTCTTTACCACAGAACAACCTAGGAAGAAGCTCGTTCCAATTGTATCCAAGATATTTAGTTTTGCGTCCCCACTTTTCGGGGATTACCGGCTCGATGTGGTCAACCTGCATTTCCTTTGCGGGGAAAAGCTTATTGGTAATAGCACATCGGTACATCTTCCGCATCCTGCCGGTCTTCTCGTTCTTCTGGCTTTCAACAAACGACTCATTGAGTGTTTGATATTTGGGAGCCCACCTCCTAGTCCCCGACCTAACACAGGACATCATAAAAGATCTTAGTCTAGCTTCAGTCCAAACCTTCATCGCATCTTGTTGACCAAGTCATAGAACATGAAGCAACCGATAGCATCATGCAGTGCCTTGGCCTGTGCCTGTTCAGTCCACGTCTTGACATGGGTGTTTCCGTTATTGGTATTGATTATGACGGTGTGAATTGGCGGGTCATAGTCTAGGTAACTGGCAAGCCTTACCATCCTAGATTCCGAAGCTAGCTGCATAGCGTCCTTGTGGTATGCCTTGCGGGAAATTTCCTGATGCTCTGCCACATCCCTTGTCTTGTAGTCAAAGAGGGCAAGCTTGCCATTGTGTACGGCCAGTAGATCAATTGTTCCTGCTGTGTTAAACTCTTGGTCACTGTTGGAAATCACTCCCTCAACTTCCACAACTTCTAGGTCTTGGTCATCTGCCCATTTAATGAACGGCATAACAAAGGGCTTCCAAGATTGGGGACACTGACCCCCGCAAATGGTAGTTTCTAAATGTTTGTGGCATTCGGTTCCCCAAGAAGAACTCTTTACCTCCTCGCCAGTCTTTGGATGAACCCTCATCCCCCACATCATGTCCATGATTTCCTCTTCACCGAGGTTTGGGTGTTCCTTGGTAAGCTCGATTGCTTTCTTAGTCCTCCAAGTTTCAAAGAAGAAATCTGGATACACCTTCAGCTTCTCGGTAACGCTGGCAACTATCGCCTTGCCACTACTTTGAGTTTCCTTCCTTGCCTGGAAGGGAGTGGACAGGTCATCCCGAAGGAACCCCGTATCTTTTTTTACTTCATAAAAGTGTGCCATAATATAAAGCGGGGGCCAAAGCCCCCGCAGTTTAACCTAACCCAAACTAGAATGGTGCTCCTTCTTCCTGAACCAACTCTCGGTCCTCTTGGATGGCTTCCCTAATTTCTAGCAAGTCCTTTGCAATGGAGAATACAATGTATTTAAATTGCTCACTGTATCCATTGCTCTTGAACGTACTATCTTGTACTGCCGCTTGGCAAGCTTGGTTTATGCAAGCTTGAATGGCAATCTCTCTTCCCTTGTCTACTCCACCACTGCCATTGTTGGAATAGTTCGGTCGTTTGTAGAACGTCTCGGTTCCATCCTTGGACTGGTGTCCGGTGAATCCTTGACTGTCCTGTGGAATCTCTCTTGGTATTGAGATTTTCCATTTGGTGTGACCCTTCGGGGTCTTGTATGTTGAGTCGGTTGCCTCTACTGTGGCTCCCGCTTCTGCCCACCGAGGGGCTTTGCTTTTGCCGTTGGCAACTCCTTTTGTGCCATCGTCAAATTCTAACCAGAACCCCCAGAGGTCCCCGTTAGGTGTGTTTCTTGGTTCGTCTCCCATGAGACGCACTGTTTTTATTGTTTTTAGATCAGACATTTTATTTTTAGTCTACGTTGTACCAATACTCATCCTCTGGTGAGAGGGTAGAGATTGGGCTTGTTTGGAATAGTCGGGTTTTGGTATCAAACCAAAGGTCGCGACTAAAGTTGACCCCGCTGTTGCGTTGCTTGAAGCAGGTGAATGTGCCGTCTCCTTGCTTCTTATACTTGTCCTGCTCTTCAGCACTTCCGTTGGACATGACCAGTTCCTTAGCAGTGTTGCGGTGCATACTGCATATGGTGTGGCTAGCCTGAGACAGTTCTTGACTGCCAAGGATAGATCCAGGGCTGGTAGGGGCATACTTAGTACCCCCATTCTCTTTACTTTTTGCATCGGCGTGAGCTATTAGGACAATTGAAAGCTGATGCTTAACCGCTGTCCTAGCTAAGTCTTTAGCTATAAGACCCTGTTGCTCAAAGTCAAGCTTCGGTGCAAGATAGCTGAAGCTGTCTATCATAATGGTATTTATTCCATACTTCTGCTTGGCTAAAATTATCTCGGACTTGAGACCATCCCAATTGTTTCCACGGTTTTGGAAGTTGGTGTCATCAATGAAGTAGATGTTCTCTCCTAGCTCATCGGCAACCTGTGCACACTGCTCATGCTTCGGCTCCTCTCCAAGAAGTTGTGTTCCTAGTTGAAGCATCATATTCTCAATGGGAACCTCAAAGGATACGGCCATACACTTCGTTCCTGTGCTGGCTAGGTGTAGCAGTAGCTGGTATGCTATCTGGCTCTTGCCTGAACCTGGAATGCCAATGATGGTCAGTAGCTCGCTCTCCCTCAATGATAGGGGCATATCTTGGAAGCACCAATTCTTCCATTCTCTTTCCCTCTCCTGCTGGGTTACACAATCCTGCATCTGCAACACAAAATCATTGGGCCTTACCAAAGCCTCTGGCTCGTTGCCCTTGGCACTATCCATAAGCTTCTTCAGATCGTCCTCAGTGGGGTGATCCTTGACCAGCCAATCGTTTACATCATTGTGTGGCTCCGGTATCTCAATACGGTAACAGCGGTCCGCTGAGAGCCTCTGAGAGAGCTTAATAAACATCTGCTGACCTGCGTCATCCATGTCACTGGCAACGTAGATGCGTTCCATCCTAGTCAGAATCTCAAAGCAGTTCTCAATCCACCCGTGATTACTGGCTGATGGTACAGCAATGACTGGAATGTTACTCTCCTTCTGCATCTGGTGCAGACTCATACAATCAATCTCACCCTCACAGATGATAAGCTCTCGGTCATCCTCCCCAACTAGGTGCAGTCCAAACGGTGAGTTGAATACAGGTTGGGTGGAATAGATTTGTTTCTTGTTCCCAATGCGGGTGATGCACGTATACTTGAGCATCCGGCAACGGCCTTCGGTGTCATAGAGTGGTGCTCCCCACCAATGGGAGCCCTGCTTATCTTGGGCAAAGATGTTGTACTTACCAAGGGTGCGCTCGTTTATCCCCCGCTTCTCAACCATATACTTGTGAACCTCGGAGCCTCTTAATGCAGTGTCTGGAATCTCCTTAACCTCCACCCTGTCCTCCTTCTTGATTGTTCTAATCTGCTCAAAGCCACAGAATTTGAGAGCCCATCTCATCGTCTCGGAGAACGATCCACCGAGCTTGCGGTGACACAGCTCTAAGATGTTGCAACTCTCCCCAGTCTGGTGATCCTTGGCAACGTACACGCTACTGTTTTGGGCCTTGAACACATTACAAGACCGTCCCTCAACATCACCTCTCAAGTCGGCCATGACATACCGACCACCTGCCTCCCGCTTTGCGGCGGGAAACATATCAGCCATGAGCCTATCAATTTTTGTGCTGAGTTCTCGTTTTATTTCTTCAGGTGTTTTCATATTTTAAGATGTAAGGGTTGGTTTTGTTCTCTCGGTTCTGGTTTTAGCATCCGGTCAATGATAACTCCGGTGCAACACTGCTGTTCATACGCCAAGCGGTGCAAGAGATCGTGGGTTTCGGGGCTGATAGTTGTCTGCAATCTTACCCTGTCTCCTGGCATCCACTTGCGTGGCCGCCCTCTTCTTTCTTTTCTGTTTTTATATCTGACAAGAGCAAGATCCCTGATTGATGGATCGTTTTCTGTCAACTGCTGTGTGATTTTTTTGTTTTCGGCCATACTTTTTTTGTTTTATTGGTTGTTTTTTTATCAAAGGACTGCGGCCACTGCTTGCGCCGCTCGTTCCAACTTCTGCTTAAACTTCTTATCCGTATCTCTCCAAGCCATCACCTTGTCATCGGCATAGACACAAGATGAGTGATCCCGATTGGCATACCAGCCAACCAATGGCCATGAAACCTGTCGGCCAGTCATCTTGGCTAGGTGTATTGCCACAAAGCGTGGCTCTACAATGTGGTGTTGTCTTCTTTTCCCCCGCATATCCTGAACGGATACACCATAGAGGTCTGAAACGGTTTTGAATACCGTCTCAAAATTGTCGATCATTGATTTTGGTGGTTTATATTTCATTTAAAATTTAGTGCCTCCGGATTGTATCCATTCTCTATGGCTGCTGCGTCCCAAGCTCTTGCCGCCTCCTCTTCATCATCAAAGTATCCGAGGTGTTCCTGTTTCACGTTAACCATGATGCGAGCATTCCACTTTTTAATATTTTTCTTCCAAGAAACACCCCTAAAATTAGATGTTGCTCCCCGTACCTTTTGAAAACTCCTACAGTTTTGGGAGCGTGTCACCATCCTTAAATTGTCAACGTGGTTCTCAGTCTTCACCCCATTGATGTGATCCACTTGCAAGGACTTGTCCCAATCGGGAAGGAAATGCTGGGCCACAAGGCGAGCACCGTAAAAAGCTTTACTCCTTTTATTTTTACGCAAAACAATAACAATGCGCCCCGAGTTATTTTCATTTAACTTCATAATCCTAGTCTTGCCATACCACAGGGACATGACTCTCCCTTGATTGGATATTCGGTAGTCTCCCTCATAGCCAATAACATCTTTCCATTCTTCTTCTTTCATAATAATTCTTGGTAACCTATAACAATTCCTAGTCAGTAAGTAACTCTTGGTTACTCTAACAGACTATAACTTTCTCTTGGTAATATAATACTAGGATAGGGTAACGCAGGGTTACCACCCCCAGGTAGGGTGACGGTGAACAGGTTGGAGTTGTCCATCCTTCTCTTGATTGTAACGAGCTTGCGTTTCTGAAGCCTTGTAAGCACCCTAGAAACGCTTTTCGGGTGAAGCCCTGTGTCTTTCCCTATCTTTGAGGTGGAAGGGTAGCACAGGCCATTGTCTGGATTGGCATGATTGGCCAAGCACAACAACACAAGCTTCTCTGTTGAGGGTAAGGGGATAGCCCAAACCCTCCGTTCCAATTCAAACGACATTTCTTATGCGCCGTGATAGCAATCATCAAACCGAGACTCGGCGAGGTCATCCTCATATTCTCCCTTTGCCTGTTGCTCGGCCTTATCCATAAGGTCAAAGACCTTTGAGTCAGGCAGGGTGTTTAATATTTCCTTCCCGTCCTCCCACACTGCCGTAACCAATCCCTCTTCCGTGTCAACCTGGACACGGTAGTCTCCTATCGTGAACTCTCTCATCGGGAAAGGTTGCCCTCCCCAGCTTGCAATTGTTCACCGACGTTGCCGTAGCTTTGGTTGGTGATTGCCTGAAGGTCATTAAAGAATGTCCCGATTGTGGTTCGGGCATTAAGGATTGCGTCCGATAGCTGCTCGTCCTCAGATTGCCCAAGGAATCCCAATGCAACAGATAACTGCTGATCGGCATCTTCTCTGGCATCGGAGTTTCCACTCCAATGGTTTTTTATATCCTCTCTAGCGCCTATAATCAGCTTCATAGCTTCACTGATTCTTTCTTCGGTACTTTCTTTTTTACTCATATTATCTTTGGTTTTGGTTTTCATTAGTGGGGCAATGCCCCGTTCAGTTATTACTAGAGTTGAAAAATCCTATGGTTGCAAGAAGTTTTTTCATTTTATTCCAATGGGGTTGGGTTTCTCTTTTCCGGTGGCCTTGAGGCCCTCCAACATGAAGCCTCGCCCAGTCTTCTACCGTTGGCTGCCTTTCCAATCTTTGAGGGGTTGCATACCGCTTCATGTAGCAATAGATTATTAGTTCAGACCGTTCGGGATTGAAGGCGTCTTCATGTTTAAATGGTTTGCCAATCACCCCGTTACTTAGTCCCCACTCACTAGCATCTTGCACGTAAGCCGCTTGCAATTGATACTTGCCCCAACTATCGCCCCCGTCACCAATGGCTTCGGGGTTGCCCCCACTCTCAACGAGAGCAAGGGCTTTGAGGAATGACAGCCAGGAGCCTATTGCCTCATCCTTTCCAGGTAAATTGCAAGGAGTGAGACCAATACAACGGCCCCCGCGATTATTCTTATCAGTTCCGAATTCATTTCTTTGTTCGGTTCATAAGCAATCCACATGTTAGGCCGATTGCACTGATGGCAGCGATACCCGCCCCAAAGAGGGCGAAAATATCGTTCTGTAAATGATTTATTAGGTCCATTTTCTTTTATTGGTTTTTATTATTGGGTGAAGGTTGCCCCCTATCCCCTTGAAGGAGTGAGGGCAAATGTTCACGCAATCTTGTTTAGGCTTTCAAGCCATTCCCTTATTGGGGTCGCTTTGATTCCCTTCTTTAGTGTTAGCTTTTCAAGAGTGGCGTATTGCAATTCGCAAACTGCCTTCCCTTCTTTGCTTATCACGTAAGAGGCGTTTATGTTTTTATTGAATGGCTCAAGTTTCATTTTTCTTTTATTGGTTGAGGGTTAAGAAATTGTACTCTGTGGGAAAGTGAAAACATAGCCGCCCTTTATTCCCCCGTATGTCATTTTTGATACGTTCCAATCCAAACACCTTCCGGTGGGATTTTTACTGACTAAAGCCTTTACGGCTTTGAAATGAAGCTTCTCATCACTCAGCGCATAATCATAATCGATTGTGCATGAATGCCCGTTGCATGTGAAGGCTTTGATTCTTGAGCCTTTTGTGTTGGTTGGGCCTAGATATTTTGTCTGTATTGCTATCATTCTTTTTTTGGTTCTTGGTTCTTGTTTAGTATCCTAACCAAGCTAAAACGTCTCCGCCCCATACTTGATCAGCTATAAATGGCTTTGCGATTCTTTCCCCTGAAATCTCGCAAATTATGTACCTTCCGTCAAAAATGGCTTTAAAGCCGTGATTTTTCAGTTCTCTGATCGCTTCATAAATTGAAACGCTTGCCTCGGTTGCTTCTTGATAATCCATATGCTTTTTTTTGGTTTATTGGTGGGCTTCATTACCCACCCCGAAAGCCCGCAAGTCTTAGTTGCAGGCTAGGGGATTGGTTTTGGTTTTGGTTTACGTATGGTCTACTGTCTCACTTGCTTGCTCTACTAAGTTCAAAAAGTCGTCTCTTCTTGGCTTCTTGCCAAGTCGCTTGCTGGCTGCCTTTGAATAATCCGCAATGGCTTGAGCGCGGGTAAAGGTGATTTCCAAGTAAAGGTCTTGGAGGAATCCGCAATCTGAATTTTCTCTAATTTTTTTAGCATTCCTCAAAATCGCCTTTGCGTAGGTCTCAATTCTGATCAGTTCGCCTTCACTCACTGCTAGTTTCTTTGATCCGTATGATGATACTCTTTTCATTTGTCTTTTGTTTTTGGTTTTCATTGAGCGCAACGTGCGCCAGTTAATTCATACAGTCAAAAAAGAACTATGATTTGCCCCGTGTCAATAGCATAAGGGCACTTTCTCACTTTTTATTGCACTTTTTTTGCTTTGAGGGGCTTTCAAATGGGACCTCCCACCCCAAAGAATAACTAGCCAACCAAAGCCGAGCCCGCTTGCTTGTAGTTGCTCAGCGGATACAAGCCCAACGGGGAGGGGGTCGGGGGGGCGGTGTCGTTCGCGTATATATGCATCTACTAGCCTTATAAAAAATATTGACATACAGGCGCTTGTGACTATTTGGAATGTGAAGATGGACGTAAAGGAGGAGCTAATAGACTCAATTCGGGAGGGGATTTTAGAAATCCAAGAACACAATCCTAAGAACAATAGTATTTTATCTAGGAGTAATCCCGAAAAAACTGCGGAAATATTGTACTTACACGCTACTGGAGTGACCCAGACCCAAATGATAAAGAAGTATGGGATGAAGCGTGAAACAATTGTAAATGTCTTGTTGGACTATGCAGACTTAACGGGCAAGTGGAAGCAACTGGGAAGCAAGGTGAGAGGCAGAGCATTCCTGGAGCTGTCCTCTCTAGAGGAAGACTTGATAGAGATGCTAAGAGAACGGATGGATGCAGGTGAGATAAAGGCTAGTTTCAGGGACTTGTTGCCTTTGGCCATTGCATTGGAGAAAGCGGAGAAGGGTAGTAACACATTCAGGGGAGAAGCTAGTACCATTGTAGAAGAGCGTAAGGTGGTAAGCCAAGAGGACTATGAGGCCACAGTTAAAGCGGCTAGGGAGCGTCTAGCTAATATGAAAAAAGCGGAGGTAGTCATTGACCAAGAAGTGTAAAAGTTGCGGAGAAAAAAAGCCTTTTTCGGGTTTTCACGGCAATGGAACCTACAGAGGGAATAAAAGGTATAAATCCAATTGCAAAATTTGCACCAACGAAAAACCAAGAAACAAGAAAAACAATTTGATTAAGGCACACTTTGGGGCTTGGCGTTGCTCTAAGTGTGGTATGGAGGGCAGACCAATTCAATTTGATTGCCATCATGTTAGAGGTGTTAAGAAATTCAGGGTTTCTCAGTATTTTAGGAAAAGCAAGGACAGCGAAAAAGTTTTTATTGAGGAACTAGAGAAGTGTGATTTACTCTGTGCCAACTGCCACAGGCTAGAGCATGATGTAACATCCCCTAAAAAAACACCTTCAACGATGTTTTCACCCCCCATAAAAGTG
>Ga0209634_1001311_pt1 | contig 18278 bp, 17 predicted proteins | sample LinPmetageLP40_FD_184043 | JGI IMG/M metagenome (GOLD analysis project Ga0209634, IMG submission 184043) | Marine viral communities from the Pacific Ocean - LP-40 (SPAdes) (version 2) | ecosystem: Environmental > Aquatic > Marine > Oceanic | place: Pacific Ocean | collected 2010-08-26 | reverse complement strand
TTCGATAATAAGTGTAAGAGCAAACCAAATAGTAAAACACAATTATGTTGTGATCCATACGATACAAAATTGGAAAATATACGTCAATTTATATCACAAGAAGATATAGATAATTTTAATAAAGTTGATGTTAAAAAATGTAATAATAGTATTTCAAAAATTCGTGTATGTCCTAAAAATATGTCAGATTGTGGAGAAGGAGAATGGAGAAAACCTAGTGTTTATGAAATATGTAAATTAAAAAATTTAGATAAGGATGATTATATTGATCAAGTTAGTTCACAAAACCCACCCACATCCCCATCAACAACATCAGTAAAACCTGAAAAATTTTATAGTGAATCAATAAAAGATATTGATATAAATAAATTAACACCAGATTGTAATACTAATAAATGTAATAGTGATGAAATACATTTAAGAATAGATCAAAATTATAATAATGATAATGTTAAAACCGAACATTATTATTTAATAGAGGCAGTAAAAAGAGATGATGAAAGTTATTTATATGATTATTATACGAAGAATTATAATGTGAGTGTTAATGATAAATTATTGTATGGATATAGTGGAAATACTATATTTCATAATGCTATATATCATAATGCATTCAAATGTATAGAATATTTATTAACAACAAATTTTGATTATTCAAATACAAATAAAGATAATAATAGTGTATTACATATTGCTTGTTTAAAAGGAAATTATGATGGAGTATTTAAATTATTAAAACATGGTGTAAGTATAGAGTGTAAAAATAATCATGGTGATACAGCTCTTCATAGTGCTGTTAGATCTGGATCATATAATTGTGTTAAAATATTATTACAAAATAACGCCAGTAATTGTATATTAGTTAAAAATGATTACGGAGAAATACCTTTACATACTGCGGTATTACCAGTAAGATATGATTTAGAAACTGATGTAGAAAAACGTAAAAGTCTTAAAGATCGTATGAATTTTGAAATAGTTAAAATATTAGTAGAATATGGATCAGATATCCATAATAAAAATAAAAAAGGGGAAACAATATTAAAAACATTAACAAAAAAAAATAAATCTATTGTTAGAGAAGAGATACGCACATATCTTCAACGTAAATATTATCATAACTATACAAGTAGTGAATATATGAAAATGCTAAATGATTATCCTGAAATACGACCATTTGAATTAGATACTACATTAGATGAAAATTTAAAAAAAAATTATTTAGAGTATGATTCTAAAGTTAATTATAAAGATTTAGTTAAATATTATGATGATACAGTTAGAGATGAAAATTTATATGTAAAAAAAAAAACTAAAGCATTAAAAGCAAATATAGAACATTTTTCAAATAATGAAAATGATAGTGAAAATGATAGTGATAAAATGTCACAAAATAATATTTATGGTCTAATAATAATAGCAGTACTTGTATTGTATATATTATTTAAATAATTTATTTAAAGATATTTTTATATAAAATAAAATTGAATTAAATTTATTTTTATTTTAATTTTTAATAATGAATAAAATTAACTATGATAGTGATACTTGGAAAGTTATTGAATCATATTTAACGGAGGATAATTATAAAAATTTAATTAGGCATCATATAGATTCATTTAATGAATTTACGGATATAAGAATAGAACAAATAGTTAAACAGACAAATCCATTATTAATTTTTAATAATTATGATGAAGAATCAAATAGTTATAAATATCAGATTAATATAAATTTTGGAGATGTATATTTTAATAAACCAGTAATTTATGAAAATAATGGTAGCACTAAAATTATGACTCCAAATGATGCTCGATTACGTAATTTAACTTATTCTTCGCAATTATTAATAGATATAACAATTGATATTTATTTAAATGAAAATAATGAAACAAAGTTATTAAATAGCAAGAAGTTAAAAAAGGTAAATATTGGTAAAATACCAATTATGGTTGGTAGTAAATATTGTGTTACAAATATGAATATTGATAATAGTGTTGAATGTCCCAATGATTTAGGGGGGTATTGCATTATTAATGGAAATGAAAAGGTAATTGTTGGTCAAGAAAAAATAGCTGAACAGCATGTAACTGTTTTTAAAGCAAGTAAAAATAATATGAAATATAGTCATATTGTGGAAGTAAAATCAGTATCAAAAAAGGGATTTAATACACCTAAAAATTGTAGTATTAAATTTTCCAATAAGGATGTTTTAAAAGGGAAGACATTAAGGGTAAATATTCCACATTGTAGAACTGATATACCATTATTTATATTATTTAGAGCATTTGGTATTTCATCTGATAAAGAAATTCTTAAATGTATTTTGTATGATATTGATAATAATGATGATAAATTAGCATTATTACAGAGCACTGTGGAAGAAGGATCCGATATTTTAAATCAAGAAGATGCTATAGAATATATATTACGATATAGTTCAATTCTTGGACAACCAAAAGATATTAAATTAAATCGTGAGCGTAAAATAGTATTATTTAGAGAAATGATGGAACGTGATGTATTAGCACATGTTGGATATAATTTTAAAAAGAAGGCATTATTTCTTGGATATATGGTAAATAAATTATTAAAATGTTATTTTAATGAATTACCATATGATGATAGAGATAGTTATTGTAATAAGCGTGTAGAAACATCTGGATATTTAATGGCATTATTATTTAGACAATATTTTACAAAAATGACTAAGGATATGAGGAATCAAATTATGAAAGAATTAAATAGTAATCCATGGAAGAATTCTAAAAATATGAATATAGAATCAATTATTAATAATAATAATTTATTTAAAATAATTAAATCAACTACTATTGAATCTGGTATGAAATATGGTTTAGCAACTGGTAATTGGGGTATTAAGAGTACTAATAGTAAAGTTGGTATAGCTCAAGTTTTAAATAGATTAACATATAATGCTACATTATCACATTTACGTCGTGTAAATACACCAACAGAGAAAACGGGTAAATTAGTGCCTCCGAGAAAATTACATAACACACAATGGGGTATAATTTGTCCTTCAGAAACACCTGAAGGTGGATCTGTTGGATTGGTTAAAAATCTTGGAATAATGACATATATTACTAATCAGAGTAGTGAAGAACCTATAATAAAAATAATAGAAGATAGTAAAAATGTTAAAAATATTGCGATGATTGACGATATAAGTAGTATTAATGATATGACTAAGATATTTATTAATGGTGATTGGGTATATGTAACAGAAAAATCAGTTGAAATTTATGATAATTTAATATATTCTCGAAGAATGGGTATTATTAATATTTATACATCAATATCATTAAATATTGAATTAAATCAAATTAACATATTTACTGATGCTGGAAGATGTTGTAGGCCATTATATATTGTTAAAAATAATAAATTATTGATTACAAAAACTGATATAGATAATATTATTTCAAAAAAGTATAAATTTAGAAATCTTATTATACGTGGATTAAATAATAATTTAAATTATGAAAGTAATGATACACGAGAAAATTCTATAGGATGTATAGAATATTTAGATACAGAGGAAGCATATTATAAAATGATTGGAGTGCATGAAAATTTAAAAAATAAGCTTACAAAATATTCTCATTGCGAAATTCATCCAAGTGTAATATTAGGATTATTATCGTCATTAATTCCATTTTCAAATCATAATCAATCACCTAGAAATACATATCAATCAGCTATGGGTAAACAAGCAATGGGATTATATATGACAAATTTTAGACATCGTATGGATACAATGGGTCATATATTATATTATCCAAATAAACCTATTGTAGATACTAATATTGGAAAATTAGTTCCATCATGTAATGTTCCGAATGGATTAAATGTGATTGTTGCTATTGCTTCATATACGGGATATAATCAAGAAGATTCTATTATACTTAATAAAGGGTCTGTTGAAAGGGGATTATTTAGATCAACATTTTTTAGAACATATCGCGATGATGAAAAAAAAATACAATCATCTGGACAAGATGAGCGTATAATGAAACCAGATCCAAACATTACCGCAGGTATTAAACCTGGATGTTATGATAAATTGGAATATAATGGATTAGTTCCTGTAAATACTTATGTAAATTCAGATGATATTATTATAGGTAAAGTATTTCCTACTAAATCTAAAGGTAAAACAAAATATGCGTATAGAGATAGTAGCACATTTTTACGAAGTAATGAATCGGGATATATTGATAAAATTTATGTAAATAGAAATGGTGATGGACATAAATTTTGTAAAGTTCGTGTTAGATCTAATAGAATTCCAAAAATAGGCGATAAGTTTTCATCTCGGCATGGTCAAAAAGGAACATGTGGAATGATATTAAATGAAGAAGATATGCCATTTACAAAAGATGGTGTTAGACCAGATATTATTGTTAATCCACATGCTATTCCAAGCCGTATGACAATTGCTCAATTATTAGAATGTATTTTAGGAAAAGCAGCAACATTAATAGGTGGGTATGGTGATGGGACACCATTTAATGATACATCGGTTGAAAAAATTATGAAATTATTAGAAAAAAATAATTTTGAGGGAAGTGGTAATGAAGTATTATATAATGGTATAAATGGAAAACAAATGAATACAAAAATATTTATTGGACCAACATATTATCAAAGATTAAAACATATGGTAGAAGATAAAATTCATTCACGATCAACCGGACCAATGGTATTATTAACACGTCAACCAGCTGAAGGTAGATCAAGGGATGGTGGTTTACGTTTTGGAGAAATGGAACGAGATTGTATGATAGCACATGGTAGTGTTCAATTTTTAAAGGAAAGGATGTTAGATGTATCAGATAATTATCGTGTATTTATATGCAATGAATGTAAATTTATTGCTGCTGTAAATCCAGAAAAAAATATATATAAATGTAAGGCATGTAATAATTATATTGATTTTTCAGAAGTTAGAATACCTTATTCATGTAAATTATTAATACAAGAATTAGAAGGTATGAATATAGGATCAAGAATTATAACAAATTAAATAATGAATTAACAAATCTATAATTTACTTTTTGTTCCTTTTTTTCCGCGTGAGAACATTCTACTTAAGCTATTTTTAAAACCTCGTTTTTGACTTTTTCTTTTTTTTTACGCTTTGTGTATTTTGTCTAAGACTTTGTCTTTTTTTTGCGCTTTGTATATTTTGTCTAAGACTTTGAAGTTTTTTTTTTCTAAGACTTTGAAGTCTTTTTATTTCAGTTTTCCGTCTTTTTATATCATTGTTCATGTTTTCTATCGCTTCATGAGAAACCCGCAGAGTTTCATCTATTTCATTTTGTGTTCTTTGTGTATTATTATTAATATTTTTTTGTTTAGCTTTAAGTCGAGTCTCATTATTTTGATTAAGTGTTATCCCTTCTCTTTCCAAATTTTCTATCATTTCATTTGTATTAAAATTATTAGAATTTAATCCAAGAGATCTTCTTATGTTTGCTTGAGCTATATCTATTTTCTGTTGTGTGTTTCTTGTATTTTTATTAATTTGTTGTCTAATTCTCAAACTATCTAACATTTCTTTTAATGTTTTTCGATTTGTTTTGATTTTTTTAACAATTCTGTTAGGCATATATATTATATTATATTTTTTTTTTAATAGATGTATTAATATATTTTGTTAATATTAAATATAAATCACCACGCATGTACACATCTGTATTATGTATTAATCCTAATTTTTCTATTTTATATTTATAATTTAATGCCGGATTTATAATTTTAAACGAATAATTTTTATTATCTAAATGATTAAAGTTAATATCTAATTCTTTTAAATCTTCTATACCATTGTTATTTATATGATAATTATATATTAAATCATATGTGTTAAATATATTATAATTAATATGGGGTTTAGGTAATATATTTATATGAATATCACCAGGAATTTTATTTATATAATGATGTGAATATTTTTTAAATACTATATTTTTATATTTACAATCAAATTCTAAATTTATTGATTTATTTATATATTTTGATCCATTACATTTATCACAATAATCATGTTTACATATTGTACATTTTCTTAAACGTTCAATAGTAATTTTTTTATTTACATTATTATAAATATCATAAAAATCAATATTAGCATTTATATATAAATCTTCTGTTTTTTCTAAATTAGAATTCATAGTATCATTAAAATTATTAACCTTTTCTAAAACATTTTTTAACATATCTTCATAATCAATATCCTTAAAGTATAATTTAAATTCATTAATTTTACTAAATATAGATCCAAAATTTAAATCATCGTTAAAATTGTTAGATGAAAATGAAGCGAATGGATTAGATTTATTATTAATAATATTATTATATGCTGCGGAAATTGACTTAAATTTTTCTTCTGCTTCATGTTTATTATTAATATTTCTATCAGGATGATATTTTCGTGCTAATTTTTTATATTTTTGAGTAATAATGTCTATAGTATCCGACCTTGAAGCGCCTAATATTTTATAATCATCCATAAATCTAATTATAGTATATAAATTTATTCTTAAATATTGATTTTATTTTATTTTATCAACATAAAATTGAATTAAAAAATAAATTTAAAGATATTTTAAGTATTATTAATAGTTATGAATATTTCTCCAACTGATTTAAGAATATCTACCCATACGGCAACATGCAATATTAATACACATGTTAATTTGCAGATTGTTTCAAAATACTTAGAAATAAATGATCAAATTAAGTATGTAGAGTATGGCGATACAATAAAAAAAGGAGAAAATATGAAAATACAATCTAAAAAAGCAAAGGCAAAAAAAAGGGTATTTTTCAATCAAATTACTATTATTATTGAGCCCACTAAAGGTAGATTTAACAATGTTAAATTATTTAATAATGGGGCTGTTTCTATGACTGGATTAAAACAATTAGATGAAGGTGAAAAATCTATTAATATTTTATTAAATAATATAAAAGATATTGAGGGTGTATTTTATTATAATCTAACAAGTTTAGAAATAGGTAAAATAGAATTATCACATTCAAAAGGAATTGAGTGTAAATTTTGTAATAAATCAGTATCATATAATAATATAAAAAGAACTCATTGTAATCACTATATTTGTAATATATGTAATGAAAAGGAACATAAAGAATGTAAAGTATGTAATACTAAATTAATTGAAACAGGTTTATATTTTCCTAATTTATGTAAAGTTAAAGACTATAAAATTGTATTAATAAATAGTGATTATTATTTAGGTTTTGAAATTAAAAGAAATGTTCTACATGATTTATTAGTTAACAAATATAATATATTTTCATCATACGAACCATGTATTTATCCTGGTGTAAATAGTAAATATTATTTTAATAAAGCATATTTAGATAAACCATATACTGGTAAATGTTACTGCGATGTATATTGTGATGGTAAAGGAAATGCTAATGGAAATGGTGAATGTAAAAAAATTACTATTGCTATTTTTCAGAGTGGTAGTATTATAATTACTGGAGCAAGAGATATGGATCAAATTAAACATGCACATAGATTTATTAATAGTGTTATAAATGATAATTATAATAGTATAAAAAAAGATGATGTATCATTTCTAAATATTTCGGAAAAAAAGAAAATTATTAAATTAAAAAAAGATGCTATTATTAATTATCCGAGTGCTGAAACTATATCAAAATTTAATTTACATAATTAGGCACACTTAAAAATATTACTAAACAATATATAATAAAACTTAGTAAAAATAATAGTATAAATATTTTTTCTATTTTAATTGTTAATTTTTTACATTTTTCTAAATCTATATTATCATTTAATGAATATACTGAATTATTTGTTTTTATTGAATGAATAGAATCATTATCACTATATTCTCTATTGTCACCATTGTCACCATTGTCATCATTGTCACCATTGTCACCATTCTCGACATTATCACTATTTTTTCTATTTGTTAAACAACATTTAATATATTCACATTTTGAAAAAAATAATAGTAATAGTTTGTTATTTTTTATTGTTTTATTATCAATACTATTATGAATACAACTTATTATAATAGTAAATATTACACCAACTAATGAGAAATATATTAAACCAATTATCATCCTTGATAATAGTGGTTTGCTATCTGTTTTAGGTAAATTTTCGGATACAATTAACAAAAATACAATAATAGATAATAATACTGTAACTGCAAAAGATATTCTTTCACCTGAGTTCCATGGAACAAGTAGTGTTAATATAATTAATGTTGCGGTTGCGAATGTAGGTATAATAATATTTAAATTATAATAATCTGGTTTTCTTCTTATAGTATAATAATATTCTATATCATGATATTCATTTTCACAACATTCATATTTAACACTGTTTCGAATAGAACTATATTCTATTAAATTCCATTCTTCATGTTCTTGATAATTTGATATATCTATAATATTATCCACTTCACCTAAATAAATTTCTGTTGAATCATATGACCAACTACCAAATTTTAATTTACATATTTGTTGGTCATATGGAAAATAGGTTAAATTAAATATACATGTAGATTTAATTAATCCTGGTCGTGACCAGAATATTCTTCCATCATTATATACATTTGCTTTGGTATAATCTAATTCATTCATGGGTTTTTCAGCAGTATTATATAAATAAATATCGGGTGTCCATATAAAATTTCCTAATTCTGGATTAGTATTTAAATTTAAAGAAGTTAAATTACTATAATTACTTGAATTCCATTTAATATCACTATACCATTCATATCTTAACCATACATTCATATTAATTGATCCATCTATTTGATCTATATTATTAAATGCTCTTATAGCAAGCGATAAAGATAAATTTATACCATTATCTGCTATAATTGGTGGATATTTGTTATAAATATCATTTTGTAAATTATTTTTATTTGTATTACCCTCTCCTATTAAACTTAATAATACTATTAAATACCAAGGTTTCATTTATATCCTTTAAATATAAAGATCTTTAAGTATTAATTTATATTATTAATTTAATGAAAAGTACACACTATTATTATCAATATATGTATAAATTTAAAGAATTAATTAAAAAAAATAATAGATTAAAAATATTAAAAACATTCCACTCATTAATAATAGTATTAAATATTTTATTTATATTATTAGGATTAATTATTAAATTTAATTCAATAATACACTATTATATATTGGCGTATTGGTTATTTATATTAATTCATTGGATAATTTTAAAAGGAGAATGTATAATAGATTTGTTTGTTAAACAAATTATAAATAAAAATTATAAAATGGGTAGTTTAAATATTTTTATTGTCGATTTAAATTATAACAGACTAACTAAAACAATTAATAAATATAATAATAAGAGGTATTTTATAGATTACATGTATATAAAATTGCCTATGATTATTGGAATTATTGTATCATTATATAAAATAAATATACCATTTATTTACAAAATTATAATATCAATTATATCAATATTACTATTATTATATATTTCTTTAATTCAATACATTAGATATAAACAAATAAATAATTTATAATGTATGACTACCTTGTATAATAGCGCCACCATGATAAAATAATGTAAATACTGCTAAAACAATTAATATTGGATATGTGAATTGTCTAACATTTTTTTTATAATATGCTATATATACTAAAAGGGGTACTATAAAAATAATATGCGAAATATATATTAATAAGTTTCCTCTTCTTGTATTTGTTTTATTTAATTGTTTTGATGAATGTGGGTCAGGTTTAAATAAACCAGTAAATGATTTACTTCCTCTTTGTAATGGAAGATTTTGACAATTAAAGTAATAATCATACCAAGCCAATGCTACATATGATATTACAAAAATAATAAATAGTGTTATTCCTAATATTAAATTACTATTAAATGTAGGTTTAATTAAAAATAATATCATAATTATGATTGAAAATATAATGCATTTTACATTTAATACAAATGGATTTTCAAATAAACCACCAGACATATATATATATAATCTTTTTTATTTAAATGGTCCATTATCAATTAATATATTATATTCACCTTGATATCTTAAAACATCTAATTCAATCAAATTTAATAATTGTTTAGTATTATCTTTAACACCAAAATATTCTATATTATATTTTTTATCAATAGAACCTTCATGAATAACTTCACGCATTTTACAATATTTTATAAATTGAATGACATTTTTATTAAGATTGCTTGATATTTTGGCTATATATATATTATTTTCAATAATGTTTAATGCATCACCAAATAATATATTAATATTTTTTTCCATAAGTTTAATTGTTTCTGTATCTAACATAATCATATTTTCATTTTGTATATTTATTGTAATATTATCATCTTTATCACTATCACTATTATCTTCATCAGATATGTATTCATATTTATTTTTAAATGGAATTGTATAATTTAATTGACAAATACATAATAATTTTAAATATAATGGCCAATAAAACTTATTTAATATATCCTTATAATGATCATTTTTATTATTATATACCAATAATTTATGCTCTTTTCTATTCTGAACATAATTATCATACAATGATTTTAAATATAAAAAAAATGGACCAATTAATAATGGAATTATAATATTTGTCCATATTTCATTACTATTCATTAAATAAACTTTTTAGAAAAGTTTAAATCAAAATAAAAAAACCTTTTTAGAAAAGGTTGACCAAAAATAAAAAAACCTTTTTAGAAAAGGTTGACCAAAAATATAAAAAACCTTTTTAGAAAAGGTTGACCAAAATAGAAAATTGGTCAAAAAAAAAATTAAAGTTTATTCAGATGGTTTTTCTTCATGATTATGTTTAGCACCACGATGTCCTCTTCGAACAGGTCGTGGTTCATCACACCTCAGTGATCCACCAAGAACACCGGTTACATTAAGTGCTTGAATTTTATCATCTTCACTAACATTAAGAGAAACATATTCGCCTTTCATTAAAGTTCTAAATTCAGTTTCAAGAGGATTAATATTTGTTTGATGGACAAAAATATCTGTTCCTTTGTGTGCATTTGTTAATACGGTTACAAAACCATATCCTAATTTATTATCGAACCATTTAACTTGTCCGAGTTCTGATCCTACAATTCGTTCTTGTTGTGATGTTGGGTGTCCTTCTGCCATTTTGCTACTTTCTATTATACTATAAACAGTATGTATATCTTTAAGTGAGTTAATAAATATATTTATTCCATAAAAGTATTATTCACACTATCAATAGCACCAAAACTAGTAAATTTATTATATTTTTTCATATTTTTAAAATACCATCCACTTTCATCATCATTCCATATTCCACTTAATAAATATTTTTGACCATAATATTTATATGATTTTGATGGATGTAATATAAATCCATTATCATAAAAATATATTTCCAGAGTATTAATATCATAATCACTATAGTTATTCTTAATTTTATCTTTTAATTCATAACCAGATTCAATAAGTATATTAAATTGTGATTTATCATAATACCATCCCTTCATATCATTTAACCATATTCCTTTATTATAAATTTCCATTTCATAATATATATCATTGTAATTTGGTATTAATAAATATCCATTATTGTATTTATGTAATGTTCTATTAGTATTTTCATGAATAGGTGAACAATTAAAGATAATATTTGTTACATTTGGATTTGTATCTAATAATTTTTTTGCTTCAAGTGCATCTGACTTTTCATAAAAAATATCTGAATTACCTAAGAATTTTGATTCTGTATAAGTGTTAATAATATAGTAAGATGACATTATATTAATATTAATTAATATATTTTTAAATATTATTCGTATATAACATTTCTTTTTTATATACTATTACAATAAATGAAACGTATAATATTTATTATTGTAATTATTAGTATAATACTATATTTTCAATATAATTATATAAATAAAATAAATAATTCGTATGAAATATTACAATATGAAAATCCTAAAAAAAACATATTAGAAAATGTATTACAAGATAAATTAATTTCAATATTTACAAATATAAATTTTAAGTGGGATAATATAAATAATGAAATAGTTAATAATCTTTACTACTATAATATTCCATTAACAATAGAATCAAATCATAATATTATTAATGAACCTAAATATACTACACATTTAATAGAAAAACAAAATAAATATCGTAGATTGTTTTATATTTTAAAAGGAACAAAAAGATTTTTTATTTTTAACAATAATCAGCAAAAATATTTATATCTTAAAAATAATAGTAGTCCTATAAATTTATGGAATCAAGATTTAGAAAAATATCCTTTAATAAAAGAATCAAAATATATAGAAATAATATGTAGAGAAAATACTATGTTATATATACCATATAACTTTTATTATACGAGTATATCAGACAATGATTCTATAACTATAGATTTTTATAGCGAATCTATTTTTTCAAAATTTTTAAAAAATAATTAAAATTTACGAATATCTTCACCGCCTTTACACCAGTTAAGACTTGATTTTGGTATTTGTTTATTTTTGTTCTGTTCAACCATATAATTAGCAATTTTTCTTAAATGTTTTCGACCATTTTGTCTAATATTCCATCTATTATTAATAGAATCAACAATAGATTTATTTATACTAACTACACCATTATTGGATTGTCTTTTACACTTAAATTTAACCTGTTTTAAAGATTTTTCTAATTTCTTTTTTTTACATATCTCAGTTAAACCTTTAACACGATTTTTTTGGGTATCTTTAAATTTACCAACAACATCTTTTTCTGAAATATTCATGTGTAAATATGGAATAGCACCAGATACTTCTGATTGCATATTAGAATCATTACCATTTAATCTTGGATCAGTTTTAAGTCCTTCAAGAATAAAAGCAGCTAATTTAGCAGCAAATGAAACACCATCTTTATTACGAGTCTTCTTAAAAATTAATCCTTCATATCCACCTTTCATAGATCTTTTTGATTTTCGAGATCGACGATTTAAACTTCTTCTGACTTTACGAGATTTACTTCTAAACATTTTATAATAATTAGTAAGATTTTTATTTTATGAGAATTTAATTAATTTAAACTTATTTAAAACTTTTAAACTATAATACAATAATGAATATTATAGTTGCATTAAATAAAAAAAATAATGGTATTGGAATGAATAATAAAATACCATGGAATATTTCAAACGATTTAAAAAATTTTCAACAAATAACATCTAAAACATTCAAAGATAATACTAAAAATATGGTTGTAATGGGTCATAATACATGGAAATCTATACCTTATAACCATAAGCCTTTAAAAAATAGAATTAATATAGTATTAACAAGAAATAAGGATGTTAAATTAAAACATAGTATTGAATCAAATAAAGATACATTTGTTAAATATAGTTTTGATGAAATAATTGAAGTTTCTAAATTAAATCTTAATTATAATATTAGTAATATCTTTATAATTGGCGGAGAATCAATATATAAAATGGCATTGGAAACAAATTTAGTATCTAAAATATATATTACTGAAATATATCAAGATTATGAATGTGATACATTTTTTCCAACAATTAATAGTGATCAATTTAAATTAACCTATGTTTCTAAATTTTATAATGAAAATAATAATTATTATAGGTATACTGAATATATTAATTGTCAGAATAATTGTATTAAACCATGGATTAATATAGAAGAAACGCAATATCTTAATACATTACAAAATATTATAAATAATGGTATATTATCTGAAGACAGAACAGGTGTTGGAACATATTCTATATTTGGTGAAAAATTTACATATAATTTAGATGATACATTTCCAGCACTAACAACTAAAAAAATATTTTTAAGAGGTATTTTTGAAGAACTGATGTTATATATTTCTGGAAAAACAGATAATAAAATATTAAATGATAAAAATATTCATATATGGAATGGTAATACAAGTCGTGAATTTTTAGATAATCGTAATTTAAATCATTATCCTGAAGGAGATATGGGTGAAACATATGGATTTAATATGCGACATTATGGTGGATTTTATAAAACATGTAAAGATACATATACAAATATAGGTTTTGATCAGTTACAATATGTGCTATATCTTATTAAAAATGAACCAAATAGTAGACGTATTATTATTAATTTATGGAATCCTAAAACAATAGATAAAGCTGCTTTACCAGCATGTTTATGTTTTTACCAATTTAATGTTAATACTAAAAATAAAAAATTAAATTTACAAATATATATTAGAAGTTCTGATTTCTTTTTAGCAAATAATTGGAATACATTAACCGGAGCATTATTAGTTAATATGATATGCAATCTTAAAGATATTAATTTAACTCCTGGTATATTAACAGTTATAACAGGAGATACACACATATATAAAAATCATATCGAACAAGTTAAACAAAATTTAACTAGAACCCCACGACCATTTCCAAAATTATTATTTAATGGTAAAAAAGATAGTATTCATGATTATAAATATGAAGATTTAGTATTAATAGATTATAATCCATATAAAAATATTAAAGCACCAATGGCGGTATAATAATAATATTTTTATTTAAACATTGTATAATATACATATAAATGGGAACTATTGGAATTATAGTATTATTGTGTGTATTTATTATATCAATGATTTCAATGCCAATTATATTTAATGAATGTTTTAAATAAAATAAAAAAATTAAAATAATTATATATTATAATGGGATTACTTAGAGCATCATTAGTCTTTGTTATTGGAAATTTTACTATATCTTTAATGCAGTCTAAACATATTCATAAAATAAATGAAATACCTATAATTGGTCAATTATTTGGTTCTGAAATAAAAAAATTAATATTAGAAAATAAACACATGGCATTACTTATTATAATAACATTATTAGAATTTATACTTTAATCTTAAACATAATAATTTATTTTCATAAATAAAAAATAAAAAATAATAAATTCTATTTAGTCTTATATTCTTTTCTAATAATATCATAAATTTGATTATTATCTACATTTTTACCATTATATGTTTTAACATGAATACCTTTTCCATTACAACATGTATTACCTAGTGCTCCAGTAAATTTTTGTTTAAAAATATTACACTCTTTAATTGAATTAAAATGAATAAAGAATGTATCATCATCATCAATAAGATTAATTCTTTCCATATTAAACCTATAGAATATAATATAATTTTTATTATTAATTTACAATCAATTTTATTTTGTACTATTATCATGAACCTTTTGTGCTCTTCCAGATGGATCATAACTTACACCATCCCAATCCATTTTAGGAATCCATCTTGACACAATTTTATGTCTGCCAGGAAATAATTTATCATAAATTCTCTTATAATATAACTCTTCCTTAGTTTGTGGAATATCGTGTGTATAAACACACATATTTAATACATTTTCAAAATCTTCATCGCTAATTTGTGTTTCAATAAACTCTTTAAGACCATCAATCCAATTATATCCAACACCATCACTAAATTGTTCTTTTTGTCTCCATAATATTTCATCTGGTAAATATGGAACTCCATTTTCATCCTTTTCAAATGCCTTTCTAAGAATATATTTTTCTATCTTTTTTGTTGATGTAGGTGTTTGTTTATGTAATTTTAAATCTGGATCTATTGGAATTGCCAATTCCATAAATGATTTATCTAAAAATGGCACTCTGGCTTCAACACCCCATGCCATAGTAGATTTATTTGCCCTTAAACAATCGAAATTATGTAATCCATTTACCCTATTAACACACTCATTATGAAATTCATCTTTCTTAGGTGCATTATGAAAATATAAATATCCTCCTAAAATTTCATCGGCTCCTTCACCAGATAATACCATCTTAATACCCATTGATTTTATTAATCTTGTCATTAAAAACATAGGTGTACTAGCTCTAATAGTAGTTACATCAGGTGTTTCTAAATGCCATATTAAATCAGTCAAACAATCTATCCCTTCTTGAACAGTAAAATTAAATTCATGATGAATTGTTCCTAAATAATCTGCTACAATTTTAGCATATTTTAAGTCTGGAGCATCTTTTAATCCTATAGAAAATGAATGTAATTTTTCTCCCCATAATGATGGTTTAGACTTTATTTGTCGGCTTGTAATTGCTGCTATTAAACTAGAATCTAATCCACCAGATAATAAAACCCCAAATGGAACATCTGTCATCAATCGTTTATCTACAGATTCTGTAAGACGTTTTCTTGTTTGTGTTAATAATTCATCAATATTATGTGTAGGTAACCATTTTTTTTTACCCCATTTTGGATTAAAATATTTAATAAAATCATAGTTATCTTTTAAATTATTTTTTATTTTACCAACTTGTTCAATTTCTAAATAATGACCAGGTGGAAATAATTGAATATCTTCACAATCATCAATCAATGATTTCATTTCTGAAGCAATCATAGTACCTTTATTTTCCGATAGAAATCCATAATATAACGGAATTATACCAATTGCATCTCTCGCAACTAATAATTTAGCATTAACTTTATCATATAATATAAATCCAAATATTCCATCTAACATTTTAACACAACTTGGACCAAACTCTTTATATAAAGAAATAATTACCTCACAATCACTTTTAGTATTTGGAACATATTTATCATGCAAAACCGTTTTATATAACTCCCTGTAATTATAAATTTCACCATTTACTGATAAAATAAACTCATCATTATCTATAATAGGTTGTGAACCATGAGATACCCCAACAATAGATAGACGTTCATGAGCAATTACAACTTTATTTGTATTATCTGTATAGATACCATTCCAATCAGGACCTCTATGTCGAAGCATTTTAGATAATTCTAAAAAATGCTCTCTATCTAATACAGTATCATCATTTGTATTACCTAAAAATCCCAATATTCCACACATGATATTAATAATAATAATAATTATCTTTAAATTTAAAATCAATTTTTATTTATTAATTTAATAAATGCCTCTCTGTCTTCAATTATTTTTTCTAAACGCTTATATATATCTATAAAAAATATTGGAATAAAATTTTTGTAAAATTCATTATTTTCTAATCTACTATTACATTTATTTCTGAATTCTTCTAACTCAATATCTTCAGCACTTGCCTGATATTCTTTAACCTTATCTATTATAGTATGTATTATATTATAAAAATATGTATCATCTATTATATTATTATTAATATATGTAGTCATTAATTCAGTATCAAACAATGTATCTATAATAATATGATGATCTTTTCTATTTGGAACACATGATTTTAATAAATGTTTCGTTTTAGAAACAAGCTCAACAAATATTAATTTATCTGGTGGTGATTTACTTAATTTATATTTTAGTTCTATTAAATATAATTTTTCATCGATAGTTTTACTATAATTAATAGTATCTTTATAATGATTAAAAAAATTTAATTCGTTTGGATCTTTCATAAATTCAATAGATTTAACTATTTCATTTTGATCATTATCAATTGATTTAATTAATGTATCATATAACTTAGATTCCTTTGGCACTTCAAGTTTATTAATAATATTACTATGATATAATTTTAAAAATACATATGTATTTATACGCTTATCTAACATAGACCATAAATTATAACTAAATTGAAATTTATGTAGATAATCTATTAGTTTAATATTATATAATATAGTATTATCATGGGCCATTTTTTTTAATAAATTAAATATAGATTTAGAAATCTGGATTAGATCTTCATTGTATTCGGTTTCATTTGTAAAAACAATTGATGGAAATTTAACTATTAAAAAAATTGTTAATACTTTTTTAGTAAATTTGTAGTCAATGTTTATTTTTTTATTTTTGTAAGAATATTTACTATAATTTTCTAATAAATGTATTAAAAATGTATTAAATTTTTCAATTAATTTTTTATTATATAATTGTTTCATTATTAAAGAATATTTATTTTCATTAATAAGATTTAAAATAGTTATTTTATTGAATAATTTAAATAATATAACACGTGAATAATATTTATTCATAATATATATAAACTTTTTTTCTAATATTATAATATATGAATAAGGTTATTCCATCCAAAGAGAGATTAGTGCGTAATACCTTTTATATAACATATGCCTTTTTAATAACAACCGGTACAATAACGTTTATTGAAGCAATGCGAACAA
>Ga0209634_1001310_pt1 | contig 18286 bp, 20 predicted proteins | sample LinPmetageLP40_FD_184043 | JGI IMG/M metagenome (GOLD analysis project Ga0209634, IMG submission 184043) | Marine viral communities from the Pacific Ocean - LP-40 (SPAdes) (version 2) | ecosystem: Environmental > Aquatic > Marine > Oceanic | place: Pacific Ocean | collected 2010-08-26 | reverse complement strand
CTAATTACTATTACTTTATTGGTAAGGTACTACCTTACCAATAAAGTAATAGTAATTAGATCTACCTGTAAATAAATCATTAAAAACTGAATCAGATAATGATTTATGTAATATATCTTTAAGTTTAAAAGTCATAATATTATGCTATTGTAATATTCCAAGTAATAGTTACAGTATCAGAAGTGCCCTTAGATACATCAGAAAATGTTGTTCTGCATAACATATTGCCACCAATATTTGGAGTATCCAATATAGCAGCCTCTTTTAAAGTCTTAGTAGTACTTGGAATAGATGGTCCAAATACTCCCACATAAGTAATTGTAGCAGTTGATATACTATTAGTCAAAGTACCGACTGTTGGTAAACTATTAGCTCTAGCTATTTCACTTACTAGTGCAGTTTGCCCAGTAGTAGGCGAAGTTGAATCATCACCTATAGCCAATGATTGAGGAGCATTTGATGTGAAACCAGGATTTACCAATCTTTGAGCTATAAGTGCTTTACCTTTATCAACTACGAGATTAGGTATTTCTCTGGTGTCAACTACAACATTATCTTTATTTGTTTTGACAATCTTGAGATTACCAAGTACTTTTATTGAATCATTCATCTCTATCCTTAAAACGTTTCTGTTGTTCCAGCTATATAACTATCAGCACTAGTTGGATCTTGATTTACAACATATGTTTCTGCAAAATATGATTGTTCATCACTTGCAACTGTACCACTATCCACTATTGTACCAGTTTCGTCAACTAATTGCGCACCAAGTATACGAGCTATGGTAAAACCACTATCGTCAACATTTGATATATCATCAAATAATGTGAGTGTTAATGTATCAGATGATGTAGTTGATACACTTGATCTAACATCAAGAGTATCAGATAGTTCTCTATTATTAAATAATCTTTGCCCTGCTGGATGTATTGTATCTAAAACTATATCTTTGAAGTTATTTATATCTAAACCAGTAACTAATTCATAAGCAAATGGCTGATAAAGCAAATCATTTTGTAATCTTATATCAGGCTCTGATAAAAACCCCTTATTAGTAGTAAATTCCCCAGGGAAGATAGCTAAAGCACCTAATGTAAAATTTAATATAGCTTTTGTATTATCTGATAAAGTAGATGTGCCAGATGAACTAACTGAAGTATTTGATCCAAAGTTTGATAAAATTTGACCATTTGCAGTATGTCTAACATTACCATGGCTTAAAAAACCATTAGTATTATCATTAATAATTCTACCTACTAATGATGAATCTGGAACATTTTTATCATTAGATATTTGAACATTAAAATCATTATCATAACTATGACCAAAATTTACAAAACTTACTTCATTTATACCACCAACTGATGTAACATTATTAACTAATATTTGAGTACCTAAACCACCATCTGCTGTTATATTATAAATTTGACCCTTTTTAAATCCCAATCCTGTTTCAGATATTGTTACTGTAACAGTTGTAGGTTCAATATTACCTGTGAATAGTACATTACCTCCACTTTCAGTAGCATCTGTGACATTAACAACATCATTCACATCATATGATGTAGCTAAAAAATTAACATCTAAAAATATTTCAGATAATGTACTACTAATTGTTCTCACGTCTATTATAGGTGTTCTAAATTCTTGATTGTTTTTGGTAACTCTTAAAAATCTATTTGTCAAATCACTAACAGAATCCAGAGTAGTAGAACCAGTTGATACCCTTAACGATCTTCTTTGTAAAAAATTACCACCTGAAGGTATTAAAACATTTTCATATGGAAAGTTTACTCTAATTTCCTGATTAAAAACTATTCTAAAAAATAATTGAAATGATAATGGCGATCCTTTTGATTCATAAATGTCTTTGATTCTTTTTATTGCTAATTTTTTATTAGCAATTATATTTTCAGGCAATATGCTTGCATAATTACTTAAAAAATATTTTATAAAATCTTCTGTTGTAGAATCAATATCATTATATAATAATAAATTTTGAATTATTTCTTGTGAATTTTTATCTTGTTCTACAAACTTATAATAGGCTTCAATGAACGAAACAAATATTGGATTTTCATTTCTTACAAATTCAGGTAATTGACTACTAACTATAGCAGATATTTTATTTTTTATTCTTGAAGTAGTCATTATAGTTCTATTGCTGTTACATTAACAGTTAACCCCGTATCCACACCAGCAGCTGCATTTAACGCACTTTTATCTCTTATAAGTATGTTATTTCTATTTGCTACAATATTCTGACTGGACTCTTGTATAGCTGATGTAATGTTAAAGTCTGTTAAATTATTAGGCAATGCTGTTGGTGTAAATTCATTTAAAATTACTTCACCTGTTAAATAATCCACCGAACCTGCACTACTATTAACAATTGCATCATTCGATATATTTTTTATTACTATAGATCCCGATCCATTTAAATCAGCTGGAGAACTATTTGGCACATCAGTCATGTTAACTAATGTTGTTGTATTATCAACTAGCTGAAAAAATCTACTTGTTTTTACAGTACCAGGCTGTAAACTGTTGTTAAAAGTAATTGAATCATCACCATTAAATGTATTAATAGAGCCTAAGTTTAAAGATTTTCTTTTTTGTAAATTTACTAAAATTATAACTGAAATAATTGAAGTATCAGCAGATAAAATGTTACTAATTAATTTTGATTTTATAAAATTTTTATCAAATTTTTGAAGATCATTCGAAAAATAATTATCAATTGTGTTAGTAACTAAAGTTTTTATTTCTTCAGAACTCAATGTTGAAGATAATGAATTAAAACTAACATTAACAACTAAATTTATAAAATTAAATTCAGGATCTATAAATTCGGGTTGTACTGACATAACTTTTTTAGTATTTAAAACTGAACTTGCAATAGAATCTTTAGTTGATTGTGATATATTAAATCCGTCAAATGGTTTTAATGAAATAATTACTTTACCAAACTTTGGAGGTACATTATCTTCTCCACCATAAACAATAATTGATTCTGCCTCTGTGAAATTAGATTCAATAAGTGATTTATAATCAGAAGCTGTTACGGCTCTGTTCCTAGCAGCATTGGCTCTTGGTGCTTTAAATTTAATACTCGTTAATGAATCTTCGCTAGCCCCTGAATTTGGATTATCCTGAGTTATTATTGGATTAACATTACTTGAACCTCCTATAGTCGTAGTAGTAAATTTAATGTCTGCTTTATCTGAACTATTAGATAAACTACCACTAGATTTAAGATATTCAATGTTTACTAAATTTCCACTAATTAATTTATGACCTAATAAACCATCACCAAAAAATATTTCATATTTTTCTTCTGGAGTCATTTCAAGAAAAAACACCCTTGAGATTGATGTTACATTAGTAGTATCAGTTGTTAAATTATACGAATCAGATGATGTATTAGAAGTAGATCCTTGTACAGTTACCTTCAGTGTTGATGTGTCAATATCTAAATCTGGTATTATATATTTTTCATCTGGACCTGGATTAGCCACCACGAAGCTCAAATTTCTCAATGTTCCTTCTACAACCTCAAGGCCTGTTAATGTAAATTCACCAGCTGTTGATTTTATTGTTGAGGACTCTAAATTAAAAAACGTAAATGCATTACCACCAATTGATGTCGAAAAAGGAGTTTTAGCATCTAATGTAATAGAGGTAGTTCCAGCAGCTATTTCATTTACGGTTAAATTTAAATTAGCTCTAGCACTTCTTATAGAAGCCGGTGTAAACCCTAATTGTTTTGCAATTGATACAGCAGAAGATCTTTTTACGGCAGAATCTAAAAACATTTCATTAGCAAACATATTTCCTATATAAGCATTATAATGTGTATTATAAGCTAGTACATCTAATAGCAATGATAGACCTGACCCTTCAAAATCATAATCTGCAAAGGTAGTTTGATCACTTAAAAACTGTTTTAAATTATTTTTAATTTGATCAAAATCTAATTGAGATAATTCATTAGATTTAATTTGTGTCATTATCTTGCTCTCTCTATTGTTGTAATTACAGTAACTGGATTGACAGAATTTTTAGGTATAAATTCTACAGTAACATCTATAGTATTTGAATCTATAGCTTCATTTATAATAACATTAATTATCTGTGCTCTAGGTTCTAAATTATCAATAACAGTTCTCACACTTTGTTCCATAATTGAAATTGTTGTTGGGTCAATATTTTCAAATAATAAAGATGATATCTGACATCCATTTTCAGGATGAAATAATCTTTCATAATTTTTAGTTAAAATTAAATTTTTTATAGATTGTTTTATAGCATTTTCATTTAATTTTTTATTTACGTCATTAGTAACACTATCGAATCCAAAAAGTAAATCAATATCTGAAAATTCTCTAATTTTTCTATTTACAGTAGCCATGCTTTATTTATCCTGAAAATGTATCTGTAGATCCAGTTGCTGTATGACCACATGAAGCTGAATCTCCTTGTCTTACAACACCTTTACCTTCAGCAGTAACTGAATTTGAACTTTCAACCATAGTTGCATTATTATGTGGAGAATCTCCATGAGGTGCTACTGAATCTCCTAATAATGATACTTTACTTCCATTTACAAATACAGTTGAAGCGCCCGGACCAGTTATTGTTCCTCCTGCTGTATCTACATTTACTCTTGATATACCTGGCATTACGCTAATCTCACTAATCCAGATGACACTTTTTTATGGTTATTGTATGTTAAAATAATCTTTCTTGGATTGTCAATTTTAAATGAAACATGTATCCATGGAAGTTTTGTTCCAGTGTCTTTGTATTCTAACAACAACTTATCATAATTTAAATTTTGAGCAAGTTTTTTTGCTATACTATAATAATCTTTTTTATTAATATTTCTAAACTGCATATCAACAGCTTGACCACGCAAATGATCTGAAGTATTTCTAAGACCTACAACGGGTCTAAAACCAGATGTAACCATCATGTTTGGAAACAAAGCCAACACAGGTTCACAAACATTAAGTGCCATAGCTTGTAAGTTAAATACTATTTGACCATAAGACAATCCAACTTGTGGTCTAACTACTTTTTTAGTGACAACAGCTCGTGATGATAAATCGCCTAAAGTAAAATGCTTTGATAATTGAAAATTAGAAGGTATAAATTTTTTGTCAAGTAAAAATGTAGAAGGTTGAACTATTGTTGATGAACTTGATGTAACAGTCTCAGAATCTAAAAAAGATGGAGATATAATTTCAGACCCATCAGAAAGGCCAGCTATTTTTTGTTGATTTAAAAATAAAGCCGATTCATCATTAAAATCAGTATCTTCAGATTCATAGCCAAAATTATCTAAGTAATTGTTGTAAGCTGGATCATCTATTGTTTGTATAAAAATACTTTTTCTTTCACCTATAACACCAACATTAGCACTGTTTGAATATGTGGCTGTTTTTGATAATCCTTCGTTTAAATGTATTTGTGAACCATCTGCATTAATTTTATTAGTCGATTTTAAATTTAATTCATCTAAAGTTTGAAAAAACATTGAACTGTTAGATTTATTGTGAGTACTGCCAGTTGAAGATATAAATGTATCACCATCAGTTTTTAAATTAGTAACTGAAGAAGATTCAATATTAATATTATTACTTTTTAAATTTATTTCTTCTGTTGCTGATAGATTTAATTTACCTGCGGCATCTAAATTTATATCATTAAAACATTTTAAGTTTGTATCACCTTCTACTTCAATATGTGCATTGCCAGAAACAAACACCTTCATTGATCCACCTACAGATATTCTACCTTCACCTAGTATAGATAAGTGATCATTTTTATCAACAAATTCATATGAACTTCCTTTAGTCTTTTTTACAATAGACCCAGTTTGATCAATTTCAATAAATGATCCAGATTTATGATATACGTTTATTCTTTCAGATCCAGGTGTATCGTCTAATTCTATAATATGTCCTGATTCACTCTGGATTACCTTATTAAAAGGGTATTCAGAATTATAAGGATTTTCAGGTTGATCAAATGTTTCATTGTCTGGCAAGCTCACACCCAATATTCTATCATTAGTTTTTTCTTGCACAATAGTTCCTAAAATATCACCAGTTGCTAACTTGTTACATTCTGTTCTACCTGCATATTCATTTTCAGGAAAAGTTGATGATGTGTCTATAAACCCAGCACTTAAAGAATTAAGTTTTGTCTGATTATCATTATTGTTAGTATCAAACGATTTAGATTCATTTAACGAATCATTTGTCAATGAAAAATCAAAATCTTTGTTTATTGCTTCTTGACCTTTATCACTGCCTAGTCTATCAAACAAATCACTCACATTGGGCACAAATGAAGGAGTTTTAATGTCACCTGTAAGTAGATTAGTAGAAAAATTTTGTATGTTGTTATCTACTGAATCATTAATACCTAATGTCGAACCCTCATCAATACTATTTTTAATACTTGTTAAATCAATTGATGATTTTAAAATGGGTGCAGTTTCAGCGGTAAATTTTTGAAATATCTGATCAGAAAGTTTTAGACTCAAAGTTGTAGAAAGGTCATTATCTAAATTATTATTAATATTAGTTTTTAGCGTAGAAGTGTCTAAATTACCATTTACAAGATCAACTGGATTGTTTGGTCCTATTAAATTAGTAGGAATTTTATTCAAACTTTTATTGGCTGATAAATCAATTGAATTAGAAATTAAACTAGATTGATCATTTACAACAGATTGAATTACTCTATTTAAAATACCTCTTATTGGTGGAGGCAAAGATTGAATAGGTGGCCTACTTTGTATTTTAGCAACTATAATTTGTATTATTTTTGATGTTTGTGTAGAAGACATTAGAAATCTGGTAGTAAATTGTTAAGTGAATTTTTTTGATTTAATAAATCATTATTTAAATTTTTTAAATCTTCAGAATTTAAGTTGGAAAATATTTGACTAGCATTGTTTATTTTATATTCATTTACATTTGATACAATATCGCTATCTGTTAATTTAGATTTACCTTCTAAGGATTTAAAAAATATAGAAGCACCACCAACAGGTCCAGATTGTAATGATGTTGTATATGCTAAGGATTGGACAGATGGACCAAACTTAGTAAGATCAATACCTCTTCTTTTTAAATTAGATACCATTGAATCATAATAATTTCTTTTAATAAAATCATCTTGATCTTTTTCAAAAGAATCTTCATTGTTAGATGAAATTTCAGACCATTTACTATCGAAAGAATCGGTACCAGGCACTAAACCTTCAAACTGAACATTAAATTTGCTTTTAGATAAAAATGAGTTTAATGGTGATCCTTTTGATGTTGGTCTCGATACTCCTAATGGTGTTTTTGCTGGTAAAAAAGAAGATAATTCGTATTTACCATATCTTGCACCATTTTTATCTTCAGTTGTTTGATATTCATTCACATAACTAACAATTTTACTTCCAGTGCCCAAACCAAATTGCGTTGATACAGTTGATGTAGATGATACATTTTTTATATCAAAATTTTGAATAAATTTATTTCCAGTTTTTAAATTAAATCCATTTGCGTCAGTTATATCAAAGCCATTTTGATCTTTTAAATTACCATCATTTCTGTTATTTAATGGTTGTTTACTGTCTTTCCTTTTGTATGATATAGGAGCAGATTTTGTACCTATAGTGCCAAAAAATGCTGGTTGTTGCATATCAGAACCATCTAAGAAAAATCCAACTACCCATGTTCCAGGCAAAGGTCCAATAGGAGTAATACCTATACCAGAAATAGATGCTGATGTAATAGGACTTATTGGTATGGCCCAAGGCAAATCTTCTGTAGGCAAATCGACCTTTATTTCAGAATGATACCCATAAACTCGAACCTTACATCTGCCAAGTTTTTCAGGATCATCTCTGTTTTCAACTACACCTACAAACCATATAAATCCATCTGAATTAAAAATCTTGTTCATTTTTTCTCTTTAAACTGTCCTTAACTATTTCCATTGTCATATTATATGATAATAAATTTATTTTATGTCTAATTGCTGTAACTAAGTAATTGCCAGAATAATATATATCATCATTTGTTTTGCTTGAATCTGTTTCATCTCTTGGTGATATATCAGGGTATACAAAATCTAACATACAACCAACTTCTGCATCTGATCTTCCAGGCACATCTATTATTAATTTAAAATTTGAAAGTTCTAGTAAATTTGATAGTCTATTGCCATATATTTCAGGCATAACCTCACTTATATTGTTCTCAACAGATGTATGTAAACCAGGTTGTTGTGGATAAAATTTAATTTTAGATAGTGGTGTTCTTACTGTATCACTACTAAAAAGCGGTATTGCATTTTCTCCTTCTGAGTGAGCATATGTATTAAATTTTTTAACAATATCATAATCATGTGCTTTATATTCTTTATTAATAAAGTCTAAAGTTATTAATCTATTAGCCAAATATCCACTATCATAGTTAACTAAATGATCTACAGTCTTCTTCACTCTAAAGCTAGATATTTGAAATAATTTACTAATAGCACTACTTTTTTGTTCGACATCTGTAACTTTGTAAAAATATTTACCTAAATTCAATGGTGAATTTGTAGATGTGTTGTTAGAATTAAAAATACCTTCAATATTAGTAAAATAAAAATTTTTACTCGATTCAAAAAATAAATAATTACATGCTTTTCCTTCTGATGGAATTGATTTAGAAGCACAAAAATTAATATTTTTAAATGGTGTCCAACCAGGACTTACATATTTTATTTTATTTTTAGGTGAATTTAAAATAAATAATTGAGTTAGATTTTCAAAAAAATTAATTTTATTATTTTTAATGTCAACAGTTCTATTTGATTGAAAATATGTAGTCCATATATCACCTACTATTTGATCTATATTGCCTTCAAAACTTCTGTATAATGGTTTTACAGTATCTATTATTGACTCTTTAGATATAAAATGTAAAAGATAAGTTTGTGTGTTAAGATCATTAGCAATACTTCTATCAGTAACTGAATAAATTCTAAATGTTTTACTAATTGAAGCATTTATTGTAGGTGTTTTAAATTTTACAACTATATACTCATCACCCGTAATAGGTAGCTCTTTTATTAAATTTCTACTATCTTGAACTAACATATTACCGTATAAACTGGGAGAAAATATATCCTCAAAAATATTTAATTCAGACAAATAATCCTTTACATCTAAAAATTTACCTTGTGCAGATATTATTGTTAATTCCTGTATATCAACATCACCTGCTCTATCAAGTTGCTTAGTAGCATATTCACTCATTGTTTAATTATTTTTTCAAATTGATCAACTATTTCCCCTACAACAGAAGGTTTGAGTAATTTTATTAATCTTCTATTTTCATTATCTCTATCTTCTTTTGTTAAATTAGTAATAGAAGTACCAGATGTTATATCTACAGATGTTAAAGTAACACCAGGATGTGTAGTGTTAGCTAAAGATCTAACATTGTCTCCAGAAATAAAACCACCATTACCAGGATTAGTTACAACTGTTACAGATTCATTATTTTGTTTACTTGTTATGACACCAATTCCAACATTAGTGTTATTAATTAATACAGAATTATTTGATATTCCCAAAAAACTATTGGCATCTGTGCCTGTAGTAGTTAGCACAATAGTTGCGCTTACAACATTTCCACCGCTATCCTCATAGTGATGCGGTGCATTAATATTAGTGTATTTGCCTTCGGTATATTTTTTCAATAAAAACGTATCAAACGTCATATCAAATCTTGGATCTAAAATTTCATTAGTATGTAAAACTATCCAATGTAAAGTAGGATCACCATAATTTAAATCAGCTGTTATTTCAGCAGTTTCTCCATCAATTAAAGAATATTTGTCAAAAAATGAATTTTGTGTTACTAATTCATTTACTAATTTAGCTCTTCTTAATAAATTAGGTAATACTTGCCCACTGGCATAATTATCTAAAGTAAAAACTGATAATGGAAATTTTTCGAAATAAGACATTAAAATCCTTCTGCGATTCTTTTTTTAGTAAGTACTTCAAGTTCTCTAAATTCAAGTGTCATATTTACTTCAACTGGACGACCATCACTAAATGTTGAAAAAATATCACCACCATATTCTATGTTCATATTAGTTAACACACAACTTGTTATTCTATCAAATGCTTTATTTTCTTTATCTTTAAAATAATATTTTATATCAAATTCAGATGGATATATAAAACTTAACCCAGAACCAGTTAATTCTGGATGCATATGAAATTTAAATAACCTTATTATATGTCTTATATTTTTGGATTCTTCTTGACTTTTAGCCATAAAATTATATCTAAAACTATGTGTTCTAAAATCAACACTTTTAAAAAATTGTTCTCTAAATGGATTAGTTATTTGTTTAGTACCTAATTCTAAAAGATCACCGCCACGACTACCTAATATGCCTGGTGCAGCACCAATTATTCCCCTAGTTACTGCTTGTCGCACATCATCATTAAAAGCAGCATTTTCCATACCATCTGTGGCAGATAATCCCCCTCCTAAAATTCCTCCTAATGCACCAATTTGAGTTTCTTCATAATTAACATTGTGACGAGTAACAGGTCTATCTTGAATGTGTAAAACTATTGCATCAGATATCCTTTGTATTTTATCTGCTTCAAAAAACGTAGATGGATCTTTTTCAGTTCCTTCTCCTAAAGTGTAATTACCTGCAACGGCTACTGTTCCTGCAATAGTTGCGCCCTTAACCAAACCACCAAATACACTCTCACCAGAAGCAATATCAGATACAGCTGATGCTAACCCAGCACCAGAAGCTCCGCCTAATATTAAGCCTTGCTTACCCGCTTTAGCAGTTAATTTAGGGTCAATTCTATTTGAATTTGGAGAGATCTTAACATCCTTTAGTATACTAGTTTTTGTATTAAGTATTGGATTAAAATTTGAAAATTTAGATTTTTTTCTTTGATTAATATAAAACACTATGTAATGCTGTTTATCAGGATCAACACCTAGACCTTCAGGATACGTAGTTTGTGATATGTTATATTTGTCTCTATTTTTAGAAGTTTGTCCACCATTTTTAGTTTCTACACCAGCTTGCACTGAGTAACCTAATTTTTCATCTGGAAAGTCTAATTTATTGAGTTTGATTGTTGGCATGTTAATAAATAGTTATTTAAATTTTATTATTATTTATGGTGTATAAAGAAACTTACAAAGGTAGATATCAAGTATCTAACGTAAAAAAGTATAAAGGCGACTTTAAAGAAGTAATCTATAGATCCTCTTGGGAACTGAAATTTATGAGATGGTGCGATCATAATAAGAATGTACTTGAGTGGGGATCTGAAACTACCATCATACCTTACAGGTCACCCGTCGATAACAAAATACATAGGTATTTTGTTGATTTTTATATAAAGGTCAGAAATAAAAAAGGTAATGTAAGTAAATATTTAGTCGAAATTAAACCGGAAAAATTTACTAAACCACCTACTATACCTAAAAAAAAGACTAAAAGGTTTATTCAAGAAATATTTAATTATGGCACTAATCAAGCTAAATGGAAACAAGCAAATGAGTATTGTCTTGATAGAGGTTGGGAATTTTTAGTTCTTACAGAAAAGGATTTAGGCATAGAACAATATGGATAATATTTTTGAAACTATTGATAAAATAGGACAGGCTACAAAAAGTGAAATCAAACCTGCTGCTTGGTACAAGGATCAAATAAGACAACTTGGATTAGGAACTGTTAATACACAAAAATTATTAAACCAAGGAAAATTAACAACTAAAGTATTTCCTGGTTCTATGTATCTATTCAAATATGATCCTATTGATAAAAATATTCCATACTATGATATGTTTCCATTAGTTATACCTTTTAATAGAACTAATGAAGGGTTTGTTGGTATAAATTTTCACTATTTACCTTACCCAATTAGATTAAATATATTAAGCGAATTTAATAAGTATGCTACTAACAAAAAAATACCCGAACAAACAAGAATTAGAATGAATTATAGACTAATAGAATCGAGTAGAGTTTTTAGATTTGTTAATCCAGCTATAAGAAGATACAAAAACCAACAATTGAGAACAAGACTTTTGACTATACCATTTCAGGATTGGAAAGTTGCTTCACAGCTTCCTGTACAACAATTTAGAAAAGCTACAATGGAAACAGCAATTAAAGAATCAATAAAAAAATTCTCTAGGAAAAGAAAATGAGTGTAGGAGCACAATCAACATTTAATTTACAAGAATTTCAATCTGAAGTTTTTGGTAAAGGACTCTCACGAGTTAATAGATTTGAAGTAATAATACCATCTCCGAGTGTATTGACTTCTGGTGGTTTTGGAATAGATCAAACTGGATCATCAGATTTATTAGAAAAAAGTATTAGCGATAACATGAAAAATATATTAGGAGATCAAGTTGCTAGAAAAGTATCTTTGATGTGTGAGTCAGCTGCGTTTCCAACAGTTAATTTACAAACTAAACCTTATAGAATTTATGGTGTGCCATATCAAAGACCAGTTTCATCAGAATATGGTGGTGATGGTGTTGCTTTAACTTTTCATGTAGATCAAAAAATGGCTGTGAAGAATTTTTTTGATGCTTGGATACAATCCATAGTGCAAAAAGAAACCTACTTGGTGAGTTATCAAAAACATTATGTTGTGGATATTGAAATAAATCAACTGGATGAACAAAATAAAGTTAGTTACAAAAATATTTTAATCGAAGCCTTTCCACGTAGTACTAATTTAATGGAAGTAAATAATGCCACACAAAATCAAACACATAGATTAATTGTTTTGTTTGCGTTTAGAAAATGGAAAAATCCTGTATTGCCACCATACAGTCAATTGGAATTAAAAGGACCAATTGGACCAGATGGAACAGTTTTAAATTTAACAGGGATCTAAATTCCCTGTCTCTAACAACAATTGAACTCAATTAAATAATGATAAGGAGTTAATAATGGCTTTACCCGTACTTGAGACACCAACATATGAAATAAATTTGCCTTCAACTAATCAAAAAGTTTCATATAGGCCTTTTCTAGTTAAAGAACATAAGGTTTTAATGACACTCAGTAAATCTAGTAATAATGAAATATATAGAACTGTAAATGATTTGATTGATTCGTGCACATTTGGAAAAATTGATAAAGAAAAATTAACTAGTTTTGATACTGAATATGTTTTTTTAAATATTAGATCAAAATCTATAGGTGAAAAAATAAAACTAAAGTTAATCTGTAATAATTGTAAAGATGAATTACCAACAGAAATAGATCTTAGTAAGATAGAAATTGAAAAAGAAGAAATTTCACACGATATAAAATTAAGAAATAATACTACAATGAAATTGAGATTTCCTAAATTTTATGAAAAGATGAATATAGTTGAAGGATCAGAAGATGATATTATTGATAGAGTTGCTGATTGCATAGTTAATGTTAAAACTGATGATAATTTTTATGATGATTTTACAACAGAAGATGCAAACAATTTTTTATTACAATTAACTACAGATGAATTCCAACAAATTGAAGAATTTTTTGGAAAGATGCCTAAAGTTATATTAAATACTCAAGCAGAATGCAAAAAATGTAATATTACTAGTAAAACTAAATTACAAGGACTACATGATTTTTTTCTATAACTCTTTCTCATGATGATTTAATTAATTACTATCAGACTAATTTTTCATTAATGAATCATCATAAGTATTCATTAGCAGAATTAGAAAATATGATACCATGGGAAAGAGAGATTTACGTAACTATGTTAGTTAACTATATAAAAGAAGAGAATCAGAGAATAAAAATGCAACAACAGAATAAAAAACATGCTACCTAATTTACCATCTTACGCACAACCTACGGCTGTGCAACCCATGAATCCATCAATATCAGCTCAAAACATAGCTTCATCTATGGGAAGAAGACAACTTGTGGCTTCTAAGTCACAACCTTTTGACCAAAAGTCACAACCTTTTGGCCAAGAAATGAAAAAAACTACAGTTTTATCACAGAAATCAGTTGATTTAAGTAAAACTGGTGTCAACTTACAAAAGCAAATGTTGAATGAATTAAAGGAATTAAAGTCTTTAAATAAAAAAATGATGATGAGTGCAGCTAAATCAGCTACACAATTCAATAATCAAAAAGGTAGATCATTATTTGATAAAGCTCAAACATTTGCTAAAACAAGAAAAGAAGAATCCAAACAAGGTGGTGCTAGCTTAAAAGAAAAATTAGGAGGTTTTGCTCGTAAAAAAGGTCGCCAGTTATTTGAAAAAGGTAAAGAGGGTGCTAAAGAGCTTGGAGCTTCTTTAGGTAAAGCAGGTTTAGGCATTGCTGGCGGTTTAGGAGCTGTTGCAGGAGCTCCTTCTTTATTAAGAGGCATGGTTGATGATGAATTTTTTGGTAAGGATCCAAATGCTGAAGCTAAAGCTGCTGCTATATCTCAAGGTAAAACTACTTCATTTGTTGAAGATCAAGGTTCACCACAAGGTTCACAACAATCAGGTATTTTTCAAACTTTAAAAAATATTGATAAAAATTTAAAGCAAAATTTTTTATTACAGAATCCATTTGAAAAATTACGAACCATTTTAATGACAGGCACTAACGTCGTTGAAGAAGGATTTAATAAACTCGAAGAAGGCTATGATTCAGTAAAAGATAAGATAAAAGAAGTTGGTGCTCCTATTGCTAAAAATCTTAAAGATCAGGTTTTATCTGGTGCAGAAAGCGCTGGTAATTTAATTGATACTGCTAAACAAAAAGGTGGAGAACTTTTCAGATCATTAAAAGAACAAGTTGCTGGCAGTTTACTAACACCTGGGGGAAGACAAAAAGCAATGTCTCAAGATAAAACTGAAGGTAGAGATATAAGACAAAAATCTCAAAATGGTGCTATATCGGGAGCACCTAGAGCTACTCGTGTTTTAAATCCAGAAGAAAGAGACACAATGCTCCAAAAAGAAATAGATGCTTCTAGATCAGATGAAATGCTTTATGGGGGACTAGCTGAACGTCATGCAGATGGAAGAAAACGTGAAGATATACCCGAAGGCGAAAGAGATCAATATGATGATGCAGTTAGAGCACAAGAAAATGCTAAAAAACGTATGTCACAATATCAAAAATTACAAACTGCAGTAAAAGATAAAGGACCTATGCCAGAATTTAGAGAAGGTGGGTTTAAGTATAAATTAGAAGATAAATTTGGATTTGATGATGGTAAAGGTTTCAGTTTGAAACAGAACAAAGGCATTTTGTTTGAAGATGGAATTCCGGGCATAACTGAAGCAGGAATGAAAGAAGATAAATCTATGATAAAAACAACATTTGGCGATGGCACGTCAGATGAAGGAGGTAAAGTTAAATCGGGTTATCGTATACCAGAAATGGATCTACAAACTGGTCTTCAACCAGAGTTTCAACGCAAGGGTGGTAGAAAAGCAGAAGAAACTACTGGAGAAAAATTTAAAAATTTTGTATCTAATTTATTTGGTTCTAGTGAGTCAAAAAAAGTATCTGACACATCTCCAGGAAGTAGTAGAAGAGAAATTATAAGTGAAAGAAAAAAAGAGTTCCGGAAAAAATATGGAAATCTTCCTGATGGAAAACACACTTTTAAAGAAGGTAAACTCGTTTCAAGTGACAGTAGTAAAGGAAATATATTTAGAGACGGTATTAAATCAATGTTAGAAAAACCTGATGTAGCCACATCTGATACAGAATACAGAAAAAATGAATTAGACGAATCTCCAGGAAGTAGTAGAAGAGAAATTATAAGTGAAAGAAAAAAAGAGTTCCGGAAAAAATATGGAAATCTTCCTGATGGAAAACACACTTTTAAAGAAGGTAAACTCGTACGTCAACAAGAAAAACGTAATAGTTTGCTTTCAGATACTGTAGAAAATGAAATATTAAAAGAAAATAAACAACAAGGGCAAAGTGCCCCCGTTGTTGTAAATAATGTAAGTAAATCAGAAAAAACTACATTTACTCCTTTGGCTACAGATCCAAGACCTAGAAATAATTCTTTCGAAAGAAAAATTGATTCTGTTTTTTCTTCAGATTTTTAGTCTTCGTTAGCTAACTTAGCAAAATAACTTAATGAATCATCTTGATCTTCTTCAACCTTTGGTGTAGGTTTAGAAACAGGTACTGCAGCAGGCTTAGGTCGATCTAAGTCAACATCTTCAGCCTTTCTTAAACTAGCACTAGAGGCAGTCAGAACCATCTCTAACTTCTTTTTAAGATCATCATAACTTTTAAAGTTCTTGGGATCAGTAAACTCAACTAACGAGTGTTGGTTATTCCAAGCAGTTTCTAACTCCTCATCATCTTCCATTAACTTACTAATAGAATCAAACTCAGACTTATCGTAGTTGCGATAACCTTCAACATTCCGAATCTTTAGTTTAAAGTTAGCACCCTTCCAAAAGTCAAATGGGTTTACTGGATCTTCATCTTCAAACTGAGGTTGCATAACGTCTTTAATCTTATCAAAGATTTTTTTACCATACTTGTAAAGAAATGGTTTACCTTCATTCTGTGGATTAGAAGGATCCTTGACAACCACAATATTAGAAATGTATGTAAGTTTACGTTTCTGTCTACGAGCTGTCTCTTTATCTTTCTCTTCGCCAGTATGCCATAGTTCTGTGTTTAACTCAGAAACAGGATCTGGTTTATTAAGTGTAGTTAAAGAATTTTCTATATACCACTTACCTGTTGAAGGACTTTGAAAAGCATGATGCCATACACGTGCCCATGGTAGCTCTTCACCTTTTGAAGGTGGTAGAAATCTAATAACAGCATAGCCGTTGCCAGACTTATCTACTTCAGGTTGCCAGAAGCGCTCATCTTTTTGTCTGCCTTCTGTAGAGGGTGTGTTAATCTTTTCAACTTCTTGCATTAAGTCATCAAAATTACCACGATTCTTTTTTAAAGCACTAAAATCTAAAGCCATATGTATCTCCGTATAAATTGTATATTATTGTATTGTTTAATTGTATAATAATATTATTAAAACTTCAAGTGTTACTCATTATTTATTGGAATCAACAGCAACAAACGGCCATTGAACCATCCTACGAGACATTTCATTTTGTATGTGTGCCATTTTTGTTAACACACGCTGAGTGTCTTTTATTTGGCTATTTAACAAGTATAAATTTTCTTGTGCAATTTCCAAATTCTTTTCTAACTGTTTCATCTTTAGGTTAGTTTGATCTAAGTCTTTCTCTGAGGATTCTGACATACTTTTCTTTTTCTATTTTTAAAAATGGTTGATACTTCTTAATTATTCTTGAAACATCAGGCCATACTAAATCAGTTTTTAATTTTTCATCTAATCTATCAGTATAGTTATTTATGTTATTTAAAATAACTAGGGTTTCTATTGATATATGTTTACCTAGATACATACGTAATATTATAGGATGGTTTGTGTCAGAATAAAACACATTATCAAATTTAAAATTATTTTTTTCACAGTTAAATATTATCTTATCTATGTCATTCTTAAATGTATATGACATAGCTTCCATTCTTCTTTTCCAGTCAAAATAGTTATGTTTTGCTTCTGTATCAAACACACCACCCCATCTATCTCCAGAAACAAAATTAGCTACTAAAAAATCTATAACTTCTTTTTCATTGTACTTATCAGCTATTTTTCTTATGTTTAGTAAATCATTTCTTTTAAAGAATGATTGTTTTGTTGCTCTCACTCTACCTCTTTGTTTTATAGCATCATACTTATCTGTCGTGAAATGTAATTTCAGTGCTAAGTAAGATCTATAAACGTCAAATGCTTCCATACATATCATACCGGTAATTTTCCTTTGGGTCTCATCATGTTTGATTCTTCTGCTTCAAGTTGTATTTTCTCTTTTAATGAAGGAGTAACTAAGTTTCCTATATTTTCAATATCAACACTATTATGATAACAATAATCTATAATAGCATCCATGTAACCAAGTCTTTCCTTAGAAACTCTTTCTTCAATGTAAAGTGAAAATTCTGTAGGCGACCTAAATCTTTTTGTTATCAATATACTATCATTAAATTCAGTCATTTAAATGATACCATATGTTCGTAGCATAATTAAGGAAGTATTGATAGCCACACAAGTAACTGAAAAAGCACTAATTGTCAAACAAACTTTCTGATACATAATTATATCCTAATTTTAAATTATAATTTTAAATTAGGATATAAT